>Ga0208645_1003076_pt1 | contig 12635 bp, 13 predicted proteins | sample VirMetDEL_Sep_01_FD_184519 | JGI IMG/M metagenome (GOLD analysis project Ga0208645, IMG submission 184519) | Aqueous microbial communities from the Delaware River and Bay under freshwater to marine salinity gradient to study organic matter... | ecosystem: Environmental > Aquatic > Marine >...
AGTCACGCTCTGGGTTTTGGCTTCCGTCGTAGATGTAGCGAATCTTCACCACGTCGTTGTCGATTTGGCTTCGATTGTCAGGAGCTGTGTTCGTGTCGGATGTCCCACCGGGCACGCGCATAGCAAAATTCCATTGGGCATCTTGTACCTGTTCGAGTTCTTGGTCGTATTCGCGCTCATCAATCAAGACCCACTCGTCCTCGTTGATTTCTTCGCCTTGCTCAATGAGCCATTCTGCGGCGTCGATGTTCAAAGTAATTTCCTCGGACAAGTTGCAGCACGCTTTACGGCTCATCTCAACCGCATCCGGTGCGGGCAATTCTTCTTCCACTGCCTCAACGCTTACCGTGGCTGGGGTGCCCGCCGCTCGCAAAACTTGTTCCACAGCGTTAGTGACGATGCGCTGATATGGTTTGAGGACTTGACGCTCAAACAATACGGAAGCCGTGGCCAACTCTTGCGTGTTGCCCAGCTGACCCGCCGTCTTCACACCAAATTGAGCCGAACTAACGACGCGGTGCCCCACCATAATCTTATCGCTTACCTCCGTACTGAGGAATTGATATTGCTTGTCCGCGTCGGACAGCGGGAAAGGCTCAAAGTCGGGCTTCCTGTCTGGGGAATCTGAGTATGTGACGATGAACTTGCCAGCATTGGTCGCTCCTGCCAACTGACGCTCAATGTCGTTGCGGATTTTGTTACGCTCTTCTTGCGGCGGTATGCCGTTTTTGAAGTGGATGGTAAAAGACGGGGCGAGGCCGTTTTTGATGTTGTTAATGTGGTACTTACCAATTTCTTTGTCCAGCTCGATGTAATCAATGGAACCGATGTAATCGGGCTTCGGGTAATAATACGAACCGGGATTGAAGGGCTTCACATACAAGATTTGCACGGGGTGTTCAACAGCATCTTCAGGGTCAAATGACCTGACAACCTCAGGCTCTACGCCGCTGTCGCTCCAATCCTTTGAGTAATAGTAAAACAATACCTCTTCGTCCTCGTTTACCTCAGCTGACCGGATATTTTCAAACGGGCAGTGGCGAACCTCACGTATGGTTGTGCGGTCTATGCTGTAAATGATTTCGAGTGCAAAACCGCCCTGAATCTTCAAGTCGAGGCAGGCTTTACGCAGCTCGTCGTCCAAACCCCATTCAGCCATCTTCAGCCGCGCTCCTGTGTCATTGGTTTGTAGGCCGTCGCCATAAATCATATAGGCGATGCTTGTGCATAGGGCGTTATGCGTCGCGCTACTGTGATAAAGGTCAATCAAATACTGTGGAAACAGGTTGTCGTCGCCGTAATTGATGTAGCCTTTGCGCGAGGGAATCTCCGCATAACTACGCTCTTGGTATTCTTTCAGTTTGAGTAATTCCATCACTGGTAATATATGACGTTATCGGGCACGGAAATCGCTGGGGTCGTCCAAGCGGCATCGGCACCAAGCCGGAGCATACCAATTTCGCACACGCCCACGACCGCAACATCAGTAGGGTCGAGATTCGTAGTGCTGTTTTGCCCGTATATGGTATACGAATACAAGCCGCTTTCTTTCATCAGGACATTGCCGTTGACACCGTCATCACTATTGGTAGCGATGTCAACTTGTGTGTATCGGTCATTGTCGGCAAAAACGTTCAAAATACACGCCGCAGAGGCTCCCGTGGCCATGCTTTCGAAAACCGCAAGGTATTGTTCAAACGACAACAGATATTTCCGCGCTTGAAAAGGCGAGAAATACGCCGTCTGCGTTGTGGTATTGGGCTGTAAGTGTATCATCGTGAATCAAAAAGGGGAGGACTAATGCCCTCCCCCTCCTTGTGTATTGTTGCCGAACAGCGTCGGTATGTTTATGCAGTTGGTGTGAAGGTCATATTCGTTCCCGTACCGACAAACGGAGCGGGGATTTTTTCTTCAGCCGTGAACTCCAACGTAAAACCATTCAAATCGCCTTTCGCGGTACCCGTGGCCAGTGAGCCGCCCGACAATTCGGACCCTTGTGTGTGGCCCATCACGAACTTATTGCCGTTGTTATCCTCAACGATGATAGCCAAACGGCCCTTCGCAAGGTTACGCAGTTCGATGATGTCCTCGCTCACTGGTTTGTTGATGACGAGCGAAAGCACCTGTGAGTAGAATACGGTTCCGTTTTCAATGGAGCCGTTTACCGTCTGCGTAAAGGTGCTGGTGTTCTTCGGGCTGACGTAATCTTTGAAGATGGAAGCCGCGGTGGCCGAATTGATAGAACCGGATGACACCGCGCCATACATACCTTCTACGAACTGCCCGTCGGCGACGGCGTTGTAGTTCGTGAGAATCCAAACGTTGCGTACGCCGCCAACCGAATCACGGCATGGCAGGTCGCGTCCTGAGAGTGTGAGTGTACAAGCCATTACGAGAAGGATGCGTTGGTTGTGTCAGGGTCGCCATTGACGTCAATCGGCAAGAAAGGCGCGGCGTCCACCTCTTCGGCTGTAAACTCCAAAGTGTAGCCGTTTAGGTCGCCCATAGCGGCTCCCGTCGCGGCTGTTCCACCTGTGAGGAAGCATCCGTTGGTGTGACCCATAACAAAGTAGTTAGAGTTGTGGTCTTGAACCACAATCGCGAGTCGCCCCTTGCCAAGGTTCTCAAGAATTGCGATGTCTGAGGCGACCATATTGTTGAGCACGAGCGTCAACGATTGCGTGTAAAATACGGTAGCGTTCTCGCTGGAGGCATTTACGGTCTGCGTAAAAGAACTGCTGTTCTTAGGGCTAAGGAAATCGTTGAATGAGGCTGCCGCGGCCGTGTCGGGGCATTCACCAGCCGAGTCAATATCATCCCAAAAGCCGCTTCCGGTATGTACAGCCGTCCCAATCCACACCTTTTTTACGCCTCCAAGGGCGTTACGGCATGGACGCGAGCGCCCTGTAAGTGTTAAGCTACAAGCCATGTTTTCAGGTGTGTTGTGAGGTTAGGGGGGGGCACCTGTAAAACCTCCCCCGTCCCTCGGTGAAAATTACGACGTGCGACGGACGCAAGCCATTGATGCTTCGTCCACGAACTGCGTTCCTCCATCGAACAACATCACGATACGCGTGAGGTCAGCTCCGGTGGTGGCTCGCATGTCGATGAAACGAGCTTCGGTGTGGTCGGTCAACACGTTGGTTCCGAAGTAGAGGTTGTCGACGCGTGAAGCCAACAACGTGTCGTTCGGGAAGCCCGCGGGCGTGATGATTTCATACCCGAGGTAGCGCTTAGCCAACTCAGCCGCATGCATCTCCACGTTGACAGAAGCCAAGTACTGGAAATACAATTGATGCGTCTTACGGCTCATGTAAATCTTCGTGTCGGCGTCGCCAACCAAGGCGTCGGGCAAAGAAGCCACGAGTGAAGCCAAGTGAGTAGCGATACCCGTCGTTCCGTCGTCGTTACCCGTGAAGGCTCCTGCGGCAGCCGTTTCGTGCGTGCCCGCACCAGCAACGTAGCGGCTCATGATAGAGTCGAACAAGGTTTCAACACCCGTTCCGGTGGTGCTTCCGTCGGTCGAGTCGTACTTACCCTGCCAAATGTTCTTCTCGATGGACTCAGCCACGCGTGAAGCGAGGTATTGAGAAAGGAAACGCTCGTAGTCGCCGGGCACCTGTGCGAAGTTGCCGCGCATCTGCTCAGCAGCCCACGTCCGAGCGAGTTCGTGGTTACAAATTTCCTCGTTCACCTTCAACTCGGTGAGCACCAACTGGACGTCGCTGATGTCGAGCGGCGTGGTGGGCGAAGCAAACGTGCAGTCGCGTGCCGCCACAGTCCCGTTAGTGACCTTGCGGAGGTTGGTTTTGTAACGAACGTTTTCCAATACAGTGCAGTACCCGTTCGCAATGGTGTCCGCGCTGAGAATTGCTGGAGCAACAAACGGGACAGCAAGCTGTCCGGCGTAGGTGCTCGTCGTGAAAGTCATGTCAGCCATGATTACTTAGAAAATTGATTTGCGAGAGCGCGAACACGCTCCTGTGTGGTGAGTGATTTCAAGTCGATAGGCTCCACTTTTTTGGTGGGAGCCATGCGTTGCACGCCTTTCGAGGCGGCTTCTTTTTTGAGCGACTCCAAAGCCATGCGGACGGCTTCGAGTTCCTCTTTAACAGCGCTCAGCTCTTCTTTGGCTGGTGCTTCTTTTTCTTGCGCCTTTTTAGACGCCTTTTTTGGCTCTTCGACGGGCTCGGGTGCGGTTGAAGGGGCTTCCGGGTCGACAAGCGACATTTCTTCCTTGTCTTCTTTTTCCTCTCCGGGCTCCATCATCTCGGCCAAAGCCTCACGAATCATCTGAGCCACGACCTCGCGAGTTACGGGCGTGTCGTCGAATTCTTGTTCTTGGGTTTCCATAGCGGTTTGGGGTTGTGGTTCTGTTTCTTCGACAACTTCTTCTACGGCTTCAGCTTCGTCGACGCCTTCGACCATGCCGTTCTCACCAATGTTCAACACGCCGCCGCCTTGCAGTTCGTAACTGCCGGCGGGCAAAGGGATGCGCTCGCCTTCGTCGTTGATGATGTATGCCTCCGCGCCTTCGTTGAAACCTTCGGCATCGGTGTAGATTACGGTGCCGTTGTCCAAAACGGCCTCAGCCATCTCCTGTTTATCCTCCGTTACCGTGAGGTTTACGTTGAAGCGGTTGAAAAGCTCTTGTACGCGTTCTTGAATGTTCATAGTCATTCTTTTCATGTATAACAAAAATGATAGCTAGTGCTTACTTCCGCCGCGCGATTTTCTCGAGGGCGTCGAGCACTTCGATTTCTTTCATGCGAGCGTCGGCCCACCGCTTGCCCGCCTTGCCACCCCACAACAGGTATGAGATGGTTCCGCAGGCGCTCGTGTCAGACGGGTCATAGTATTCCTCAGCCCGGGCGAGGAAGGAAGCCATACGGCGGACTGTTTCTACGCTCAGGGGCTGGCCCTTCGCAAGCTGTTGCGCCCGCACCTTACCCGTCTGCGTGGCGCATTTGTTTCCGTGCTTTTCGTTGAGTTCGATGCCGCGCTTGGCATTGTTCTTTACGGCTTCGGGATAGTTGCCGTACGTTTCAAAGCGGACGATACTCAAAATTTCGTTGACCACCTGACTCAACTCCTCTTCCTCCTGCGCCTGTCGCGTCTTGTCAACGAAATAGCCCTCGATGGAGAAGCCCTTGACGAGGCCTTCCTTCACCCATTCTTGCCAAATGGCTTCGTTGTCTACCTTGATAGCAACCATCCACGTGCCAACAGGAACGTCAAGGCCGTATAGCGCGCTTTTGTCTTTGCGCTTGTCCTCTACAATCCAACTTTCCACCAGCGTCAAGCCTTGCACGTTATGCTCATGCTCAAGAGTGTGGTTTTTTTGATTTCCGTGGACCATATACAACTCGCTTGCACGGCGTACGGTACTTTTAGAAAAGTAGACGTAAAATTCTTCTTCGCCATTTTTGCGGTAAATCGGCTTGTCAGGCACGAGGGCAGGTCCGACGAGGATGCGTTTTTCGGCGTTGGCTTCAGCAAATTGCAAACGCTCGTCCTTCAGGGCGATAAAGTCCAGTTCGATGGCTGGTTTGTCTACAAGGCTGATGGCGTCAATACCATACAACTCAGCATCTTCGTCGATGACTAATTCAAAGATTTTCATAATGAGGCTTGTTCTGCGATAAGTTGATTTGCCTGTTGCGCATTCGTGATGCTTTCGGCGAGTACATATGCTTGAATCGGTTGGGCCTGTGTTGCGCCTTGTCCGAGGAAGCTCAAATCCAATTGCGGCGCTCCGCTTATGCCGGCACCTTCGCTCGCTGACAGTGTGGGCGTCGGTGGCGTTTCGATGCTCGTGTCTGGTGGAGCCGGAGCTTCATATTGCGTACGGCTGATATTTACAATCTGCGCTGCTCCCGCTGCCGCGGCAATAGCGGCCTCAACAAATTGGGCACCTGTGGCCAGTTTAATCGGGTTGCCACCAGCCGTCAAAGCATTTACGACGGCCTGACCTGTGTTCACCGTGGCTGTCGCCAACGCGATTGCCTTGTTGCGCTTGAAAGCCTTTTCCGCATTCTCGTCGTCTTTCTTGCTGAAGGCATCATTGAGCGCGGCCAAAGCATTTAGGGCGCCGAGAGTCAACTGCACACGGCTATTGAACAGCGCCTGTTGACGTTGCCTGTCTTCTTGTGCCGCTTTGTCGTCGGCGGCCTTTTTTTCAGCGCGGTATTTGTCGTCGAGGGCTTTTTGTTGGCTCAAAAACGATTCGGTCGCAGCCAAAATCAAGCCTTCGTTATCACCCGCGATAGCGATGCGTTGCTCGTATTGTTGCATCAAGGCCAACTCCTCACGCTCACGGGCCGTCAGTGATGCGGCATAGAGTTCGTCTTCGAGTTTGGCCTGTGCCTCCAATTCTGCGGCGCGGAGTTTGGCACGTTCTTCGGCGGCTTTTTGTTCCGCTTCCGTTTGTGCCTTTATCGCATCTTCGCGCTCTTTGGCCGCCGCGGCCTCTTCACGCTCCAATTCCTTATTCAGGCGGTTAAGTTCGCGTTGTGTAGTACGCTGTTGGTTTAGGCGTTGTGCATTTTGCCGTTCCACAGCGGCAATGGCTTCGGCTTCCTTGTTCAGGTTCTCGACACTGGAACGGGCTAATTTGTTTTCTTCGACCTGCGCGTCCCTGCGCAACGTCAAAACCTCGGTTTCCTTGGCCAGTAGTTGGTCTTCCAAGGCTTGCGCCTCAAGCAATGCGTCCTTACGCTCTTGCGCCGTAAACTCATCTTCTTGACGGCTCTTCAAACGGAGTGCGGCAATCTCGCTTTCCAATTTGGCGCGGTCGACCAGCAGTTCGCGCTCCAGCTTGTTCGCCTTAGCACGTTGGTCGGCTATTTGAGCCGCTTTTTCACCCTCCTCAACCACTTGCTCGAAGAAATCACCCGTCGCCTCGGCCGCCGCCGCGGTGGCGTCTGTTACGCTCTCGACGCCGAGTGTGACTTTACCGACTGCGTCCGCTGCGACTTTCCCGGCCTGACCGAATTTACCTTCAAAAAGTAGCGTTATGGCCTCTCCAATTTTTGGAAAGAACTCGATTAGTCCCTCAAATCGGTTGATGAGGTTATCCTTGATGAGGTCCGTGAAGCTCGTAAGCGCCTCACGCGGGTTCTCGAAAGCGTAGATAATGGCTTCCCCGAGGTCAGCGACGACATCCAGTACGTTATCGACCACGCTTCCCAGCACGGTCATAATCTTCGAGAGCTTGTTCGCGCCTTCTTCGCTCGATTTGAAGGCCGTAATCAAGCTGCCAACAGCCACAACGAGCAATCCGATGCCTGTCGCGGCCAACGCAACCTTGAACGTCTTCAAACCGCCGACAGCGCTTTTGATGCCCGACGTCATATTGCGGAAGCCTGTCACAGCGCCGCCCGTCATCTTGTCCAACTGGTTGGTTAGGCCGCTGGTCGCTTGAGCCGTGTTGTCAACGCTCGACGTTACATTGTCGATGCTTTTGGTGACTTGCTTCGTGTCCGCCGAAACTTCGAGGACGACCTGTTGTTTTGTTACAGCCATTGGAAGAGTTTGTAAAGGAGGAAGATGAAGCCGCCCCAAAAGCCAATAACAACAATTCCGGCCAAAGCGTAGTCAAGGAATTTGACATACCGCGGGAGCTTACGCCCTCGTTTGGCGTTCATCAAAAGGTCGATAGCGGGCATAATGTCTTTCGGTGTGTACATCAGGCGTCGAGTTGAGAGGTTTGAGGGCGGCAGCGCGAACCGACAACGCGATTTACGTCCCAGCGGTAGCCGTAGAACTCACAGCACTCTTGGGAGCCGTATTGCGGTGCGCCGGGGTTCGAGTTGTTGAAGAGGATGACGTTTTGAGAGCTCCACAAGCCGGTTGGCAGTTGTGCGCACAAAGCCAAGTCCTCCAGCCGCATGAGCAGTTCGACCTTCGCGACGGAAGGGGTGTTAGCATCATACGACAGTGAAATGATGCGGTAAGACGTGTTGCGGATGAACACGACGTCGTTGAATTCAAGGTCGGCAAGGTCGGCCTCGTTAAGGCGTACGGAACACTGCACAATTCGCGAATCAGATGAATACAGCTCCTTGACGTATTGTGCCCAGAAGCGTATATACAAGGTGTCGCGCGGGTTGACCGAAATGGCATACAGCGGGCGCTCGACGCCAAAATTGAGGTCGTAATCCGTTACGGCTGGGTCGGGGCTGGAGTAGTTGCTAAAGAACGGGCCTTGAGCTACGGTTCGGGTCGTGCCACTTTCATCCAGCACATACAACACCCCGGAGCGCGTGCTGAGGCCACACCAGTAGGCCAACATAGGAAGCGGCTCGGCCACCCCCTTACCTTCTGGCGTAAGGCCGCGATACATTGGGTTTGCGGTGCCCGGAACAAGCGACATGAGGTAAGGGGCGAACCCGGTTTGAATAACCTTGTTTCCGACGGCGAACTCATTATCCGTTTCAGTCACTTTGTAGCGTCCGTAAACGCGGTCGAGTGAATCCTGTATGGCAGTGGAGAGGAAATCCATTCCCGGAGCGTGGGTCCACTCGTATTCACGTGCTTGCAAGTCCGTTGTCGGCGTGACCTTGACGTCTTTCGAATAGTCAATTTTGTTCGTCCAGTCCTTGTCCGCTCCTGAACCCATGTAATTCTCGTACGTGTCAATCACCAAGTGATTCGGCCTGTTGCGGTCCGGCACAAATACGAGGTTGTACATCTTTTGCAGCGAGGTGAGGAAATCAATTTGCTGCATCACCGGAAGGTTCTCCGCTACACCCACCTCGTAGGCGCCCAAACGGGACATTACTTCCAATTCAAGCGACGTCCGCACGCCCTGAGTGAAGTCCGAAGAGCCCTCAAACGTTATGCTGCCTCCCGTGATGTTCGGGTTGAAGACGTTGACACGGAACTGGTCGCCGCTGGCCATGTAGAAGTTCGTGAACTCGATGTACTCGTTGTCGCCACTTCCTCCGTAGACGATGTCGTGGTCTTCTACAACGTTGCCGTTGATGATAAACCGGATGATTCCAGCGATGTTTCCGCTTGCTCCGCTAAATGACCACGAATATGTCAGCCGCGCGGTAAACAACCCGGCGAAAGGAGCCGTGTATATGTCGGTTGTGGTGCTGTAATTGATTCCGGGGTCGTAGCAACCCGTAAGGCTGTCGCTCAAGTTGAGGTTGGCGGAGTTACCGCCCGTGATGGTTTGGTTGCTTGTTGAAAGTGTAGCCCGCAAATTCTCGTTATCCACGTCGATTCCGCGCGTCACCACTGAGCCGTTCCAACAGGGCATATACACGTCCGCGAAATCAGTGCTGTTCAGGTACGTGCTTTCGTAGGTGAAGCCCGCCTCGCTCATGATTGCGTCCACAAGGGCTTTGGCTTGAATCGCCGGGTTCAAAACAGCGAGGGCCAACGGGTCGGTCGACGTCGAAACTGGGTTGGTCGGCACGCTCCAGTTCGAACCTTTATCCATAAGCATGTAGCGTATCTCTGGATAAAGTGAACCTGTGCCAGCCCACGTGGAAGAAACGTTTGCGTACGTGAGGTCGTGGTCGTAGGCGGAGAGGTCGAGGTCGGAAAGCATTTGTCCGCCCAACTCCGTTTTTAGGTCGAGCGCTCCGCTGAAGAATGCTACCTCCACTTCTGCGTAATGTTCCTTTGTCATGTACAATGCCTTGATTTGCACATAACCCGTCATCAGCGGTAGGGTGTCACTATGAAGGCTGGCCGTAAGCCGTTGCCTTAAATCCAACCCGTTGCGAATGCCTACTTCATCTATGTCGCCGAAGATGGTTCGGTTGTGTTGCGTTAGCGGTATGCGAAACGACTGCGAGTAACTGCCCGCCGCTGCGTTGATTTGTTGCACATCAGAATACTGATAGCGCAAGTTGACAGGGGCGTTTTCATACAACTCCGCGTCAATGCCGTTGATAGTTAGCCTCAGCATCTTACGTCTCTTGCCAGTTCCACGTCCAAACTAACAGCATAAAAGCGGCTGCCGGAAGGTTCAATGCGCAAGCTATTATTCCTGACGATGCACGGCTCCCATACGCCGGTGCCGCGACGCATTTGGACCACGTTAGACCGCATCAAGTATTGAAGCAAATCACGCTCTTCGGCAGAAAAAAATTGCTCAGTCAAGGTGTATGCTTCTTTGGCCACCTTGCCGTACGTGTCGTATTGCTGAACGTCTGTCGCGATTGTAAAGGTCGCTTCACCGAAGGTCCCGACGCTCTTGCGATACTCCTTGCTCGTCGTGCTTACCGTGTAGGGGGCGCGTCCATCAAAGCGGAGGTAGTCCCACCCGCCCCTCGAATTTATCCACGCAAGCTGAGTCGCCTCGTGATTGCATGGCGCCTCGTCCAAGCGCACCCACAGCTTCTCACTTCGGGCTGTACCCCCTGCCGTAGCGAGCTGAAATGACACTTGCGTCACTGCGCTGGAGGTGATGCCGAGATGCGCCCAATGAGCAGGGCCAATAGGAACGGCTTTGAGGTTCTCTTTCGTCGTGGTCGAGGCGGCAATAGGGATGTCTACGACTCCGTCAGCGGCTCCCCCTGCACGGAAGCCTCTCACCTGTACCTCTCCGACGCTTGTCGTCACGCCCATGTTGTCCGGAATAAGAAACATGGCCACCGCTTCGTCGTCGACGGACATGGTCATGTTCACCTCTCCAACTGAATCTTGCGGCCTGTCGGTGAGCCACGCCTTATTGGTAGGCGACTGCGGATAGTAGGCCGAAAAAGAAGGATTCAGTCCCGCGCTGATTTGCTCTACGCCCCTAAGAAGGTATACGGCTTCGTTGTCTTGGTTCAAAGATTCCGTCGTGCCGTTGTATTGCCCGGCACGTATTTCATAGCGGCGCAACGTGTTCTCGTCGCAATTGAATACGAGTGATGCGTCTTGAACCGCATGAATGGCTTCGCCCCCTTTGCTCAAAGGGTATTCGATGACGCCCTCCGCGATGCGGCTCAAATCAAAATGAGACACCCCAGCCGCGTTCGGCACGAGATACAACTTTGCTATCTCACTGCCCGAAGCGGTCGTCAAATCACTTTGGTATACTTGCACGACGTATCTGTCGGGTGTCGTCGTTTCAGATAGTGTGTATACGAGGTACTGGCCCGCTGGTTTCGGGTTGATAGTGGGGTGGCTTGATATTGTGACGGCCATTTACTTCGCTTTTATGGTGATGTTTCCAATTTTGGCGCTGATGTCTACAACCATGTCTTCGGCTTTTGCCTCCGCAAGGCGTTGAGCATACTTGGGGTACATGGATTCGTATGCTTCAATCCAGTACTTGATTCCGGCGATACCTTTCCTCTTGATGCTTCGAGCGATGAGGAAGGCGGCACTACGGACTCGGTCGCCACCTCGTGGCCCTTTCTTTTTAATGAACCCGCCACCTACGGCTTGCAGGCGGACGGGCTTGTCTTTCATCCATTGCACGATTGAATCAACGTGCTTGCTGCTGGGGTTCTCGTACTTGAAAGAATAGGGCGCGTTGCGGTTCTTACGTGTCCCGTTGACGCCCCAGTGCAAAAACCCAGCATAGGGGAGAGGTGACCCAAAGGACACGCTCCCCCCCTTAATGCTGAATGTGAGGCTTTTTTGCAAGCGCCGAGTAGCTACTCCATAGTTTCTGTTTTTGCCTATGGTGCGGCTTCCCAGTTCACGCCGGGCAGCGTCGCGGGTTTCTTCCGCGAACTCTTGCAATATGGCCTCAAACTTTGTCACTTGCGGCGGCTCTTGCCGAGCACGATGGCTTGAACAATCCGCTTCAGGATATCAACGATTTTGTCGTCTTTTTCCGTTTCGGTCAATGCGGTTACGGACGAAGCCGCAGAGATGATGGCGAGCGCGAGAACGCTCCAATTTTTAATGAGAAAATCCATTATTTGGAAGGATTAAGGTTTGCGATTTGTGTCTTGAGAAGTTCGATTTCCTCGCAGAGTTCGTTGATGGCTACTGCAAAGTCGTAGGCGGTAAAATACTCGCCTTCGAGTTGTTCGGGAGTGAATTTTGTGTGCATTAGTTGAATGTGAAACAGACGTTGAACGTGATGTAAAAGGGCACTCCTCCACTCACGTTCCTGAAGCCGAATCCTATCTCGTCGCCCGCAGAAAACGTCCACGTGGTAGGGCTGTAATTCGACGTGTGATTTGAGCCCGTCGGCGAAAGTTGTTTGTAGTTGTACTGCGTTCCATCCGCTTGGTCGTTAGGAGCATTTTGCGGGTTGACGTTGATGCCAAATTCAATCTGACAATTTCCTTGTACGTGCATACTAAAATTGTCAAAACTTCCGTCCGCTGGCATATGATAGATTTGATAGTGCTGCCAGTTGCCCGACGTGCGAACGTTATTCGCATAAGGCAGATAGAGCCCGTACCATTGTTGCGTTGTGCTTGTGGTGAAGCCTGTAATCATAAAATTACCCCCTGCACTACCACCACCTCCTCCACCTCCGCCCGAGGCGCTCAATGTCGTCCCGGTCATGGTGAGGTTAGTTCCAATGGTGGCGTAGGTCAGCTTGCTGTCGGAGTCGTCCCAAAAAACGAGCTTGTCGGCTCCTGCATCCTGACTTCCGAGGTCTTGCCCTGCATTCATAATCAAGACGTCGCCCGCGTTCGCATTGATGGACACGTCCGTCGAGTTGT
>Ga0208645_1003077_pt1 | contig 12632 bp, 10 predicted proteins | sample VirMetDEL_Sep_01_FD_184519 | JGI IMG/M metagenome (GOLD analysis project Ga0208645, IMG submission 184519) | Aqueous microbial communities from the Delaware River and Bay under freshwater to marine salinity gradient to study organic matter... | ecosystem: Environmental > Aquatic > Marine >...
CTCACTTCTCTTGAAGTTCATGACATTATTTGCCATATTGCTGATGCTGTTTTGGCTGGTGGTATACGCCGTGCAGCTCTCATTAGTTTATTCAGTGCTACAGATGATCAAATGGTGTCTTGCAAGTCAGGAAATTGGTGGGAGACTGATCCACAACGTGGACGAGCTAATAACTCTGCTGTTTTAATGAGGCACAAAATTACTAAAGAGTTCTTTATGGATCTATGGAAACGTGTTGAGCTTTCTGGTGCTGGTGAACCTGGCATTTATTTTAACAACGATAAAGACTGGGGTACTAACCCATGTTGTGAAATAGCATTACGCCCGTTTCAGTTCTGTAACTTATGTGAGGTGAACGTATCTAATATTGAATCACAAGAAGACTTTGAAGCTAGAGTTAAAGCTGCCGCGTTTATCGGCACATTACAAGCTAGTTACACTGACTTCCATTATCTAAGAGAAATATGGAGAGAGACAACAGAAAAAGACGCTCTTATAGGTGTGTCAATGACAGGGATCGGGAGTGCCGCTGTGCTCCAAATGGATATGAAGGCCGCTGCAAGTATCGTAAAGAGAGAGAACACAAGAGTAGCGAAGCTTTTAGGCATAAACAAAAGTGCAAGATGCACAACAGTAAAACCCGCAGGGACGACATCTCTGGTGTTAGGAACTTCATCTGGTATTCACGCATGGCATAATGACTATTACGTCCGTAGAATGCGCGTAGGAAAGAATGAGGCTATATATACGTATCTTTCAATACATCACCCTGAGTTAATTGAAGACGAGTTCTTCAGACCTCATGATACAGCTGTAATTTCTGTGCCTCAGAAAGCTCCTGAAGGATCAATATTAAGAACTGAATCACCTTTTGATACGCTTGAGCGTGTTAAGCGTGTGGCTACAGAGTGGGTTAAACCTGGTCACCGTGTTGGTTCTAACACTCACAATGTATCAGCTACTATATCGTTGAAAGATGATGAGTGGGACAAAGCTGGTGAATGGATGTGGAACAATAGAGAACACTACAATGGTTTATCAGTATTGCCATATAATGGCGGTACATACACACAAGCTCCGTTTGAGGACATTGACGAAGCTACATTTACTAAAATGTCCAAGGTATTATCTGACGTTGATTTAACAAAAGTTATTGAGATGGACGATAACACAGACTTATCAGGCGAGCTTGCTTGCGCTGGTGGTAACTGTGAAGTAGTTTAATTAACTTTAATTTTATTTATTATGACTGAATTAGAAAAATTGTATCAAAACATGGCTGATACCTTAGAACAAGGTATGACTGACTTAGAGAAGTTTGAAGCTGGTAATATGTCAGCTGGAACTAGAGTTCGTAAGAACATGCAGGCTATTAAAGATCTGGCTCAAAAAGTTAGAGTCACAGTTCAAGAGCAGAAAAACGCTGTTACAGCTTAGACAGCCATAACGTAAACGATAATCATTATCGCTACGTAAAGCGCTTTGCTTATATCAATTTTACGGTCCATAGGGTTATAATCACCTTATGGGCCGTTTTCTATATTAAGTAATTGTTAATTTTTGTTTATGGTAAAGCTAATTAATGTCACACCACCACCGGCTGTATATACCATGTCTTGCCACTCGAACGTGGACTTAGGGTTTGAGTCGTATTTGTCTCTAAGCTCTTTAGCAATTCCAATGCTAACCGCTGCAACCAACGGCCCAAACTTTATAAACTTTTTGTTGTCAGTGTATTCTATTATAATACTTCTTGTAGCGTGTGCTGCAATATAACCAGCGGCAAAGTGATATGCATAGTCTTTTTTAAACACAGGAGTTTGCACCATCATTAACGATAGTAGCACTACAAGTAAGTATTTCATGGCTTTAATTTATGTTTGGCTTTTATTGCCTTTTTTAACTAAAATATCTACGTCAGCACCAGTTTTTTTAATTAAAAACGCTTTATTGGAAAGCTCTGTGTCAGGAGCAGCGCTAGTTGTTACTGCAACTCTATTTTTAAAAGGAAACGTTAAAAACTCTTCTTCTTCAAAAACTAAACTAACACTTGATGGTATTACAACATCTTTAATAAAGTGTATGACGCCAGCTCCAGCTGAAGTAGTTCCAGAAACACTTGAGTCGTCATAAGTTATACTTACAGTAGAGTCAGATGTTCCGACATTACTAATAGAGACGTAATTTAAAACGTCTGAGCCTAAACTAAAATAATTTGAGTCTGTTAATTTGTGTACTTCAACCTTTGCCATACTATTATTATTACTCGCTTTTAGAATAATTCATATTCTATAAAATTAAGGTGTTGTTGTATATTCCGCGCTAGTTCCACCTAAGAAAGTCGACCAGTCGTATTCTACTACTGCTGTTACCCAGAAAAACCTAGCGGCACTTTGCATGTCTGTAGATTGTTGTATTGATATTGCCATTTTATCTGTAGATTCAAAATGCTTAGCGTTATCAAAAGCAAAATGAAACACATGATGGTCGTCAGCTACAGATGCTGCTATAGTTTCTGTTTCTTCTACAGTCCAAGGGTTAGCGTAAGATTGACCACATGCTGATGTTTCAATACCAACAGTTATATTTCCATCTGCGCCATCCATTTGAGCATAGTGTACTGTTACAGATACAACTCTACCGTCTGCTGGCATAACCATAGCTGCTTCTTCTTGATAAACAACTGTTTGCTCTGTGTTAGTTACAAACGGCATAAAGTGTTTGTCTGTGCCTAAGTCATCTACAAAGTTCATTGGAAATACTTGTATTTGTTTTTGTACACTACCTCCAATATCTAAGTTACCGCTTACCTTTATATTACCAGCAACCTCTAGCTTTTCAGAAGGCGTATCAGTACCAATACCAACGTTGCCTTGCGTAGTTACAACACCTGCACTCTTTACACCTAAAGTCAACGTGTTTGCTGTACCAGTATTACCTACAACCGTAGCGGTATTAGAAGCGTTTGTAACAGTCGTAACTAAATGACCGTTTCCATTTCCTTCTCTAATTATATTTGATACAAGCCTTGTTGCAGTTACATTTCCACTAACATTCGTGTCCTTAGCTATCTCAACTGTCCCAGCACTACCATCTAAATAAAAATAGGTAGCAATGCCACCTGAGCCATCGTCTGATTGAAACAATATATCGCTGTCGTCAGCAAAATTTCTTATACTTAAATTTCCAGTATAATTATCTATGTAAGAGCCAGTGCCTGTGTGTGTAAATCTTAAATCATTACCAGTACCAACTCTAAGCTCAACGTTGTCTTCAAATCTAGCATGTTCCCAAAATCTGGTATAACCAAGAGCTCCATCTAATCTAAAGTATTCTGTTGTACCTCCAGAACCGTCATCACTTCTGAAAGTGATATTACCATCATCTGCATTCTGAACAATTTGTAAAGTGCCATTAAAGTTTTCTATATTAGAGTTTGTTCCGTTGTGGTATATTCTTAAATCATTGTCAGCACCAAACCTAACCTCATCGCTATCCCCAACTTTTATATTACCAACGACCTCTAGCTTTTCAGATGGGTTATTGTTTTGTGTATTGATTCCTACATTTCCTGTTAATCCAGCTATAAGAAATGGTCTAGTACCTGCTGTTATATCTTTTATACTAAAGTCTTTATTAGTAGATTGGTCGTCTCCACTTATAGCAAATGTTCTTTGTCCATCTCTTTCTAAATGTATATAATCTCCGCCAGAGTTAGGTTTTTTAATATGTAAAAATGTATCAGGACTACTAGTACCAATACCTACGTTGCCGTCTTTATCGATACGCATTCTTTCGCTAATAGTACCACTATTTCCGCTAACTGTCCAAAATGACATTTCACCAGTAGCATCGTTATCTGTTCTTTCTACTAGTATTCTAGCGTTGTCGTATCCTCTGTTGGAGCTTACGTTAAATATTATACCTACACCAGTGTTATCTGTAGTAGACACATTTGACAGCTGTAAAGGGTACACGTCAGACCCAGCGCTTGTTTGTTCTATAGTTAACTTTTCAGACGGACTTGTAGTGCCAATACCGACGTTGCCTGCGTGTGTAGCTGTTAATGTTGCAGAACCACCTGTAGCTAAAGTTAAAGAGGTATCATTAACTCCAGTTATATATTGATTACTATTACCAAAATCAATTTCGTCCCCACTATTCATTTGAATACCGCCTGACAAATATGATTTTCCAGCCACGTGCAGTTTGTAAGTAGAGTTAGGGCTGCTAGTTCCGACGCCGACGGTGCCTGAGCTGTCGATACGCATTCTTTCAGCGGCATTTACAACAATGTTTAGTGAATCATCACTATGATCATAATCTATTTTACCAATATTATCTGATTCAGTGTCCCCAAAGAATATTTGTGAGCCTCCATTGTTAGAAGAAATTAAAAAATTTGTATCGCCTGAATCTCTGTAAAGTGTTAGATCTTGGGTAGGACTCGTCGTTCCGATACCGACGTTGCCTGATGAGTCTATATTAAGTCTATCACTACCGGCCGTTCTTATTTTAAAAGTATCATTAGAAGGAAATCCAAATTTTGTATTACCATCATCGTTGTGTAGTATATAATCATCAATACCAACGGAGTCAGCGCCAACTACTGTCAAAGGATTAGAAGGGCTAGTCGTTCCAATACCTAGTCCAGTATCTGTTAACCGCATCCTTTCAGATGGCCCATAGCCAGTTCTAAATGTTATTTTTCCACCAGTTGTATACCCGCCGCTTAATTGCAACTCGTTTGATAAAGCGATTATTTGTACGGGAGTAGTGTCACCGTATTTCATAGAAAACTTACCATAAGGAAAAGTCTCTGAATTACCGTTTACTATTTGAGCAAAGGTTTTAGGTGTTGAAGTAGCAAGCGTAATACCATCTCCTGAACCATTAGTTCTTATGTCTAACCTTTTACCTGGGCTAGTAGTCCCTATACCTATATTACCACCATCTTCAACATAAAATACACTAGTACCATCATCTTGAACGTCGAATATATCTTCTGTACCAAGTTGATTTATTACAGCGGCAGGGCCTGTACCATCGTTTGTAACAAGCCATTGCTCTGTAGTGTTTACGTCTGTATCTATTTGAGTGTATGTACCGTTGACAGTAAGGTTACCTTGTATTCTAGCATCACCAATGACGTGTAGTTTTTGGCTTGGTGTAGTCGTACCAATACCAATATTACCGTTAGCCTCAATTTCCAAAACTTCACTAGAACCTCCGTTTGCTCTTATTCTAAATATTGATGTCGAGTCTGTCAAATCAGTTTGACCATAAAACAAAGTGCTACTATTTCTTACATCTAGCTTATAAGCAGGGCTAGTTGTTCCAATACCGACGTTACCGTTGTTTTCAATAAATAACTTTGTTTCTGGATTATTGCCGTCATCTGTTATAAAATGAAAATCACCATCGTTTAAACCATTGTATTTGTAGGCTATTCTTCCGTCAGCCGTACCCGCCCTAAAATCTAAGTTAGCGTAAGTATTCGCAACGAAGCTACCATTCTGTATTAACACGCCGCTTCCAGCAGCTCCTCCTCCCAAGCCCTCTCCAGAGTCAACAACAGTATTGTCACTTAGCCATTCAACTTCAAAATTCTTTAAAGGACTAGTTGTACCAATGCCGACGTTGCCAGCACCTAAAACAGTTAATCTATTGTTATTGTTTGTCCATATAGAAAATGGATTATCTCCATATACATAAGCATTAAAATCTGTTTTTGAAGTAGATCCTCCTGCTAAATTATATGTATTAGAAAATATAGCGTTAGCAGTACCATTGTTTCTAAATTGTAAATTTTGGCCATTACTATTACTACTGTCTATTCTTATATTGCCGCCTTTAACGTGTAGTTTTTCACTCGGACTAGTAGTTCCAATACCAAGCCTTTGATTAGTGTGGTCAATATATAGTGGTGTAGGTACATCGTTAGTTCTACCAATACAAGTAACTGCTAGACCTTGTATAATAGTGCCTGGCCCGTTTGTTTTTAAAACTATACCTATGTTTTGTATTAAGTTTACGCCTGTGGGTTTAGTTATTGTAAGACCACCGCCCGATGCTACATATACAATATCGTTTTCACTAACACCGCTAAAGCCTGAAAGGTTTGTGTTGTAAACACCTACGAGAGTTATAAGACCATCTTTTGTATCACCCGTGGTAGTAAGCTCTGTATTTGTAATACCAATAGCTGGCATTTTAGCAGGGTCAGACGCGTCAGCAATACCTACTAATATTCTTTCGCTACCACCTACTTCACCTTTAGAATATACAGGTGTACCTACAGGTATTGTAGAGCCTTCGTCATTTCTTACGTTTTCGTATACGTGGGTAGCATGCTCATCGCCAGACAAAGGATTTATACTGACTTTACCATTAGCATCAACAACAAGGCCTCTAGTCTCCTCTGTTTCAGCTAAGCCTTCAAGGTATACATCGTTTCTAAACCTTGATGTTAAATCCCATATGTGTTGCCCTATCCATTTCACTTGCTACGCTTTTGTACAACTTCCAGGAGCGCAAGGCTTAGTTCCAGGAACACGCTCGTAACCATCCCAGCAATTACATTTTTTCTTATTAGGCGAGCTATACTCTGCCGGTGACTTAGAAAATTGTTTAAAATCTGATTGCTGCACGCCTGGTTTACCATCGTACATTGGATCTATAGCTTTTGCGCAAGATCTTTTTTTTAACGCCGAACCCATAAAGGTCGGTCCACTCATTTTAAATGCCATTTTTATACGTATTTATATTAACATCTCCATCTTCTTCTAGCAGCTTTACCTCTTTCGCCTGTCCAACCTTTTGATCTTGCACAAAATGATTTTCTACGCTTAGCAGCCTTACTACCAGGTTTTACTTTACCAGTTACAGCTGTTTTTAACTTACTACCTGGGTTTTTCTTTTTGTATTCAGCTACACCTTTAGCTGTCATACCAGCACCTTCTTCAACTGTTCTAAAGTTTCTACCTTTACCTTTAGTTGTTTTTCTAACGTCTGGTTTTTTCTTTTTCTTTTTTCTTTGAGGAAGTGGTGTTTCTAAAACTGTATCGCCAGGAAATTTATAGTTATTACCAGGCGTCATAACTTTAGTATTACCTAAATTATCAGTACCCTTAACAGGAAAATCAACACCCTTCATAGTTATATCGCCTGAAGGTATTAAGTTAGCCTCGTTGTTTACATCAGGGCTATTTCTTTTGTAACCCTCTTGGCTAAACATAATTGGTTTTTTTAATTTAAAAGCCATATCTATATCTTTTTACCAGCCATTTTATCCCACATATTAGAAGACATAGCTTTTTTCTTCATTATTTCTTTTGTAGAGTTTCTAAACTCATCAGCCTCCTCGCTAGTTAAAGCTTTATAAGCTTTTACGGCAAGATCACCAACTTTCATAATTTTACCGGGAAGACCTATTACGGGCGGTGTACCCATCTTAGGTTGTAACTCCTGCTCTGTAGCTGGCCTTAACGCGGCCCAATCTTGCTTTAGGCAAGAACTTTTTTTTCTTCTTTTACCGTTTAATATTCTTCTAGCTTTTGGCATCGTAATCTATGTATTCTATTGTTACCTCTTCGTTTCGTTCTATTGCTTTTGCAATACGCGGATAAATTCTTTTATAGGCGTTACCACTCTTTCCAACAAAACCATCTTTAATAATAGTGTTGTTTTCCTGGGAATCCCCCACGAGAAGACAACCAGCAGTGTGTTCATCAGTGTTTCCAGTATGTATGAGAATATACTCAAACCCAGGAACATTAGTGATATGAAGCATACCAATGTGAAAACCACCATATTTCTTAGTATATCTGGCATGAAACCCACCTTCTTTTCTTAGTTCAATTTTGTATGTACCAGCTGGAACTCTCGTCTCACCTTTTACTTTTAAAACTCTAGCTTCATCTTCTAGCGTATAACATAAAAAATGTTTACCTAACTCATTCACTTCAAATAACAAACCAGACGTAGAATCTGCCTGGCTGCTAAATCTTAACACTTGTAATTTCATTCGCAAGATTTTAGTTTTGCTAGCTCTTTTTCAAGTTCAACTATACGATCTTCGTTTTCGTTGATTATCTTTATCTTTTTTTCAAGTCTTTGCTCTAAGACTTTTATATCTTCATCTAGCTGACCTATTTGACTATAAGCTATACCCATGGTGAATATAATACCGATAATCCATATGATATTGCCGATTGATATAGTGAAGTCTTTTTGCATCATGATCCAAAAAACATTTTAGCAAGGGCAGCGGCGACTATACCATATATAATCCACATAGCTCTAGCTAAAGTTTTTCGAGCCGATGTGTTTTGATTAACTCTAGCAGCAACACCTTTATCAGGGTCTAATAACTGCTTAGTAAGCATATCTAACTTCTCGTCCATCTTGTCGAGTTTTTTATCCATCTGATCCATTCTCTGCTGCATTAATGCTATTTCTTTGTCAACCGTTGCCATTATTTTATTATTACACGTTAATCATGAAAGTGACACAGTCCAGACTTGTTAGATGTTTTAACTTTACATCTAGATCCGTCAGTGGTTTTAGCTGCGCACCTTTTTTTAACAGGCTTATCTTTTTGCTTAGCTTTTTTCTTAGCTTCTTTTTCAGCCTTTTTACGTTCTTTTATTGTCTGCTTAGCCTCTTCAACTTCTTCTCTTTCAACACCTACGTCCCAGCTGTTCCAACCAGAAAACAGCGCTACTCTTTGCCAGCCTTCATTTCTAGCATCTAAAGCTTCTTTTATGTTGTTAACTTTGTTTACAACCCTGTCAAGCGGTACGTTTGTCAAAGCAGATACAGTGTTACCAATAGAATACCACATTGGATTGTTTATATCTAGCTTATCCATTTCTTTAATGACCTCTTTATTAAATTGATAACCCTTACCAGCTGATGTAAGTTTTCTTGCTTTAGACCCTACTGGTGGAGATAAGTTTAAAAACTCTAGTGTTACTTTATCAAAATCTGCGTTCCAACCTTTGTCGTTTTCTTCCATGAACTTTATAAGCATGTTTTTTAAAGTGCTTATAGCTGCTCCACCAATACCCATACCTCTTAACAAAGAGTCTGACATAGAGTTTAATATGCTTAAACCTTCTTTTTCTAATCGTTTATTCTTAGATTCGTCTTCTTCTTCATCATCTTCAAACATCTCGCTAAACAAAGCTTTTTGTAAAGAAGAAAATATAAGGTTTTGTACAGCGCCGTAGTATATTATTTTTGATATATTTGTTTTAGCGTCACCTCTACCGTTAGCTAAATCTAAAACTGCTTTTTTAGTTAACCTAGCGTACTGCATAGGCGTGTTTTGGAAAGCTAGTACAAGTCTACCAAGAGGAGATGCTTGCTGCTGCGATATTAAGTCAGGTCTTGATGACTGCTGAGTTTCCTCTGCTATTTCTTGAAAATCTACAAATGCCTTAGATTCAGCTTCAGCTTTAGACATACCTTGCTTTACGTACGTTTTAACTCTGTTTCTATAAAACGTTGCACCACCTGAAGCGATAGCAAAACTATCCGCTATTTGTGTAGGTGTAAAACCTATTTTAAGTAAATAAGCAAACGCTGCTTTAGCTTTGTTTTTAGATCCAGCAACAGCATTAGCAAGTTCGGCTTGGTTGACGTCTGTTTTCAAGCCTCTACGTCTTTGCTTAAGCATGTCAGAGTTAAACAGCATAGAAAAGTCTTTCCAGAACTGAGGCTGGTTAGCAAAGGCCATAGCAGCTTTAGCTGGATTGTTGTCACTCCAATTTATGAAGTTAGCTGTAGATAAAGTTTGTAGGACTGCAGATCTAGCGTTCAAGAACATGATAGCACCAACAGAGTTATTAACCCAGTTAGAGAAAGCGTTAACTAATCTACCAGAGCCAAACGTTCTGTTAGTTCCATTCTCCATACGCCATAACATGTCTTCTAAGGCTTCTCTAAATCTAGTTCCATACAAAGCTTCAATCTTATTCATATTGTCGCTTATAAGTCTACCGTCTTTCCAGTCACCAAATATTTCCTTTCTGTTTTCTATAAATTCATCTAAGAATTTTTTACGACCAATTTTATTAGTAACATTATCTAAATCTGAAGCTATAGTTTCTGCAACCCAATTTTCATCAGGCTGAACATACCCGTCTTTTTGCTTAGACAATACGCTTAAACCGTCTGCAAAAGCTATCATGTCAGGCTCTGCTTTAACAGCTTTTAATATATTTTTTAGGTCAGTCTTAGATATACCAGGAATATCTATACCGTGTTTATTCCATAAGAAAACTCTTATACCCGTGTCATACGTAAAGTCAGTTCCAGGCATAATTTTACCAAGCTTTTTCTTAACTTGTGGAAAAGCTTTTTTCAATGCTCTATAATCTTGAGATACAACTTGCTTCGCGGCATCTATTTCTCTAGAAGCTCTAGCAAAAGGTCTTAGTAACTTTTTATTGAAAAACTCTAGTTGCTGTTCTCCTTTTTTACCTTTACCCAAGAACGAATATAATAATCCCTTGAAGTCTTCAGCTGACGGCGGTATAAATATATTGTATTTACCTATATCTTTACCTCTACGTCTAGCTGTTGCTTCAGAAAACTTTTTATACGCAGGAACACCTTTTGTAGATTCAAGTATAGCATTAAACGTAGCGCTAGGGTTTTCACTTAACTTAGCTTGTTGAACTTTACGCTTAACGTCAAATTGATTTAACATATTGTCAACAGCTTGAACATTTTGCAAAGCGTCGTCAGCAAAGTAAAAGTCGTTATAACCTTCGCCAACTTTTTCTGCTACCCAAAGAGCTTTTGCTTCAGATGTAGAGTTGCCTAGTCCAGTTATGTTTTGCATAGGTATATTTAAACCGTTAGCTTTTAAAAACTGAAATATAGCTTTTTGAGCTTGTGGCGGTCTAGCTGTAAGAACGAACATATCTTTTGTTCCAAACTTTTTAGCTAACTTAAGTGCCTTATTAAACAACGGGGCTGTTTTTCCTTCAACAACTTTGTTAAACTCTGAGAAGTCAAATACATATCCTTGATCTAATAAGTCTGCACCTTGTTTAGCAAATTCTTCTGCGTTTAGTTTTCCTTTAGTACCATCTGGTGCTGTATATAAAACATTAGACTTAGTTGTAGCTAACGTATCGTCAAAGTCTAAAACACTTATACCTTTAGCATTTTCAGATAATCTTCCTTTAGCTATCGCGTCATCTAATATGTTTGCTTTATCTATAGTCTCGTTGTCATAAACTAAGTTTTCACTAAGTTTTTGCCTAGCTTGCACTGTTTCAGTTATAACTTCTAAAGCTGGTCTACCTGATATATGATAAACATTGTTTAGTATTTCTGCTGGTAAACCTTTAGTTAGTCTTAATAAACCTTCTTGGCTGGTTTTACCAAGCTTAGCATCCACAATGTCCATTATATATGTTGGTCCAAAAAACTGCGTATGATCTGCAGCGGCTTTTCTAACTGCGTTTTCATTAAACTTATCACCTATGTGAAGATCAGCTAGCTCAAACATTGTTACCGCGTTAGGCATTAAGTGTTCTCCTTTTATTGTTAGATCACCATGAACTAAATTGTTTGCAGCTCTTTCTGCAGCAACTCCACTTAATTTTCTTTTTCCTTGTTGAACCTCTTTTAATCTAATATCAAATCTTTGCTGGTAGTTGTTTACCGTTTTCAGCTTTTCTACAAAGTTTTTGTAAGTAGCAGATTCGTAAAACTCAGCGTCAGTCTGACCTTTCTTCTTAGACGGCTTATTAGGCACCAGCTGATTGCCATCTTCTATATATATGTAGTCTAACGCGCTTAAAGATCTCATGCCAAAAGCTAAGTTAGTTTGCGCTTGATGTATTTGATATATATAAGCGTCAGTTACAGCTCCATTCTTGTAAGCTTCGTTTAGCTTTTTTTGAAAATAAACTAAAGAAGATATGTTAGCTTCATTTGCAGCTTCTATTTCTCCTCTTAAGTTTTGTAGGTTTTCAAAAGCTTTTGCTTTACTTAGCTCAGCAAAAATATCATTATTAATTACTTTAAACCAAGAAGCATCTTTATTCATTGGTCTAACGTCGTCAGCATTAAAACCTAGATTTTCATCAAAATTTTCGTTAGCTTCTATAGCTTCTAATTGAGCTCTATATCTACCAGGCTGACCATCAGATTTTTGTTTAGCAGCGTCAAGAACTCTATAGTGAAACCCTAATATACTAGGATCTTTTAAAGATGATAAAAAGTTAGTATCAAGAGTTAATCCAAAAGATTCTGTTTGATCAGCGAAATTATCTGCTACATTTTCAATGTAAGCTTTTCCAGATCTGTAGTTATACTTTTTAGTTCTAACAGCATCTTTAAATTCTTTAGGAAGTGTTTCAGAAAGACTTATAAGTTTTATAAAACCATTATTACCACCATCTAAGTCTGCGTTTAATTCAAATACAGATTCAACAAGCTGTTTTATTTCTGGGTCAACTTTTTCAGCCTCAAGTCTAAACGCGTCAGAGTCTATTCCATTTTCGTTAGCTATAAAGGCTAAATCTAGAGCTCCAGACTCTATCTCTGGTGGATTTTCAGACATTCTACTGTCCTTACGTCTTAATTGATTTAAAGCGTCTTCTACGTAG
>Ga0208645_1003080_pt1 | contig 12625 bp, 21 predicted proteins | sample VirMetDEL_Sep_01_FD_184519 | JGI IMG/M metagenome (GOLD analysis project Ga0208645, IMG submission 184519) | Aqueous microbial communities from the Delaware River and Bay under freshwater to marine salinity gradient to study organic matter... | ecosystem: Environmental > Aquatic > Marine >...
GGGCACCATACTAAGTTGTTGATTTAATTGACTTTGCAAAAGAGCATGGGTTTCGACCCACGCTCTTTCTCGCCCAAAACATTGAAAGTTTGGCAAAAATTTGTCAAATTTACTCAATAATTACTCACGACACCTCGTTATGGCCATCAAACCGCGCAAGCACACTATAAAAGGTAAGACCTATTACCGAGTGCGTGTAAACAAAAAGCGAGAGGGTCTGTTTGTAGACGAAAGCTTCAGCAGGCTCAGTGAGGCTCGCCAGTTCATTGCAAAGATAGAGCTCGGTCATAAGTTGGTGCAGGCCAACAAAACCAACAAAACATTTGGCGACCTTGTTCGTTGGCTAGAAAAGAATAGACACCGCATAAAAAAGAAAGGTGGTGAGCCGTACTCCGAGACTACGCTTAACACTAACTTCTCGCGCTGGCACTTCTATTGTAAGAATGGTTTTGAGGACATTCGTTTAAGCAACTTAGATGGTGGACGAATACATCTACTCACCTCTCAACTCGCAGAGAAGTTTCAGTGGGAGCCACAAACCCTCTATCGCAACCAAAGCGTGCTCAGCTCTGCATTAAAGGTAGCTGTGGATCTAGGTTGGGTATCTAAGAACGCGATGAAGGACGTAAGTGATCGACACAATAAGCAGGTGCGTCGTAATCGCGTTGTGACGCAAGATGAGTTTGATCGCATCTGTCATGCCTGCTTTGAAGCAGGCTATGACAGGTTGTTGGCTTGGATCAGCTGTATGTGGGAAACAGGAGCTCGTCGTGGTGAGCTGCTGCAGCTCACTTGGGATTGCGTCATACCTCTGGACGATGATGTCTTTGGTGCAGAGCTTGTGTTCCGCGCTGAAACAACAAAGAACAAGCAAGAGAAACGATTGCCGATAACGCACGATACTCTTAACAAGATTAAGAAAGCTGCAGTGAGTGACGAGCCCGTATTTGTTGAGGGCACACAGTACAAGCAATGGGCTGACGCAAAGAAAAGAGCTGGGCTAAGCGAGCCTGATCCTATATATGGTGAAAAGATCACATTCCATCATTTACGTCATGCTTTAGCGACTCGTGTAGCAAAGTCTGGGGCTGCTCTTGATGAGCTGATGGCCGTTGGAGGCTGGAAAACTGTCAGTCAGGCGCAGAGATATATGCACGTAGAAAGCCAGCGCGCCAAAAGTGCGCTGGCTCGTCTTTACCAAGACTCTGGATCGCGCTCATAAGTCAGCTCGTCGCCGACTGTCGTTAAACGAAACCGCCGCGTTGTGTTGTAAACCGTGTGCGGCTTTACATCTAATAACCTAGCAATGTGAGTCCCAGGCAGTCCCTCTTTATACTTTAATAGTATCGCCATTACCTCTGCTGGGCTCACCGGAGCTTCTTTACCCTCAAAGTCTGAGCGCGAGGCTCTACGGAAGCCTGACTTCGCGTGCTTTTGGTACGCGCAGATCGCTCTGTAAAACAAGTCACTCAACGTTAATAACCTCCACCCTCACTCGATTCCACAAATGGCGCTCGTGATCTTTAGCTTGAAAGCAAGCTAAGTAGATCGCTTCGTCCTTGTCTTTAGCGAAGACTCGAATGTGCTTACTACTGCTCTCAAACGACAAATAGCCATTCACATCCCTATAACGATGCACCACGAGATCGACCTCGTAGTCCCTAGTCATCGTCTTGTTGGTATTCCAGCCAAGCAAAGTATTGCGTTGGACTTATCAACAAAGATGACCGAGAGGCTTCTGGATCTTGTTTCTTGGTAATAATGACCCGCTGCTCCTTGAATCCGTTGCGCTCACGGTTCTTAGCCTCTGCTTTTAACGAGTTAAAGCTCGTGTGCAGGTTTGGGTACTTTTCATGGAACGCACGCAGCGTCATGTAATCTGTGTTCATAAAATCTCCACTTTGCCGCTAAATGCTTCGGCAATTTCTAGTGCTTCGTCTTGCACCCATCCGTTACGGCACAGCCATGCCATTCGGTCTGATGGGATGTGATCTGGCCCGTTTTGGAACTGTTCGTCGTCCCGCTGGTAAATCATTTCGTCTTCATCGATTAGCGTTGCGGGCACAAGCTCTGGTATCCACTCGTGATCGTTACAACCTGCTTTCTGCTCATCGAAGGTGAGAACCTTTCGATGTTTCTTGCAGCCCCAACGCCCACGCTTTAGATCGTCGTCGTTAAAATCTCGACGAGAGAAACGACAGTTTCTGCAGTTAATTTGCTTCGGGGTGAGGTGACCGAGGTATACACCTTGGTCATCCTCATCCATGAAGTTTTTAACGCGGTAATCGCTGGCGGTCATGGTCGGTGGTGGTGGCGATTCAAGCTTCACCAGCCACTCAGCCCTTTCCATGATTTCTTCGTAGGCCGCTTTCTCGAACGGAACGATCTCTTCATAGATCTCGCAGTCGTTTTTGTTAACAACAATCACGACGCACTCTTCTACGTCGTAGTCGTGCTGCTCGTTAATAGCGCCCATGTAGCCTTGGATCTGACACCAATAGCCGTTATCCCACTGCTTATAGCTACCAAGCTTCTTTAACCGATTGAAACGCCGACTATTGGCGCTCTTGTATTCGGCTAACCGATAGCAGTCGTCCCAATACAAAAGGTCGTCAGCGTGCCAACGGACATGCCCAGAGATAAACTTGCCGCCTATCTGCTCTGGGCCGTTCGTAACCACAAAGGCTTTAGGCAAAGCCTTATGCAGTATGTCTTCGACACCATCACCAAGACGAAAGATCATCTGCTTCCTGCCATCTGAAATGGCAGGAAGACACCAACGATCATCCATCCAAATTGATCTGGCGCACTTCTCCAGGCCCATATTCGACAACCCTGCGTAGGATCGTCTTTCCCCTGACTTGGAGTAGTGCTCCAGTATAGTTTGCTTGACGCTAATCATGGCTGGTTCGGGCTGGGTGCCAGCCGCACCCTGCTTTCATTGCGGCGGGGATAGCAGAAGCAGAAAGCACAAGAGCCCAATGGTTAAAATGGGATGTCACTGTCACCGCCAGACGTTGATGGTGCAGGGTCGGAGTTACTCTTCGTTGCTTCGTTCCAAAACGCGATTTTGTTATAACCCTTTTTGTCGATTTCAATTGTTACGTTTGCAGTTTTTCCGATAAGGACGCGAGCAGCGTGCGTATCGATAACGCGACTCTCTACGTTGATGTAACCGCTTTCCTTCGCGTCTTGCCCTAAAGCTTTGAACGCAGCCAAGGTCTTTTTGAGGCCAGAAATATCAGGTGCCCCGTCTTTGTCGATTGCGTTTAGCCAAGTGCGTAATGTGCGCTTACTTTTATTTTCGATAACCTCTAACTGAACGCCTTTGCTCCAATCGCTTTCGCTGTCTTGGACGTCTTTGACCGTTATGTCGTATTGACCAGCTGGCAAAGCTTTTTTCTGCTCCCCACCGCCAACCAAGTCGTCAAAATCTAAACCGTCTAATTTAAGTTCCATGCTTTCTTCCTCGTTCAATACCTTCACAAAATGCTTTCCAACTCAGCTCTACGACTGGCTCGTTAGCTTCTCCTAGTACAGGGGTGCGAGATTTCGCGTTGAAGGTGGTTGCCCCCGCTGTCATCAACCAACGCTTTAACGGGTCACCCTCTGGAATGACCCGTTTAGCGATCCCCTGCCCTTCTTTTCGCGTCCATACGTCGTGGTAAGCGAGCGATACGAAATCAGCCCACTCCTGTAGCTTTTCAGCGACTTTCGCTGGCAGTTTGAGTTGATGCTTCTGGTAAGGCTCGACCATAGGGTCAGCCTTATAGGCTTTAACGTGGGTGTGACAGATCACACAAACGTTGAAACCAGATCGGTAGATGTTGTCGAGTAAGTTAACGACGCCATCATTAATTTGAGCTAAGCGTGTGTGACCTGCGCCCCACTCGAAATCGGCAAGACTTTTTATGTGAGGGCTTTTCTTTTGGCCTTCAGCAATTACCTGCTCTTCCATGAACTTTGCAGTCCAGTCGTAGCTATCGACGATGAACGTCTGATATTCGTGCTTGCCTGCGGCAAACTCTTTGCAAAGCTCGATAAAGTCTTTGAGGTTTGTGATCTCGATACGAGATACGTCGAGGAAGTTGCTGCCATTTTCTATGTCAGCAACGAAGGGAGATGGCATCTGCGATGCGCAAGTTGATTTACCTGCGCCAGATGACCCCGCCAAGACCCATTTTATCGGCTGGTCAGACCGTATTCCTTTTTCTGCTTTCTCTAACAAAATATGTGTCTCCTTGGTTAAGGAGACACATATTAGTCATGTCTGTGTCAGAAATCAAACACTGTGTCGTAAATGGGACAATTGAATCACGTTTTCGGACTTCTCAGTTTGCGCCACCAGGAACTCAGAAACATACTCTTCTGGCACTTTCTTAATCATAAAGTCCTTCGCGCACACCAAGTAAAGGCTGGGCCCGTAGAATGGTAGCGTTCTAACAACGCTTTTCATTTTGTCGCTCTCACAACAATCGCAACCCCATTGGCCCGTTTTAACCCATGTTAGGTATTGCTGCTCTATTGTCTTTTCCCAAACCTGCCAGCCGTACTCACTGACAGCTTTCGCAACGTCTTCCTCCATGTCACCCACATTTGCAAATAACAGGAACTCACCTTGCTTATCCTCGTCATCTGACGGGTCGTAGGTTTGGTCAACTCCCAGAAAGTTGTTTTCGCTGTTTGCGAACACTCTAAACTTTGTCTTTCCGTCTTCCTCTAGCAGCACCCACTTAAAGTGCGGTTCTACCCGAAAGAAGATGTCCATCTGCATTGTTAACCAATTATTCGCGTCTACACTCAACCTCTCAAACGCTATTTCCATTTTTGACTTCCTTCTCAGTCCAGCTCTTAATCACAAGCCGTATTACTTCTAACTGATCCTTACTCAAGAGAGGTAGCGCCGACACAATATCAGCTGTGTCCTTCGCCTCTCTTTTGACTTGGGCTCCCCATTGAATCCAACTCGGTTCCCTGTTGTACAGCTCGGCCAGTGCAATGATGTGCTGCTTTTTTGGGCTGGAAGTCCCCTCTTCCCAACGCAGCACCGTATTCGCACTTACACCGCATTCGCCTGCTACGTATCTCAACGAATACTGATTTATCTCGCGGAGATTACGTAAGCGATCCCCCGTCGTTTGTTGTTTAGCCACTAAAGCCTCCTATTAGTCCCTTGACACACTCATCATACAGTAAGTTGCAGCAGTTGCAAATTTGAGACAGTCTCCCGCGACCAAGGAAATTAGTGTCAATTATGGAACTACTGAAGCAAGTGGGGGGTGATGACCTGCGCTCCGCACTGAAAGAACTGGTCGAAGAATACGATGTTACGATTCTACCCTGCGGCCCTGACAAGCGGCCACGCACAGACCTTGTAGGCGCATGGAAGGATCTACAACAGCGGCCCAATAACGAGATCGAGCTGGCGCATTGGTTTAGGAACCACGATGGTTACTGGGGTGCGGTGACGGGCAAAAACTTTAACGTCATCGACATCGACAGCTACAAAGACGACTCGTTAAAACCGTGGGTTGTTGAGAATCTACCACCGTCACCACTGAAGGCCATAAGCCGAAGTGGTGGCGAGCATCGTTACTACGCCACCGACCCAGAGCTCGTTTTACCCACTGGCCAATTCAATGGCATAGATACTAGAGGCAAAGGCGGCTACATCATAATTGCTGGCCCTGGATATCAACTCAGCTGGGAATCTGACGAGGATTTTTGGAAGTTTGAAGACCTGCCAACGCTCGGTGTACAGCACCTTGCAGCGTTAGAGGGGCGCAAGCAAGTCGCTAAGAAGGAGTCGTCTGGCGACTGGCATGAACGAATGCTGCAGTACACCTCGAAGGCTGTCGCTCGCGGCGACAGTGATGAAAAGATCCTCGCTGACTACAAAGAATGGACGGAAGCGGGTTACAGCCACGAGCAAACCCTACGCGAGATGAAGACAGCGATTCAGGGAGCTCGTGACAAAGGCTGGGCCCCGACTGAAGACCGCCCTATTCCGGTTCGCGGAATCTCTGACGCCTTCGACATGGAAACCGACAAACCGCAAGAATTTTTAGGTAAGGGCTTCATAGCAGCAGGTTTCCGTATCTTTCTAATCGGCGCACCTAAAATCGGTAAATCACAGTTTGTGCTTGAGATGCTCTCTACAGCCGCTGTGGGTGGCGAGTTTCTAGGCTATAGGTGGGATAAGCCTCACCGTGTTCTGTGGCTACAGGCCGAAATTAGGGGCCCTTACGTCGGTGTTCGACTTCGACCCCTCTTTGATTCATTTTCGGAACAGCAGCAACAACTCTTGCGTCGTAATTTTTTGTGGACTGATCGCGGCGACATTGACCTTGCCGAAAACTTTAACCGTTTGCGTGATCTGATAAAGGTCATCAAGCCCAGCATCATCGCAGTCGACCCAATGGCAAACTTCTTTACGGGCGACGAGTCTAACAACGCGGAAGTGAACAACTTTTTGAAGAAGTTAAACTCGCTCACCGACGAGAAACAGCTGAATTTAACAACGCCACCAGCGGTTGTGCTGGTTCACCACACACGCAAAGGCGCTCGTGACACTGATGGGTTTGAGGGTGCTCGTGGGGCGTCTAGTCTATCTGGTTGGATGGATACCGGACTCATGCTGACAAAGCATGAGGACGGGACAAAGCTTTCGTTCATGTTGCGCAACGGTAAATGGCCGCGTGACCGCGTGATGAAAATGAACACTGAAACGTTACGCTTCGAGGAAGTTGAGTAAAATTCATGTGTCATTTCTTGCACATCTGCAACAAAACTGGTATTTTCGCTGCGCCTTCGGCGTCCCGCCGCCTAGCGGGCGTCGGAGACTTAGCGCAGCGAACTAATCCCTATGAGCGGTAAATCACGATCAAAAGGTGCTCGCGGAGAGCGTGAAATCTTGCAGATCATTCAAGATCGTTTCCCCGACTTTGACCTTCAGAGAAACTACGATCAAGCAGCATTCGGTGGCTGTGACGTACTCGGTTTGCCTGGGGTTTCGTTAGAAGTGAAACGATATGCTCGTGGCAACGTCTATCGGCGCGAGTGGTGGGAGCAAGCCTGCGCAGCGGTAAGTCCTAAATCAATTCCCGTTTTGGCCTATCGATTTGATCGCACTGATTGGCAATCGGTGGTGCCGCTTCAATGGATGGCGATGGAGAGCATCACAGAACCGCTCGACATGATCGCAATCATGCCCTTTAACAAATTCCTTGATGAATATGAGATGAGGTACCAGCTTAATGGCTGCGCAGAAACTGACTAGAATCGGCTGTAAGAAACTCGACGAAATCGGCGAAGATTTTATCTTTGAGCGCGTTATGGCGGGCAGAACGATCACGAGCATTCGCAAAGAAGTCGACATCGGTAATCGTATTTTTTACACATGGTTGCATGGTGGCCCCAAGGCTACCCGTGATCCGTCTCGATGGGATCGTTACCTCGAAGCGCGTCGTGTTGCTGCGGATACGCTGGCAGAAGAATGCCTAGAGATCGCTGACAGTACGCTCGACAACGAGCAAGTAGCGGTTAGCAAATTGAAAATCGATACGCGAAAGTGGTTAGCAGGTGCAATGAATCCCGAATACGGCAACCGTCCGCAAACGTCGGTACAGGTGAATCTCGGTGATATGCACATTCAAGCATTGAAGGATGTGGTCAGCGCATCCCAAGATGCGCTGCCACATGAAGAGGATTAAAGGTCGTTGAATCGAGCGATCTCGTCGTGGTCGTTTGTGACTACCACCCAACCGGAGCCATCGCTCGCGTCCCAAAATATCGCCGTTTGCGCGGCGCGGTTTTTGTAGTAGTGATACACCACTAAGGCCTGTAAGTAATTACTCTCGCCATCTACGTGCATGAAAAAGAGCTTTTTATCATTAGGGAAGGTAAAACCAAAGCCTTTAACCGCCTCTAACCGCCACTCTGCCTCGCTCAACGTGCTCATGTAGCCAGTGTGCCAAAGTTTGTCGATGTCATCGGCGTCGACCTCAATATCAAGTTTCATTAGATAACCTCATTTTGCGCCCTTTGTTGCGTTCATAAATGCCACCATCACATCATGCCTAGATAGCATGCCTTGTTGGTAACTTCGATTCTGTACAGGTGCTGTGACGATTCATCGAGCAGCTTCGCCAAAACATTCCGCAACTCGGCAACCTGAGAAAAAACCTCCGGTTCGACTTGCTCGCCATATTCGCCCAAGTCGATGGGTATTCTGGTAAGTAGTTTTGGGGTTTCAGCTTCAAAGCTGTCGATGTATATGTCTAACCGCCAATCCGCGTGCTTGTGAATGTACAGCAGCTCAGGATCAACGACCTGGATTTGCCCTAACGGCAGGTTCGATGAGGGCACGAGTTGCGACATCGCATCCCGCTCGGTTTTGGACGATTCAGCATTATTGCGCCAATAGTCAACGCGATCCGTTAACATCGTTTTTTCAGCTTCGAGCTCGGTTACCAGATCGGTCAATCGGGTAACTTCAGCTTCTAACTCAGACTTTTTCATTTAGATTTCCTTGGTTTTTGGGTTAAGAATTTCTGGCGAATCAGTTTTCAGGATTCGATTTTGCTTTTAGGAACTTTTGCTCTTGTGAACACCATTCAAATTCGACGCCATGAAACAAGGCGCGCTGCAGATTTTGCAGTTGGTGGCGTGCCTGCCAGTGTTTCTCGTTGGTAAACGTCGGCATTCGGATTTGGTGCGCTGAGATCTCGTTAGCGAAGATTTCGTATTCCTCAATCGCGGAGTGTAGGATCTCGAAAAGCAAGGATTGCTGCGCTTCGGTTAGGTCGTTTGCGTTTAGCATGTTTGGCTCCCAGTTGGATTAAAAGACAGCGAGAACAGAGCGAGGCTTGCTTGCCTCGCTCGGTCTCGATGGTGGTAGCTGCGGGAAATTTCCCGCATTCAGTGCATTTTTCAGACATCGACGCTCGCAGAGCGCCAGTGCGGCGCTTTTGTTAGCGCTTTGCTTGGTGCGGTTACCATGTGAGCTCCCTTAATGCTGACTCGTCGTAGGAATCGATCACGCTCCCATCGTCGCTAAGCTTGTTGATGGATACGTCGTGGTAGCCGTGATTTTGTCGCCAGCACCACTCGACCTCCCGTAAAGCTTTGTCGAAACTCGCAAAATTAACGTGATGCTCCACGGTATAGTCGCTGCGCGTTTTTCTCTCATGCGCTGGGGTCGTGTAATGCACGACCTCATAAACACACAAGCGCACGAGGTCAGGGTTTACGCTGTAAATCTTCGGGTTTCCGTCCTTTGTCCAAAATGGCGACATCTCCCAAATCAACGACTCGCCAAGTTGGTGCGATTGCTCTACTTGGTAGATAACCTCGTCCGTAAGAACGTCCCAGTCAAAGCCAGTATGAGCACCCACAACGTTAATCTTGCCGTACTGGTACCCGAACTCGCGCAGCTCTATATTCAGACCGTTCCAATCGATCTCTATTGGTAAAGTCATTGGGCTAATTCCCTCCACTCTCGGTAAAGATCCTGCAAGCGCACAATGTCCCTGTGGGACTTGTGCTGCTTGCTGTAGAGCTCGCGGATCTCGCGCTTAACGTTGCGATACCGAAGGCGCAAGCCTTCGCGTTGTAGATCGCCCATTGTGGTGTGTGCGGTGATGTTCATGCTGCGCACCTCCCGCCTTCCAATAGACCGCTACCCCATTGGTCAGCCATCGCTTGGGCCAAGCCCTTGTGAAATTTGCTTCGAAGCTTCCATCGGTTTTTTGATGGTGGCGCTTTGTGGATGTCATCCCGCGCAGTCTCACGGGTGAGCTCGCTAGTCGGCTTCAGAGGCGGCAACCCTTTTAGCCATAAACAAGTGCGCTTTTTCACATTGTCTTCAGCGTCAACAGATGCGGCAAATTCGTAGGGCTGAACACTTGTTTGAATGAATGTGCCATCATCTCTGGAAAGCTTTTCCCATCCTTCGCCCCAAATACGCTCTTTGGCGTATTTGTGCATAACTGGATTCTCTACACAGATCCTTTTTACGTCGGCGTTTAGCAGTTCTCGAAACAATGCCGCGCCTTCGTCTAGCTCGGCCCACATAGATTCCAGGGTTCGGCCATGAGGCGCTTTGTGCAGCCAACGAACGCCGCTATTGCAGAGCCGAGTGCATGGCGGGTGGGCGACCATGAGCAGATCCCACCTCTCCATCTTGAGAACGTCGCGCACATCGCCTTGGATGTGGCGATTGGTGGGCGTGTCTGCTGGGAGAATGTCGCAGCTCCACGCATCGTGCCCAGCGTTATAAAAGGCATCGCGCACAGTACCGGAGGTCTCACAAGCAACTAATAATTTAAGCTCCTTCATGCTGTCACCTCGACGTTAAACGCTTTCCCATCAAGCTCGGTGTATAGCTCTTCGACAACCTCGCGGGCTTCTTCGCACAACTGCATGAACTGGCCGCACTGGATCAATCGGTGATAATCGTCCCCTATCCCTTCGGTCAAGCCTTCGCTGATTGCTTCCTCTATGTATTCCCAGTTATCAACCGCCCATTGCCGCAACGGGTAGTTATACATCTCGATTCGACTATCTATGAGCTCGTGCACAGAACCGTCATAGTCTAGGTGCTCGTAAAGCTCCCAATGGTCGGTGAAGGTTTCGTCGCCTGTTAGCTTCTCGCCGATAAGGTTTTTAACGTCGTCTTTCATGGTTATTACCTCGGTTAGTTGGTTATGCGTGCGGTCACACGCGTTAGTGTCGAAACGACACAAGAAAGCGCCCGTGAGGCGCTTTGTTGTGTCGTTATAGTGACGCAGCAATGGTTAGTGCTGAGACAATTACGGCGGTGATGCAAAGGCCTATGCCCATCACAGTGCATAGCTCGCGGATATATTGGTTAAAACTAAACATGACTACCTCGCGCTTGTTTTGTTGGCTAACCAAACGACGCTTACAAAGAATGACGCCATCCATACGCCAAACAGGAGACCGCCAGCCTTGGGGGTTATGAGCTCATATGATCCTGCGACCATTGAGCCTATTAGAACGAGGGTTCCGAGAACGGCTGCATAGCCGAAGGTGCGAGTTGTTTTGTTGAAGTCTTCCATTGTGCGTTCCCCTTTATTGGTCGGTTTGTTAGGTGACGGGGTAGATTCTCGTTGATTGTGTCGCGTGTGTCAATAGTGACACACAAGAAAAACACGGGACGTTATGGGACGTTATGGGGTTTGGTTTAAGCAACCGACACGCAATGAAGGCGCACAACAGAGCATGCGTGCGGGAAAATCACCTATTTTGTAACAGTGCCAACACACCGTTACGAAAAACAACCAAAAAGCCTATAAACAAAGGGTTTGCGCCGATATGACGCCGAGGGAGGGGGTGGTGCTTTTCTGCGGAGCTCGGAGACAGCCCCCCAGCGATTCAGGGCGGGGGTGCATTGCCATGACCAACCCCACACACACCGAAAAAATTTTTTTGTATTTTTTGTTTCAAATAGGAAACATTGCGTTTACTATAAATCGGCAGCTAGGGGGTGACCGCCCCCTAACCGCCTAGCCAAATTGCTAACCAAGGAGAAAGCAATATGACCTATACCGAGTTTACTCTATGAGCGTTTACGGATACATACGCGTTTCCACCAAACGCCAAGCCGACAACTACTCCCCAGGCGTACAGCGCAAAGAGATACAGCTCACTTGCGCCCGCAACCAGCTACGCCCTACCGACTATTTAGAGGACTTAGGCACATCTGGCCTACGTCCGTTCTTTCTGCGCCCGTCTGTTAAGGACGTTGTTTTTCAGCCCGAAGATGTCGTTGTGGCTTCTAAGCTAGATCGGCTTGGTCGAGACATGTTCGACATTACGAGCGTCATCAGCTCGTTCAGAGATATGGGTGTGCGTGTAATCACGGGTGATTGGGGTGAAGTCACTGACGAATCTGCCCAATCCAAGATATTGATGGCTGTGGGCTCCTTGTGTGCTGATTTAGAGCGTATGCGCATCGTAGAGCGCGTACAGGCTACGAAAGATCATTGTAAGGCTGCGGGTATATGGCCTGGAGGTCGTGTGCCTTGGGGCTGTTATTTGGAGGTGAGCGAAGACGGGCATAAGCGTGCTGTAGAGCTCCCAACTCGGGACGCGATGATTAACACGATGAAGTCGTTAAGGGCGCGAGGTATAGCGTTCCGTCAGATTGCGTCGTCTATTGAGCAGCAGTTTAAGGATGCGGATGGCGAACCCATCAAGGTGAGCCATACGCAAGTGAAGAGGTTAATTGATGAGTGATAATCCGTTTCTTGATTTCGTAAAGACTTATCACTCTAACCCAGTCGGTTTTGTTGAGAATGTGCTGCATGTGACGCCAGACACTTGGCAGGCCGACTTCTTGAATGCGATAGCGATGGGTGAAAGAAGAATCTCAATCAGATCTGGGCACGGTGTTGGCAAAACAGCGGCGTCGTCATGGGCGATGATCTGGTTTCTCTTAACGCGATACCCAGTCAAAATAGTGTGTACATCCCCTACTTCGCATCAGTTGATGGATGGATTGTTTGCCGAGGTGAAGCTTTGGCTGAAGGAGCTGCCTCCGGTGCTCGGTAACTTGTTGGAACACAAGTCAGACCGAATTATGTTGAAGGCATCGCCTACT
>Ga0208645_1003085_pt1 | contig 12599 bp, 13 predicted proteins | sample VirMetDEL_Sep_01_FD_184519 | JGI IMG/M metagenome (GOLD analysis project Ga0208645, IMG submission 184519) | Aqueous microbial communities from the Delaware River and Bay under freshwater to marine salinity gradient to study organic matter... | ecosystem: Environmental > Aquatic > Marine >...
GGGGCTTGCCTATTAGTTGTTTCCTTACTTACGTGGGGGACAATCTTGATAGCCTTATTGAGCATAATGGTGAAGTAGCATGGCTTTCCGTAAAGGGCGGCGGTGTGGGTGGGCACTGGTCAGATGTGAGAGGGATCAGCGACAAAGCTCCGGGACCAATACCATTCATGAAAGTAGTGGACGCTCAGATGACAGCGTACAAACAAGGGAAGACAAGGAAGGGAAGCTACGCCGCATACCTAGACGTAAGCCATCCTGACATAGAGGAGTTTATTAGTTTTAAAGTGGCGACTGGTGGTGACATCAATCGTAAATGTTTTAATCTATTCAATGCTGTGAACATCACAGATGAATTTATGGAGGCCGTAATTAATGATGGACAACACAATCTTACAGACCCGCATACAGGAATTATCAGAGATACAATCCAAGCTCGCAAACTGTGGCAACGAATCCTTGAAGCTCGCTTCAGAACTGGTAGTCCTTACCTTAACTTTATCGACACAGCCAGACGAGGCTTACCGGAAGCTCAAAGAAAACTTGGACTGTCAATTAATGGCAGTAACCTCTGCAACGAAATCCATCTCGCAACAAGTGAAGAACGCACAGCAGTCTGTTGCCTCTCCTCAGTCAACCTTGAAAAGTACGACGAGTGGAAATCAAGCGGAATGGTTGCAGACCTTATCAGATTCTTGGACAACGTGCTTCAATACTTTATTGACCACGCACCAGAACAATTATCAAAAGCTGTCTACTCAGCTTATAGAGAACGCTCAATCGGCCTTGGAGCAATGGGCTTCCACGGCTACCTCCAAAGCAAAGGCATAGCATGGGAGAGTTGGCAGGCGGCGAGTGAGAACTATGCAATCTTCAAAGACATCAAAGCCCAGTCTGTTGAGGCCACCTACTCACTTGCTGTGGAGCGTGGTGAATGTCCTGATGGAGTGGGTTATGGTGTTAGAAATATGCATCTGTTGGCTATTGCTCCTAACGCTAATTCTAGCATTTTATGTGGGTGCTCTGCTAGCATTGAACCACGTCTTAGCAATTGCTATGTCCATCGTACTCGTGCCGGGAGTCATACTGTTCGCAATCCGTACTTGGAGAAACTTTTAGATGAGAAGGGGCAAAATACAAAGAAGGTGTGGCAAAGCATACTTGAGAACGAAGGCTCTGTTCAGCACTTGGAGTGGTTATCCGATGACGAAAGGAATACTTTCAAGACAGCGTTTGAACTGGATCAGACATGGGTTGTCGAGCATGCCGCCAAAAGACAAGAGTTTATATGTCAGGGGCAGAGTGTTAACGTGTTCTTCCCATCGGGTACTGACAAGGCTATTGTCAATCAGGTACACCTCAAGGCATGGAAGGAAGGGCTTAAAGGACTATACTATCTCAGAACGACTGCAGGTGTTACGGCGGAGAAGGTTGGAACTAAGGTAGACCGCAATGCACTGAAGGACTTTGAAGACGAGGATGTTTGTGTGAGTTGTCAGGGATAACATATTGTCTATAACGTGTTCAGAAAACGCTAAATAGATAACATAGTATACACATATGATGCTTTTATTGGTCATTTGTGTATACTTATCCGCAGAAAAGTGGGAGTACATTACATAAAATATAATTATCTATGCACAGTATTCCTATGCAAAGGAGAGAATATGCAAACCAAAGCAGGAACAATTGAAGTAACAGACTATGTTGAACATGGAGATGGTAGTGCAACATTGGTTGTTGACACAGACCCAGATGCTACAAGGTTGTTAGTCAGTGTAGGTCTTAGACGACTGCTTGAGATGGCGGTAGACAAAGAGAATGATGAGTACAAGTTTGAGGATGAGAATGAAAGAAGAAGCACAGAATTTACTGAAGAGGTTAGAGTTGATTAAAGACTCTGATCCATTTAATAAGAGAATACTAAATGATTCTTTTAGCACAATACAAAAACTAATTGATGAAGTAGAAAGACTACAATACCATAACAATAATTTAATGAACGTAATATATCAAAACCAAGAATCACTGGAGAATTTGCATGAGTCTACTGGAGAGTAACACAACGTATAAACCGTTCAAGTATCCGTGGGCTGTGACCTATGCAACAGAGCATGAGCGCATCCACTGGATTGAAGACGAGCTTGAACTACAAACAGACGTTAATCACTGGAAGAGTGGTGCACTGTCAGATAAAGAGAAGAACCACATAACGCAAATCCTCCGACTGTTTACGCAGACAGACGTAGCAGTTGGTACGAACTACCTTGAATATTATATTCCCAAGTTTAAGAACAATGAAATTAGGGCGATGCTTACGGCTTTTGCTTCTCGTGAATTTATTCATCAACGCTCCTATGCACTATTGAACGACACTTTAGGACTACCAGAAGAAGAATTTACTACCTTTCTAGAGTATGAGCAAATGTCTGCAAAACTGGAGTTCATGTCAGGATTAGACGTAAATTCTATCAGCGGTACAGCCCTTGCAATTGCACGATCAGTGTTGAATGAAGGTATGAGTTTGTTCTCAGCGTTTGCGATGCTACTCAACTACCAAAGATTCGGTAAGATGCCGGGTATGTGCACTGTTGTAGAATGGAGTGTACGTGATGAGAGTCAACATGCTGAAGGAATGGCAAAGCTATTTAGAGCATTCTGTGAAGAACATCCAAGAGTTGTTAATGATGATTTTAAGAAAGCTATCTACGAGATGTTTCGCACTGCAGTCAAACTGGAAGACAAGGTTATTGATCTGGCGTATGAGATGGGTGATTTGGAAGGTTTGTCGGCGGCAGATGTCAAGCAGTACATTCGCTACCTCGCAGACAGACGTCTATTGCAACTTGGCCTCAAGACCAACTGGAAGGTTAAGGAGAATCCTCTGCCGTGGATGGAGGAGATACTAGGAGGAAGTAGCTTAAGTAATTTCTTTGAGAAACGTGTAACAGATTATAATTCACACGGGTTAGAAGGAGAAGATTGGGGATGGTAGCGGCAAGATTTCATCATGTCTTTGGCCTGTCTATTGAAACAGTTCAGAGTCAGCCAGTGTTGGGTTGGAAGAATAGTGAACAAATAGAAGATGCTCAAGTGTATTTCTTTGATGGCTTTATCATCAATATCCCCTTTGTTAAGATTATGATTGGGGATATATTTGATGTGTTTGAATAGCTCTCTCCAGTGAGCTTTGGGGACTCTTCAGTCCCCTTTTTTATGGACGCATCATCGCTTCACGAGCTTCACGTCTTTCCTTTTCAACACGTTTGCGTTGACGTTCATTGTACTTCTCAGCACCACCGCCCCACCATGCGTAGGCTAACGGTCCAAGTACAGGGAATGCTTTAAGTTGCTCACCAAAGTCAGGATTTTCTTTGAACACTTCCACAGGCAAATCAAACAATGCTTCAAGAATGTTTGTTGCAGGAAGCAATGTCTCTTGAATCCCTTGAATCACATCCCCTTGTGCAAAGTAACGCTGTGCTACATACTGGTTAAGTCCGTAGACACCAAGGATAGACCAGAGTGCTTTGTCAGGAATGTCATCGCCTCTTACTTCACGCCCCATCAGCACGTCAGCAACAGTACCGACAGCAACACCTGACGTGCCCAATGAAGCGGCAATCACAGAAGCTCTTTTGATAGCTTCCATTCTATTTCCGTCCTTCCATTCCTGAACAGTTTCTCTACGCAGTACATCAAGCTGTTTCAGCGTGAAAGACTTGAGCATGTACGCCATACGAGCCGCATCGCCACCACGTAGCCATGCTTCAGGCATCTCAGAACGTGCAATAGGCTGTAGATCTGCAAGCAAACTAAAGCCTGCAATCTTAACATTGCCCGTAATATCACCACGCTGAAGGTCATCAACAAACGCATCAAACTCATTACCAAACATATCACCATACTGTTGACGTAGCTTGGCCCTACCCTTTGCTGTCTGCGATAGATTACGTAGACGAGACAGTCCCGCATTAATTGCTGTCTCTTTACCTAGTGTATCAATCATTTCAAAACCGGATGCTTTAAATAAAATGTTAAGCATACGACTAAGACTGCTTATTTCTTGAAGTTCATTGGTGGCTTTCTCAATCCCTGCATCAATCAGCTTCATCTCTTTAGCACCGAACATACTCTTAAATACATTCCGATAGCCATAGATTGCACCAACATTGAACAAGTCAGTCATCTGTTTCAATGCAGAGATTGGGTTGGCAATCGTGCCTGCATAGCCAAGGTCACGAAGTGCTGATGCTGTACTACCCATGTTGCGACTACCGCCAACAAAACGAGCCTGCAATAGATTGCCTAGTTCTTCAATCTTTCTTTTTGACAAGCGTCCTCTGTACTCTTCATTTTCAAGAAGCTTGGCAATAGATTCATCAGCATCAAATTGACCTAGTTCATTCTCGACAGTATTGTCTTTCTTAAAAAACTTACGTCTCTCAATATCATTACGAGCATACCGAATATACTTCTGAAGAGCCTCAGCAGGAGACTCATAAAAGTCATACTGGTCTGAGTTGATACGCTGTATCTTCCGTTCTTGTACAAGTTTATTACCCTTGCCACGGACACGCCCTTCTAAGACACTCTGAATAATTTCTTGTCTTTCTTCACGAGACAATTCTTTAACAGTTTTGCTCCGCTTCTTAGCAAATTCTCGTAAGGCTCTGCTGACAGCATCAGCTTCCTCACCTGTCAGATACTTACTGTAGTTTTCGTAGTCTTTCACCATACGAGGGAAGTAGTTTTCTACTGCCTCAAACGTATAGCCCACTGACGTTAGTTCATCTTTAATTAAATTGAGTTCTGAACGGACTGCCGCAAGTTGATCGTCAATATCAGGAACAATATCACGTAACATTTTAGAGGCTAAATCGTAGTCACCGTTAGCTAGATACACACCTACCTTGCGTTGCATATCTGCAGACAAGCCTTTCATTGTACGCAGGAATGGTTCAACACGTGTCAGAGACTGTGCAGTTTTAATGTGCAAATCTGCTTCCATTCTACGCAGTCTGCCGAAGGCTGTCATGCTAATGTTCTTAATTCGTGTTGAGAGCGCACCTAAATACTTATCAGCGGTGGTAGAAATTTGGCGTAAGAGTGCACTGTCTCGTACAATCTCATCGTCCATAATAAGCTTACGTGCCTTATCAGCAGACTGAGGCACTTTAATCTTACGTCCTGCGGCTGAAGAAAGCTCCAGTATTTCTTTGCGTGAAATGCCTAGCTCTGCTTGCACTTGTTCAAACGCTTTGACAGGTGGTACACCTTCAGCCACTTTCTTATTCAGAGCTTCTTCAATACGCTCTGTTTGTTTGACAGCACTACGTGTCTTAGCAGGCTTGGTAATTTGCTGTGCCGCTACTTTGATGCCTTTACTACCTACACCAAATACACCACCACCTAACATGCCTAATGCTACATCACCCGGAAGTGTTTCTACCTGCACATCCCCAGTTTCAGCAAGCTGATTACCAACATTGTATGCACCGCCTAAAATACCACCAATGGTTGTCATACCTTTGATTGTACTACCTAGTGGTACAGCCAGTGTAGCGACATCGGTGGTTCCGACAACAGTGCCTGCCATGCCTGCTAAGTCCATCTCAGGTTGGAAGGTACGGCGTAAATCTTCAAGCTCTTTTAGTTTGTCTTCAGCCATCTTGTCTCTACGTTCTGCAGGAGACAGCTTTAAAAACTCTTGATACTCAGGATCATCAAACCCAATGTCAATAAAATTCAATGGGTCTGTAATGTCAAATGTTATTTGAGGGATTGGAGCTACAGATTGAGCGTAAGTGGCAAAGTTTTCTAATGCACTTTCAGCTTGTTTGTGATGATAAAGAAAGTTACGCAGAGGTTCATTCTTCCCTGCTTTAATTAACAGTCCATCTTCGACACTATCACCTGCCTCAGCACCAAGCTCCTGTAGTGTTGGAGAGTTTAGAATGTCTGTCATGGTAAGCACTTCACCACGAGGAGGATCAGACACAAGACGCACAAGCTTCTGATTGACAACACGATCACCCGGCAAAGCACCAAGTTTCTGCAGAGTTTCAGAGTTTCGTACATCCTCTTCCGTTAAGTCTGCAATCTCATCTTCAGGAAGTGCTTCAGCTTCTGCACGTACTACTTCAGCTTGTTCAGGCTGTCCGGTTGTTTCTGCAACTTGAGCTACAGATTCTGCAACAGACTGTGCAATGGCTTTATCAGGCTTTGTACGAGCAATGTCAATCAAGCCCTCTAAATCTCTAGGCACAATTCCTTCTGTCAATGATGCCATATTATTGTGCCCTTACTTTGCCTGCAAATTTATCACGGCCTTGTACTTGTATCGGTGCAATACCTGAAAAATCCCCACCTCGCATCGCTGTAATAGCCGCACGTAAGGCTTCATCTGCTGTCAATGTACGAGGATTTTTAGGATCTTTTGCCGCTTGCTTTTGAATTTCTTTGGCTTTATTATTAATTAAAGTGACCAGATTATCATATGTAGCTTCATCAGTTTCTAAACTTTCCCCAACTTTATAACCCAAAAAGTCTTTAACTTTTCCCCAAAAATTAGGCTCTTGAGCCATTTGTTCAATTGCAGATTTTAATGGTTTTGATGTTGCAAGTGCCGCCCCTAACGTATCATCATCAAATGGTTGATACTCGACAGGCTTTGCATCTTTAGGCTCTTTAGGTTTTTCAGGTTTTTCTTTCTTTACATCTCCTGCAGTGAGTGCATTAGGAACAATCTGGCGTGTCTCTAAATTTAAAACATCGCCAGTGTCTAGTGTTATACCACGGAAATAACTATCTGATGAAGGATCTAAAAAGTTTTCTGCGCTAATTGTTTTCTTTTCAGGTTTAATCTTCTGAGCTTGTGCCATCAAGACATAACGCTCCTGAATAGACAACTCAGGATTCTTAGCGGCACTAATCATTTTGTCGTACAATGTTTCCCCTGATGCGGTGGTGACAGCATTGCTTAATTTCTCTGCAGACTTTTCAGCTTCAGAGCGCATGTCTGTTCCAACAAAACGTCCTAACGATTGTGAAAACATTCCTGCTGTTTTGCCTGCTTCAGCCAACAAAGGATTGCGAGAGCCTGCCATGCTAAGAATGTTTTGTAACGACTGTTGTTTTTGGGATGCTCGTGCCGCCGCAGGAGACAAGAGAGATGCTAAAAGTCCTACGCTATTTTCAGCCATGAGTGTCTCCTTATACGTTTACTGTGACATCACCCGGATCAACATTGGTTGTTGGAGTAATGTTAAAGATAGTGTCTGACGGTGTAGGTGCATAGTCAATACCCAATGCCTGAAGCAATGCATTAATCTGCTGTTGCTGTAGTGTTGCTTCAGTTTCGCCAGTGCCAAGAACAGCCTGTAGTACACCCGGTCCAAGTGCTCCAAGCAATTCAGCTTCAGAGGCTCTACCTGCTTGTGCAAGCTGTGCCGCCTGTAGAGACGGTGTAATTGACTGAATCAACTGTTGCTCTGGAGCAAAGGCTGTACTCAACAACCCACCAATATTCTGAATCTGTGCCGCTTCAAGTGCTGTTGGTTGTCCTGCCGCTTGAGCACCTAACCCAAACAATCCTGCCGCCTGCGCTGTTTGTTGTTGTGCAAGCTGTGGTGCAAGCTGTGTAGCTGTAACAAGATTACGTGATTGTTGTTCTTGAATTGCTTTTTCTAATGCAAGCTGTTCAGGTGTTCCGCCATATGCGGCAGTTTGTACACCTAATCTACCCTGTGCCGCTAGTCTATTCTCAAGAGCTATACGTTGCCGTTCTTGTTCACCTGCAGTGGTAGCTTGCAATTGAGCAAACAAAGACTCTGCTGTGGGAGTAGGCTGTGCTAATGCGGCTTGAGCTTGTTGTAAAGCTTGTTGAGAAATACCACCAAACAGTCCTGTGTCAGCACCTAACGCTCCGGCAGTAGTTCCTGCTCGTGCCTGAAGAGCCTCTATCAAAGGTTGTTGTGCGGCCTGTGTAGTTAATGCACCTGACGGTCCAATAGCCGCTGTACCTGCACCAGTGGTAACAGTGAATGGTTGAAACTCTGCCGCCTCACGTCCACGTGTAGTATATTCTGACGCAAGTCCAGTGATGTCCCCACGAAGCTCTCTAATATTTTTAATTGCTTCTTGAGTGCCTCCTGCGGATAGCAATGCACTTACTGCTCCTCCTGCAGTACCTGCTCCTCCGCTAATAAAATCAGTCCAACTAGCCATTAGTATGTACCACCATCAATTGTTCCTGCTGTGAGTGTACCAGTGACATTGACTGTTGGTGCTGTCACAGTACCTGTAAAGGTTGGGGATGCACTATCAGACTTAGTAGCCACTGCTGTCTGAATTGCATCAAATTCACTGTCAATCTCAGAGCCTTTGATAATCTTGGCAGGGTTACCAGATGCCAAAGAGTCCTTGACTGTAAAGTTAGTTGTCTTAGTATAGTTTGACATTAGATAGTCCTTCCTACGATAGCTTGTGCTGTGAGTCTTTGAATAGACACTGGAGCACCGTTTACTTCTGCTTCAATACCAAGCTGTACTACCTGACCGCCACCGCTAGCATTTACCGTTGGACGATTTACCAGAACACCTGCGTTAAATTCACCGATGTTGTATTCAGCAATATTGTACTCTGCAATTACTTGAGTTGAGAGTGTGAATCTTTTCTTTTTATAAGCATATGAATAATCATATCCCCAGTTGAGTGTTACGTCTGTAGCACTACCACCGATAATTGTAATTTTTAAATTCTTCAATAGCTTTAGATTTGATGGAGCACCAAAGTCAATGTAGTTGGTAAAGTATGACATTTGGTAGGCCGTACCGTTGTCTGTAAATCCAGTGTACTTTGCAATCCCAACAGATTTACCAAGCAACAAATCTCCACTACGTGTACGACACAAAGCCTGTGGAGCAATTGTATCCCATTGTGTTGCACGATGCGAGCCATCTTCTAATGGTGCTCTCATATCAAAACAATAGGTGATATTGGTTGTTGGTAGGTGTAATAAATAAAAAGCTTCTTCAGGAGAATACACACTAAAAATATTAGCTGTTTCTGTTGAGACATAAGAGGTGAGTTCTGTTCGTACATTCTTAGAAATGTCACGCATTGGTGCACTATTTTCTTGAATTGTACGTTGCAAACTTCTGACACCAGAGTCCGACAAGAACAACAAATCTGTTCCTGTTACCTGTACACTGTCACGAGCAATACAACCAACACCTACAATTGTATCAGCTAGTTGCATTGTTGCAGGATCTTCAGCACCTTGGTAGATAAGAATCTGACGCTTGCCAAAAATAACTAATACGCCATTATGCACTGCTAACGCTGTAATCTCATCGCTACCATCAGGCCACACCTTAGATATGTCAATGCTACCAGAGCTACCAGTGTCCCACTTTACTCCTGTAAGCAAATCACTCCAATACACGGTGGTGTTATCGGTTGACGTTTTGGCAACCCACAGTCTACCAAAGCCAGACTGCACAATATTACCGCTAGGCACTGTACCCGAATAGTCTGGGTGTGCAGATACTTCATCACATGTTGTCCCATTATAGTAAATAGGATCAGACCCTTCACGGAATAAGTAGTGTACATTATTCAAAGTAGCATGATCGTATAAACCATCACTGACAGTGTGTGATGCAGGAGTAATATTTGTTAGTGTTGTTGTTCCTTTATAGATTGCTGTTGCACTACTGGATATAATTTCAGTAGTTCCATCCGCTTTGACAAACTCACCAATAGAAACTATTGAGTCTCCACCAGATGTAGTTTCGTATGCCCATCCTTTGCGAGCACCAATACGGCCAAACTGGTCAATGACACAATTGTCAGCAACCAGTGCAAACTGTTCTGGCAAAGACGTAGGGGAGTCTTGAGTGTTAAGACCAAAGAATCCCGGTGCTTGGATTGCAATACTTTCTAACGGCTTAGCCATTACACAACATTCCAGATAAGTTCTTCAGGATGTAAATTTGCATCAAGAGCTATTGCATTACGCAAATCTTCTTGAGCAAAAATAAGTTGTTCTGCCGCTGATTGCCCGCCTGTTTCTCCACGCTCACGTAACGCATACGCAAAAGCAAATTGAATTACAGGTTTAGTAGGAAGAAGCGTACTGTCTGAGTCTAAAGATAAACTTGCATCTCTTTTTACTGCATAAACAGAAAGATTTTGTACAGCACTGGGCGTCTGATAAAACCGAATCTGAGCATCACCGTTGCTATCTACACCTTCAATAGCATAATAGCTGACAGTACCTTGTGCATTGTCAGTTCCTAATGCAAACTCTCTGATGCGTTGTAAACTTTCTTGATGTACATACCTGTTGTTTGTTTCATCATGTACATACAAAATTTTAGAACCAGTTCCAAACCCTGTCAGTGTGTATGTAGATGTACCGGCAACAGTAGTGATAGAATACGTATTGCGTAAGACAGTCCAATCCCATGCACTTTCTACTGACTGAAGAGCATCGTTAACAAAATCACCAATCAGTTTGGAATAGTCGCTTTCATCTACTGTTGTTACTTGATCCTCACGGAGTCTACGTAGTACAGCATTGATTAAATTTAAATACGTCATATCTATATATTACCACACTATCAGTAGTTTGTCAACCTTTTAATAAAGGATTCTTCAATTGAAAGTCAGACAGAAGTAGTTCTGAAATAGGAATCTCTTCCTCTTCTGCTTGTTGTACAAGCTCTTCACGCTTTTGTGTTTCAAGCTGTGCAATTTCAAATGGACCTCTGTCTGCAGGTTCTAGTCCCGGAAGAGGAATGTCAAAGCCTTCAATGTTTGGTACATCTATATCAGCCACTTCAATACTAGGAAGACCTAAGTCAATGTCCGTATCAAACTGTAACGAATCTATATTGACATCCATGTCTCTTAAATCACGCAGACTTAAATTATATGTATCTCTTAAGTAGTCGTAGCTTGCACCATCTAAATTAATATTTGGAATCTGATCGGATACAAAGCGTACACTGTCTTCAATGTACGGACTGTATTCTCTAACATAGTCTTCAACAAAAGCAAGATCAGGTAGTCCTTCAAATCCTCCTAATGTTGCCGCATACTTGTTAAAGAAATCATTACTATTAAAGTCAACAGTAACACCAGTAAGATCCGCAAGTTGTTGAAGGTCTACTGTACCGCCTTCATCCCGATAACGTCTTGCACCACGTAATACTGCATCATCTGAATCAAGTCCTTGGTCCAATGCAACAGCAGTGGTCAGTCCTGCCAAACCTAAAGCTCTTTCGTTTGCAGTGTCGGCTCCTAAGTATCCAACAATTTCTTCACCGTAACGGTTACTAATAGCTTCTAAGGGATCTTTACCCTCCACCATAACATCATAACCAACACGGGCAAGGTCAAGATTGTCAGATACAAGATTGTATGCGTCTTCACCAATGGCTTCTTGAAGGTTTGTAATGGCCGCATCTTTAAGTCCCATTTGGTCAACGACATCTTCACCATATGCGCTTACCAAAATCTTAATCGGGTCACCACCATCTGCAATAGCGGCTGATGTTTTAATTGCCTTACGTGTTGCATCAGTAACTTCCCAGTCACCAATGTCTGTTCCGGCTGACAGTCCAATGTTAGCAAGGTCTGTTGCTGTTAAGTCTTCTCCGCTATCAAGTTTTGCATAGGCATCAAGTATAGCCCCTGCTGTTTGCCCTACACCGGGAATAAATCGGACAGCCATACGAACATACGGATTCTGGACTAAAGAGTCTACATCATCTACAGCATCACGTACAGTGTCTTCAAAACTACTCCCAATTTTAGAAACACTTCCGGCAATACCACCAGAGTCATCTAAGCCTAGAAAGTCATCAGCAATTGTATTGACTACTCCACCCATTACTCAACCTCGTGTATGTACATCGGCATGCGTTTACGTTTAACACCTACCCTAACATCTTTAATATATTTGAATCCAAACTTCTCAGCAAACTTAGCTACTTTAGCATCAGGAGGAAAAGCATAGATAGGCTCTTTCATTTCTTGTCGGAATGTTTTCCAATCTTTAAGCATTTGTTTATACTGTTGAGGAGTCCACTTGTCTACATTGCAATGAAATGCTTTACACGTCTTTTCATTAAATACAATATTTTCTACTTTAGCTTTATAACCTGTAGACTTTTCAACATTTACCACTTCTTACAAGACCAATAACGTGCTGTGAGTTTGCTAGGTGGATTGGTGTCACACTTGTGTCTGGCTCTAAAGCTTCTACGTCTTGCAGGTTGATCTTTCTTGATGGTCATGTTGGGATCACCGAAGCGAATCGTCTTAGTCTTGTCACCTTCTTTTGCAACAACAACAAACTTCTTAGATCCACCCGGAGTGCGCTTAGGCTTATTATAAGCACTGACACCTGCTCTGGCTAATTTAGGGTCTTTAGACTTTGGCACATTAGCCTCCTTGGATGATGTTGTTTTCTTCAATCAACGACACAAGCAATGTCATTTGTTGCGTAGCAAATGCAGAGATAATGTCACCTTCACGCATCATAATAAAAGAATTGATTGTTCCACCAATCTGAAGATAATCTTTACTTG
>Ga0208645_1003087_pt1 | contig 12598 bp, 14 predicted proteins | sample VirMetDEL_Sep_01_FD_184519 | JGI IMG/M metagenome (GOLD analysis project Ga0208645, IMG submission 184519) | Aqueous microbial communities from the Delaware River and Bay under freshwater to marine salinity gradient to study organic matter... | ecosystem: Environmental > Aquatic > Marine >...
TGACTTTGTTCGCCAAACCACAAGTCCTGCAAGCACTAACTATGCAGACTTGCTTTCTCGTCTTAGTCAACTTGAAGTTGAATCTGATGTTGATGTTCCCCGTCTTCTGACTGCTGCTCTTGGCATGACTGCAGAAGCAGGTGAGTTTACTGAAGTTGTGAAGAAAATCTTCCTTCAAGGTAAGCCTTATAATGAAGAAAGTGTCTTCCATATGAAGCGTGAACTTGGTGATATTATGTGGTATATTGCTCAGGCATGTATGGCACTTGATACCAACTTCCGTGAGATTATGGAAATGAATTATGAGAAGTTGAGTGCTCGTTATCCGGAGGGAACGTTTGACGTATGGAGGTCGGAGAATAGGAAAGAAGGTGATTTGTAATTTTATTACACATAAATAATAGTAGTTTTGATGTCTACTATGTCTGTCGTATACTTTTGGTTAAGAGAAAATCAAACTCCATATTATGTTGGTTATGGTTCTTACAAAACAAGAGCATATGCAGCACATCCAAGAAAAAATGGAAACTTTGTTCCTAAACCAAAAGATACCAGAAACATTCATATTAAATACTATCCAACAAAATGGAGAGGATTAATAAGAGAATGGGAGTTCATTAATTTCCTAAAACCTATGCTCTGTAACATAGCATCTGGTGCTAATAGTGGAAATTCTATGCCTGGTGAGTTAAATCCATTTTATGGAAAAACTCATTCTCCAGAAATAATAGAACAAATACGTTCTAAAAATAAAGGAAAATGTAGAGATGAAAACTTCAAGCAAAAAAGAAAAGAATATATGCTTGGGGATAAAAATCCAACCAAAGGTAGAAAAAGAACAGACGAAGAAAAAAAGTTGATGAGTGAAAGAAGAAAAGGTAAAGGTAGACAACCAAAAAGTGAAGAGCACAAACAAAAAATAAGAGATGCTCTAATTGGAAATAAAAATTTAATTAAAAATTGTAAGGAGGAAGTATGACTACTTTAACGAAAATGCAAGTTGATACTCTTAAGTATTCTTTCGCACATCTTAATGTAGATTTTGAGGAAGTTCCTTCAGCAAAAATGCATGGAACTATGGAGGGAGTTCAACAGCAACTTGATAGTGGTTCTAATAAAGTCATCTATTCTTATAGAAATAAAACTGGTGGAGTTACGATTACTTCTATGAAAGTTGGTGAGGAAACTGAAGAAAGTAAAGAAGCACTTGATAAAGTTAGAGAAAATGTAATAAAGTATTGGGAAGATTTGCACGAATTTAGAAAAAAAGATGATACAACTAAAAATAAACTAATGGATTTGAATATGCTGGAGGAAGTATGACTAAAGAAAAACAAGTAACTATTACTATGCCCGTTCGTGCTGCAGCAGCAGTTCGTCAAGTTCTGTTTGATGCTCAGAAAGGATACAGCACTGGTGTTGATTGTCCAGAGCGTGTCTTTGAAATTCGTGAAGTCATTACTGATCTTGACGATGCTATCACTTCTGTTATCGAGACCCCTTGAGGGTCTTTTTTTATAAATATCCATAGAAGAATAGAAATTTTCCAAGATGGATCTTAATAATCTTAGAGGTTTGATGGAAGCATTTGAGCAGGTTCATGCTCCTCAAGAAGTTGATGAAGCAGTAAAGGGTGAACCTTCAGAAAGAAGAAAGGACCTTGCTGCAGAAAGAAGAGCAGGTCATAGACCTCTTCCAGCAAAAGAAGGTGAAAAGTATGCTTCTCATAAGTTATCGCAAATAGCTTATGTAAAACGCAAGAGAATGGGTGAAGAACTTGATATTTTTGATGTAGTCCTTGAGTTCCTCCAAGCAGAAGGATTTGCAGAAACTCTGGAAGAAGCAGAGTGGATGATGGCAAACATGATTGATGAGGAAGCGATTGATATTATTCATGAACTTGACGAGAATCGTCGCATGGCAAGAGATCCTGAGGGTCGCAAATCGGGTCATTCTAAGCAACCAGATCCTTCTAAGCCAGGGTTCACTGGTACAGGCAATATGAGTATTGACCAGATTCGTAAGATGTCTGCTCGTATTGAAAAGGATAAGAAGGAAGAGTTTGAAGCATGGTTTGATGAGGCAATGACTAATTATGAGAAGAATCGTAAGAGAGCAGCACAAAGAGCAGCAGCAAGAAATGCTGCAAGAGACCAAGGAAAGACTGGTGCTGTTCCTGGTGTAGGTTATGTAACTCCAAGACGCGAAAGAGAAACCTGGACTGATGAGAGTGGCAAAACAAGACACGCTAAGGGTCTCTGATAAATAAATCGGAAGTTTGCTCTAACCCTCTTGACTTTTAGTTGAGAGGGTTTTATAATGTCTTTGTTAGGGGAATTAGCTCAGTTGGTAGAGCGCCTGCTTTGCAAGCAGGATGTCAGCGGTTCGAGTCCGCTATTTTCCATTTCTAAATACTTGAAATAGTGTTTGAGTGTTATGGCAAAAACATTGGCAAGAAAGCGTCATACTGAAGATAACGTTCAAGATAAAGATTATTATGATCAACCCGAAAATATCAAAAATAAAGGATTTTTGTATGAAAAGTTTGTTTTTGAAAAATTAAAAGAAAATGATTTAGTTCCTTCTGGATTTACTCCTGCGGGAGCTGACAATAGTGCTCCGGATTGTAAGTTTTTGTGGAATGGTAATCCACAAAATTTAGAAATTAAACTGGATGAAAACGCAGATTATGGCCAGAGTGGATTGAAATATAATGTTTCAACAAAAAAGTGGTATCTTGATGGTAAGAATACCATTCAAGATAGAACTATGAGAGAAAATTTGAAAAAACTTGGTGTTGAAGATTTTGTAAACTCTAATGATGCTTGGGGAAATTCTGGAGTTCCTAGATTATTTGAGAGACAATCAAATAGACAAAGTGTTACTTGGGGCGATAAGGAATATGATTATAAGACTTTTCCTGATAAGTATATTCCTATAGATAATACCACTATGTCCAATTTTTATAACTCTAAAAATATATTTTACATCCACATTGGTGGTTACGGAACTTATTATATGGGTAGAGATCCTGCAGGAATTTCTAGATTTACTGAAATGATTAAATTTAATGGGTCTCTAAAACTTAGAATTAGAAAAAAAGGAAGTAGTAGCGATCCAAATTATAGATTTAGTACAGCATTATTAATTGATAAAAAACCAACAAGATCTGCTTTTGATATTACTAAAGACGATAGTATTGATTTCTTAATTGCCAATATGTAATAAATATAGTATAAGGACTAACAATATAAATGAAAAGTTTTTTCCAATTTTTAAGTGAGGCACAATCGCAGGCAAGTATGCAGGCGAGGAAGTTAAACCTTAAGAGTGATGGCCACGGTGGTTGGTTGGACACTCGTGGTAATTTTGTTGCGACTACTGAAAAAGGAAAACTTGTTTTTGTTGATAAGAAAGATAAAAAGAAAGAAGAAGAACCTGGAAAGAAACTTGCTGCTGCAAAACCACAAGCAGCAGAACCTGCAAAAGCAAAAGTTGCACCAGAAGAAAAACCAAAAGCTAAAGCAGCACCTGAAGCAACTCCAGCAGAAGGTGAAATGTCTGATACTCTGACTGTTGCGTTTGGACGTTTCAATCCACCAACAGTTGGACATGAGAAACTTCTGAAGTCAGCACAGAAAGCGTCTGAGGGTGGAGACTTAAAAATCTATCCTTCAAGAACTCAAGATCCTAAGAAGAATCCATTGGATCCTGACATGAAAATTTCGTATATGAAGAAGATGTTCCCTGACTTTGATGAGAACATTATTAATGATGCTGAAATGAAATCAATCTTTAACGTATTGATTGCTGCTAGTGAAGCTGGATACGAAAACGTTAATATTGTTGTGGGTTCTGATAGACAAGCAGAGTTTGAGAACCTTGCACAAAAGTACAATGGTGAATTGTATGACTTTGACTTGATTCGTGTTATCTCTGCTGGTGTAAGAGATGCTGATGCTGAAGGTGTGGAAGGAATGTCAGCATCCAAGATGAGAAAGGCTGTTATGGATGATGACTTTGATTCTTTCCGTAGAGGAACACCAAAGTCATTGGATGATGGAGATACAAGAGCACTCTTTGATGCAGTCCGTCAAGGAATGGGTTCCAAGAAAAAGAAAAAAGAAGTTACCGAACTTTGGCAGATTGCACCTAAGTGTGATCCAAGAGGACTTCGTGAGCAATACGTCAATGGATTCATTTATAGAATTGGTGATATTGTAGAGAACTTAAATACTGGATTGATTGGTGAAATTATTCGCAGAGGAACCAATCACCTTATTTGTGTCACAGAAGAGAACTACATGTTCAAATCATGGATTCGTGACGTTATGGAATATACTGAGCGTAAAATGGAACGTCGTATGAGAGTTCCTGGAAAACCAAATACCTTAGAAGGAACTGGTGGATATTTCAAGAATGCTGCAGCACTTACTCCTGGATTTGAAAAAGGAGACAAGACAAATCTTCAAACAGGAGCCAAACCTTATAAGGGGGTTAATATAAAGGAATTCATAAATAAGTATAAGGTTAAAAAGTAAGTAGTATTAACATGTCTGGAATTGCTCCTAATCCTTTGAATGCTATTTCGAAGGTATATTTAGATCAGGTTGCTGAGGCAAAAGTTGAACCTCCTAAAGAGAAGTTGAAGACTGATAGAAATATGTTCAACATTCCTAAGGATGAACAGCAGGCAGCAAAAGAAAGACTGCTTGCTAAGAGCGCGGCAAAGAGAAAGGCAGCAATGGAAGCACTTGATCCAGTAGGACAAGAGGATGCAGACATTGATAATGATGGCGACACAGATAAGTCAGACAAGTATCTTCATAAGCGTCGCAAGGCTATTGGCAAGGCGATGAAGAAGAGAATGAAAGAAGAGAAAGAACTTGCTGAAGTTACAAAAATGGGAGTTCATGCTCCTCATGAAGTTCCAGACAAGAATCTCAAAGGATTGGTAAAGAAAGCAGTCAAGAGAATTGATGCTGACAACGATGGTGATGTAGATAAGGACGATCCCAAAGAAACAGGAATGGGTGAGTTTGTTCCTTCTCCTGATGGTAAGAAGAAGGTTAGAACTAAAATGGCAGAGTCTCTCTCTAACTGGAGAACTGACTTAGCTGAAATAATGGATGATGATATTGATTCCAAACCAATCAAAGAGAAGAAAGTAAACAATAAAATCAAAATCAATCCTACTCTGGGCGAAGCACTTGAGGAAATTGGTGCAACCTTGATTGAAATGGTTGAGATTGATGAGTTTGATTTTGTTGTTGAAAGTGTATATGATGAACTTCTTGAGGAAGGTTATGGTGAAGATGATATTGAAGAAGCAATTGAGTATGCACTAACTGAAGCAAAGGTTACTTTTGGACATGATACTCCAACCAAGAAAGACGATGTGATGAAGAAGGCAAAGGGACGCCTTAGATATCTGAGAAGAAAGGTAGGTGAAAAAATTGGTGCTGCTAAGAAGTCGGCAAAATATGCATCAGCAAAAGCACAAGTTGCTGCATATAATAAAGGTAGAGAAGTAGCACAAACTGCTGGTTATAAGACTAGAAAGGCACGTCAAGCAGTTGCTGATGCTCCTGGAAAAGCAAAGAAAAGTGTAAAAGGATTCATTAAGAAGCAGGCAGAGAAAGTTGCCAAGCGCATGAGTGAGGAAAATGAGATTGAAGAAGGAATTGGAATGACTATGGCTAAGGCAGTAGGAAATCCTCCTGCTCTCAGCAAAAGAATGAAACTGAAGCAAGCACTTCTGAATAGAGAAATCAAAAAGAATGCTGCTGAAAACAAAAAGAAATCATACAGTGGTGCTGCTGCTTCTGAAAAAGCATCTAAGGCAGACAAATACAGGAGTCCTGCTGCTAAAACAACAGCAAAGGAAGAAGTTGAGAATGTGGATGAAATCTACATGGTATCTCCTCAGACAAAAAAGTCTCAAGATAACCCCAAAAAGAAAGAGACTTGGTATGATCGTGATGAAAGAAAAAGAAAATCACAGAAAGAAGAAGTGGAGCAGATTGAAGAGTTGACAGATCTTCAGAGAAGAAGGTATCTTGGCAGAAAACCAGGAGAGTCTAAGGAAAGACTCAAAAGATCCAACGAAAGAAAGGACAAGAAGGCTGCTCTTGCTGCTATGGAAAAGCAGTATAGAGGAATGAAAGCAGGTATCTATAGTTCTTATGAACCTGAAGGAGAACAACTTGATGAAATGCCTTTTCAAGTGATGGGTTCTCCTGATGGTGGCAAGGAGAAGAAGATTGGTAAACCTGTGAAGAGTAAGAAGTATGCTGACGCAAGAGCAGCAGAACTTGCTGATACTCACAAGAAGACTGGTGGCAAGTATCGTTCTCAGTATGTTGAAGGTGTTGAGCAGATTGATGAGAAGGCACTCTCTAAAGCACAACAACGCTTTATGGGAATGGTTTATGCAACTAAGAAAGGAAAGATGGCAGCACCATCACCTGAAGTTGCAAAAGCAGCTGCTTCAATGACTGGAAAGGAAGCAAAAGACTTTGCTAAAACCAAGCACAAAGGACTTCCTGAAAAGAAAGAAGTAAAAGAGGGTGCAACTGAAATGCCAATGTCTCCTGAAGAACTTGCTCTTCAGAAGAAAAAAACTAAAATTGACTTAATGATTTCTAAGAGAAGAGAACAATCTCTTCAGAAAAAGAAAGATATTTGATATATAGTTTGTATACCTATTGAGGTTCATCATGCTTTCATTTTTACTCCCATTAGCATCGAAAGTAATTTCTGATGCAGTTGCCAAGATTCCTGAAAATGAGGAACTGGGCGAAAAGTTAATCGAAATTTGCCTGGTTATCCTTGGCAAAGCAGTTAAATTGACTAAAACTGAAATGGACGATCAACTTTTAGAAGTTGTAGCTAAAGCGATTAGAACACGCGAAGGCGAAGAATAATCCAATAGGATATCCTAATTTCAGGGTATCCTATTTTTATAAATATCTTATAGCAAATAAATTTATTCGGAAGAAAGACATGGCACTCTGGGGCAATAATGACAATCGTGACGCGCAGGGCACCGTTACTCTAAATTATGCAACTGGTATCGTTACTGGTTCTAACTTAGAATCTCCTGGTTCTGGAACTCTGTTCGGTGAGACGGGTTCAATTCAAGAGGGAGATGTGATTCGTTTTGGTTCCATGGAGAAGCCAGGAACCTATTTCGGTGATGCGGTAGTTGTAAGTATCGCTAGCACAACTCAATTAACCATTGGTTCAACTGCTGGACTGAGTGGTGCTGCTATTGCTGCAACATCATTCCAAGGTTCACAACTTCCTAAGTACACCATCGTTGATTCGCACTACAGTGAGTCGCAGGCAATCGGAAATGATTTCTCTGCTAGAGTTTATGGCATCTCAACTGCTGGAGCTCAAGACGCAAACGCAACTACTTATGAAGTCGGTGTTGGTTGGGTTGGTGTTACAACTTATGTTGATAACGCAGGAAACCTGAGAGTCAAGAAGGAAATTCTTGTTGCCATGTCTGGTATTGAAACTGGTAATACTCCTTCTTATCCTAATATTGTTGACGCAAACTGATTGATGTATGATATTTAATGAGTTGAATGGGGATAATTTCCTTTTATTCGCAATTAAAAATTATGAAAATCCTCAGGCGGTAACAAAAGAAGATTTTGAGAAAGATTTAAATCATTTCAAATATATCAAAAGATTATTGAAAAGATATAAGAATACAGGTGAGCTAAAAACTCACCTTCTTCTTAATCATTTTATTATTCTTTATAATATCTTTGGTGAAGCAACTACTCCAATGTTGTTTTTTAAGATTGAGGAGGATTTGTGGAATTCCATTAAAACATTTGTTGTGTTTTTGAACAAACTTCCTAGTTATCCAAAGTGTTATATTCATGATATTGAACTAGATGATTACTGTCTTTCAGAACTAAACAAAATCTATGATGAAAAAAGAAAACCTTGATAAAATTATAGATATTGTTCGTTCTTATCTCTATGAAGAGGTTCCAACGAACTCTCTTGCTGGTGGTAAAATTGCTGGAACTGCTGAAGCTGGAGATGATCCTCCAGTCAGAAGGAGAAAAAGAAAAAGATATATCTACCAAAAGGGTCTAAGAAAGATGTGGACTCCCCAAGATGGCAGAGCAAGTTAAGGTTGCAGTACTAGAAGAAAGATTACAGAACTTTGAGTCAGTTGTCTCTAAGTTAGATGCTGCAATTGAAAAGATTGCTGAGGTAAATAATAATGTGTCGCGGATGCTTGCCGTCCATGAAGAAAGAATCAGTAAACAAGAAGAAATCGACTCAATATTGTTTGATAAAATCGACAAATTGCGTGATAAAATGGACAGCGATCATGACGGCGTTGTTACAAGATTATCAAAACTTGAACGGAAACTTTGGGTTGCTATCGGAGTATTGGGAGCAGTTATAGCCTTTACCAATCCACAAGCAATTAAAACCCTTAAACCATTGATAACTTCGTCTGGAAATGCTATAATGGCACCAGCGATTGCTTTTGTGAATGGATCACATTGATTCCAAATTTATTGGACTCTTATCTCCCCGTTTAGAAAAATTTAAAAGAGTAAAGGCGGATCTCTACAACTTCCGCTGCCCTATCTGTGGGGACTCCCAACGTAACAAAAACAAAACGAGGGGATATATTTACTCTGTAAAGGCAAATACCAACTTTAAGTGTCATAATTGTGGCACTTCAATGTCTTTTAGTAACTTTTTGAAGCAGTTGGATCCTGTTATACACAAGCAATATTCTCTAGAGAAGTTTAAGAAAGGAAACACTGGTAGGAATTTTGTTGTTGATGAACCAAAATTTAATTTTGAAGCACCAAAGTTCAAGCAAAAAATTAACCTACCAAAAGCGTCTGAGAATCCAACTGCAGATGGATATCTGAGTGGCAGGAAACTTGACTCTAATCAATTTTATTATGCAAAGAAGTTTAAAGAGTGGGTAAACACAATCAAACCTACCTTTGAGGATACAAAATATGATGAAGCAAGGATTATTATTCCTTTGTTTTATAATCAAAACTTAATTGGTATTCAGGGAAGGAGTTTGGATTTTAACAATCCAAAGTCTGTTAAATATATCACTGTGATGTTTAATGAAAATGCACCAAAAATCTATGGACTTGATACAATCCGAAGAGACTCTCCAGTCTATGTTACAGAAGGACCATTCGACAGCACATTCATTTGCAATGCGATTGCTATGTGTGGAGCTGATGCTGATATTAGCAACTGGGGGATTAGCAATCCTGTGTATATCTATGATAACGAACCACGCAATAGAGAAATCCTCAATCGAATTGACAAAACAATCAACTCTGGAGAAAAGATTGTCATCTGGCCATCTAACATAACTGAAAAAGATATTAATGATATGGTTATGTCTGGACTTGATGTTCAGTCTGTGATAGAATCAAATACATACTCTGGATTAGAAGCAAAACTTAAATTTACCACCTGGAAGAAAATATGAGTAACGGCACCAAAGTTAAAAAGCGTGATGGAAGAATTGAGTCTCTTGACTTGGACAAGATGCACTTGATGGTTGAAGAGGCAACAAAGGGACTTGCAGGTGTTTCTGCAAGTCAAGTTGAGATGAAATCTGGTATTCAGTTTTATAATGGTATCACCACTGGAGAAATTCAAGAAATCCTTATTCGTAGTGCCAGCGATCTTATCGACCTTGATCATCCTAACTATCAGTTCGTTGCTGCACGACTCTTACTCTTTGCACTTCGAAAAAGTCTTTACGGGAAGATGAGAGAACTTCCGCATTTGGAAGAGCATATTCTTTCATGTACTAATGTTGATGTATATGATAAAGATATTTTTACAAAGTATTCAAAGGAAGAGATTGAAAAGGTAAATAGTTTTATTGATCACGATCGTGATTTCTTGTTTACCTATGCTGGCTTGCGCCAGGTAGTTGATAAGTACTTGGTACAGGATAGAAGTTCTGGTGGAGTATATGAAACTCCGCAATTCATGTACATCATGATTGCTCTGACTATTTTTGCAGAGTATCCAAAAGAAACCCGACTCTCTTATGTCAAACGATACTACGACGCAATCAGCAAGCACAAAATCAACATTCCCACACCTATCATGGCGGGGGTTAGAACTCCACTTCGACAATTTGCTAGCTGTGTCCTTATTGACGCTGATGACACCCTCGATAGTATCTTTAGTAGCGATATGGCTATTGGCAGATATGTTGCACAAAGGGCGGGTATCGGTATCAACGCAGGTAGAATCCGTGGCATCAACAGCAAAATCAGAGGCGGTGAGGTTCAGCACACAGGCGTTATTCCATTTCTCAAAAAGTTTGAAGCAACTGTCCGATGCTGCACACAAAATGGCATCAGAGGTGGAAGCGCAACAGTCCACTTCCCCATCTGGCACCAAGAGATAGAAGATATTCTTGTTCTCAAGAATAATAAAGGTACAGAGGACAATCGTGTTCGCAAACTAGATTACTCAATCCAAATCAGCAAAATCTTCTATGAACGATTCATTCAAAACGGAGAAATCTCACTCTTCTCTCCGCACGATGTTCCTGGTTTGTATGATGCTTTTGGCACTGATAGATTTGACGAGTTATATGTGGGTTATGAACGAGATTCATCTGTCCCAAGAAAGACTATTGGAGCTCAAGAACTCATTCTGGATCTCCTGAAAGAGAGGGCAGAGACGGGTCGCATCTATATCATGAATATCGATCACTGCAACTCACACTCTTCTTTCAAGGATAAAGTAAACATGTCTAATCTCTGCCAAGAGATTACTCTTCCCACTTATCCAATTAATCATATCGACGATGAGTTTGGTGAGATTGCTCTGTGCATTCTTTCTGCAATCAACGTTGGTAAAGTTAAGTCCGATGAAGAACTTGAGGAACTTTGTGATCTTTCTGTCCGCTCTCTTGATGAGTTGATTGACTATCAAAACTATCCCATTAAGGCAGCCGAAATCGCCACCAAGGCACGTCGTTCGCTTGGTATAGGGTTTATCGGGTTGGCTCACTATTTGGCAAAACTTGGATTTAACTATAATTCCCAAGAGGCATGGGACGCAGTTCATGGACTCTCTGAATCCTTCCAGTATTATCTTCTGAAAGCATCCAATCAACTTGCTAAAGAGAAAGGGCATTGTGAATACTTTGGACGTACCAAGTATGCTGATGGCATTCTTCCGATTGATACATACAAGAAGGATGTAGATGAGATTGTAGAGAATAAGTTGGAACATGATTGGGAAAGTCTTAGAGCATCTATCTTGGAGTCAGGACTCAGGCACAGCACGTTGTCCGCACAAATGCCTTCAGAGAGCAGTTCCGTTGTGTCAAACGCAACCAATGGAATCGAGCCACCTAGAGGATACCTGTCCATTAAGAAATCCAAGAAAGGGCCTCTTAAGCAGATTGTTCCGCAGTATCATTCCTTGAAGAATAATTACACCCTATTGTGGGAAATGCCTGACAATAAGGGATACGTACATGTAGTGTCTGTAATGCAAAAATTCTTCGATCAGGCGATATCTGGTAATTGGAGTTACAATCCAGAGAATTATCCTGATAATGAAGTGCCAGTTTCAGTCATGGCAAATGACCTATTGACTACATATAAGTACGGGTGGAAGACTTCTTACTATCAAAATACTTACGACATTAAGACTGATGAAGTGCAAGAAGACAAACCCAATCTACAAAATCTGTTAAGTGAGTTAAGTACAGCCGAGGAGGGAGAGTGTGAATCCTGTGCAGTTTAAAATTTCTTCCACAGACATGCCAAATACAGAAATTAAAGGCATGACTGTTTTCAATACTGAACAAGTTAATACTAAAAAGCAACCGATGTTCTTCGGTAAACCTCTGGGAGTCCAGAGATATGATTCGTACAAATATCCTATCTTCGATAAACTTACAACCCAACAACTAGGATACTTCTGGAGGCCCGAAGAGGTTTCTCTTCAGAAAGATCGTGGTGATTACCATACTCTACGTCCTGAGCAGAAGCACATCTATACTTCTAATCTGAAGTATCAGATTATGCTTGACTCTGTTCAGGGACGTGCTCCTGGTATGGCATTCATTCCATACTGCTCTCTTCCTGAATTGGAAGCATGTATGGAAGTGTGGGGTTTTATGGAAATGATTCATTCACGTTCTTACACATACATCATCAAAAACGTATATTCAGACCCTAGTGAGGTGTTTGATACTATTCTCTCCGATGAGCGTATTCTAGAACGTGCTACAAGCGTTACAGAGTCATATGATGACTTCATTCGAGCATCACAGCAGTATGGTGTATCCGATACCTGGATGCACAACCTTGAAGGAGTATCATACGCAAAGGAATCACTCAACGATGTCAAACGAAAACTGTACAGAGCAGTCGCAAACGTTAACATTCTTGAAGGTATTCGGTTCTACGTTAGTTTTGCTTGTAGTTTCGCCTTTGGTGAACTTAAGCTTATGGAAGGATCCGCTAAAATCATCTCTCTTATCGCAAGAGACGAAAACCAACACCTAGCTATTACTCAGAACATTCTGAACAAATGG
>Ga0208645_1003090_pt1 | contig 12597 bp, 12 predicted proteins | sample VirMetDEL_Sep_01_FD_184519 | JGI IMG/M metagenome (GOLD analysis project Ga0208645, IMG submission 184519) | Aqueous microbial communities from the Delaware River and Bay under freshwater to marine salinity gradient to study organic matter... | ecosystem: Environmental > Aquatic > Marine >...
CCGATCGCTGTCCCGAAGGGCCGGACGATGACGCTTGACGTGAAGGTTGACACCGGAACGCCGAACGCTGGCGGGTGCGCTTACGGGGCGCTCTGATGCCTGCGATCAAGGTCCAGGCTGTCGGTTCGGCGTCGCCCTGGGAGGCGATCAGCGTCACCAAGTCGCCGTCGTCCGGCACGCCCACGTCGATCCTTGACGGTGCGACGCTGGACGCTGGCGCGATGGTTGACTGGGTCGTGGTTGACGCGAACGCGCGCGCGGTGTCGATGTCCGACGATGGCACGTCGTTTGATATCGAATTGAACAAGGGCACCCTCGGCAACGAGGACTGGGGCAACTGCAACGACGCGCACTACAATGGCGGGTTTGCGATCCGCTACCCCGAGAAGATCGACGGCGAGTTCAGCATCGAACTTGACGTGGAGATCCCGTCGACCTCGGGCAACTGCGTCGCGGGTGTCGCCGCGTGGCAGGAGGAGGCGTCTGTCTCGAACGATACGCCGTCGATGTTCAGCGGGTTCGGGCGCACTGGCGCGAGCAGCGTCATCGCCCCCAAGGCGTACCTTACCGGCATCAACGGGCATACGGAGAGCAACCCCGAGGCCCTCATCAGCATCGGCAGCGGGGTGCGCATCAAGTGCCGCCTGCAGATCGACTCCAGCGGCAAGTTCCGCGCGTACTACACGCCGGACGGCGGCAGCGAGACGGAGCACAGCCCGACCAGCAACGACTACAAGGCGACCGTGGGCGGCGCCCACTACGTCGGGATTGTGTTCTACAGCAACACCACGTCGGAGACGTTCAAGATCCACAGCGTCACGCTGACGGCCAACGCCCGCACGGCGAACGACAAGGGGTTGCAGAAGCTTGCTGATCTGGATCTGTCGGCTGTGGCTGCGGCCGACTGGACGGCCAACGGCGACGGCCACGCATGGAGCGTGCCGGGCTCGAACGTGCCGGTGTACACCTACGGCACGACGGGGAACAGCATCGACGCCGACGGGTCCAACGGCATCGTTTTGGACCCGGCCGTCGGCAAGGCGTTCGCCGGTGCGACGCAGGACGGGCCGGTGCTTTACCTCAAGGCGACCGACTTCTGGCCGGCTGGGTACGGCACGCACCGGCCCTTGCACGTCTGGGTCGTGATCGACGTGGACGGCGATCCGGGGACGAACGGCGACAGCACGCTGACGCTTGCGTGGACGAAGGATCCGCCGGGTTCGGCGGTTTACTCCTCGCTTGAGTGGGCAGGCCACGCGACCGCCGACGAACTGTTTACCCGACTCGGCCACGGCGGAGGCAACACGGACGGGACGCACTACTCCGACCTCGGCGTGCCCGACTGGATGGGCATCTACGCCAGCGGTCAGAAGATCAACGGATTCGCCGGGCAGGGCGCTGGGCCTGACGGCCCCGCAGAGGACGAGTCGGATCGGGTGGCAGTCTCGCCAACGTGGTCGCTGTCGGGCGTTCGCGCGAACATGCTCGGCACGTTCGGCCTAGAGGGCAACAACGGCGTGATCGTCGCCGCGAGCGCCGGCACGGGCGCATGGACTACGGCCCCGACGATCAAGCGGATCCGCATTTACGGGATGTCCCCATGAGTCAAATCATGTTCGCGGCCAGCGGCGAAGCGCTTGAGGTCGCCATTCGCACCATCGGCGCCGGGGTGCCCCTGTCCGACGACGTGGTCGTGGCTGCGCTGGTTCAACTGGCCGGGCTGGCGGACGACCCCGCCGCGGTCCTGGGCGCGGCGACGGAGGAGATGCGATCGGCGGTGAGCCGGCCGCGTCCGCGCGTTGACCTCGTTCTTCACGAGGGCATCGACGCGCCGGTTGTGGGCATCCGCTGGGACCGGAAGCCGTGACCGACGCCGTCTACAGCCTGCGCGCGAAGCTCCCGCAGTTCATCACGCGCGGTCGCGACAACGCGATCGAGTGCGCGATCTACGATTCGGCCGGCGACATCGCGGCGCCGAGCAGCGGCACGATCGACGTGTACGACCAGAACGGCCAGAAGGTGGTCGACGGCGCCGCTGTGGTCGTTGCGTCCAGTAAGGCGACGTACACCATCCCCGCCGCGTCGGTGCCTGTCACGCTGTCGCTGTCGACCCTGTATCAGATCCGGTGGTCGCTCGACTTCGGCGACGGTGTCGATCGGACGTTCGTTGAGGCGGCCCACCTTGTGCGCTGGCAACTCAAGGCGCCTGCGACCGAGGCGGACTTGACCGAGGTGCATCAGGAGTTGGGCTCGTCGTTCAGCCCCACGGACTTGTCGGTGTACCTGCGCCGCGGGTGGGAATCGATTGTGCGCCGCATCCTTCGGGACGGTCGCGCTCCGTGGCTGGTGCTGGACTCGTTCGCGCTGTACGACCTGCAGGTCTACAAGGCCCTGTATTTCGTCTACATGGACGCGGCTAGCAGCGTCGGGGCGGGTGGCCGGTATCAGGAGCTAGCCGAGCACTACGCCGGCTTGCTTGAGGCCGAATGGGACAAGATCACCTGGACCTACGACGAGGACGCCGACGGGTTCCCCGACGCCGACGAGCGCGGGTCCGCCGGCACGCCGGGCGTGTGGCTCGCGGCCAGTCGCATGGACTACTGGCCCAGCATCGGCACCGAGGACTGACCAGTGGCGTGGGCCCCCAAGACCCGGCGCGAAGTCTTTGCGGGCGTCAAGGCGCTGTTCGGCACCGTTACGGGCGCGACGTACACCGACCGGATCGACGTGCGCGACGGGCCCCAAGGCAAGGCTGAGTCGTACTACTCCATCGGCGAGTTCAGCGAGGACGCGCCGGGGGACGTGCGCGCAGGGGCGACCGACAAGGCGGTCGTGCGCGCCGAGACGACGATCCGCTTCGCCTTCCGTCTGCGCCCAGGCTTCCGCGAGACGGACCGGCTGGACGCGCGCGACGTGCTCGACCGGGCGCACCGGGCGACCCACGCATCGGTTGTCAGCGGGTCACCCCTCGGCTTTGAGGGCGTGTGGTTGGGCGCCACGGAGGCGCAGAACGACGCGCAGGAGTGGGTGTTCTTCGACTGCCGCACGCGCTGGACGAGCCTGTTTGACCTGACGGTGTCGTGATGGCGAAGGCGGACGTTCAGACAAAGGGGTTGGACGAGGCGATCAAGCGCCTAGGCGCCGCCGCTCGCGGGCTGGCGGACAACGTCGAGGAGGAACTAGGGGAAATGGCCCTGGCCTTCTTTGAGGACTTGACGGGGTTCGGCGCGTCCCGCAGCGGGAACACGGTCCGCCGGCAACTCAAGTTCCCCGGCAATGGCATTTGGCCCGTCGGCGCCCGGTTCAACCCGATCCGAAAGAATCAGTACGTTCCGCACGACGGCTCCGGCAACGTGCAACTGCCGGCCAATCCGCGCGTCCGCACAGCAGGCTGGCGCGAGTCCGGCCGCTCAATCAATGCATGGCGCATGGACCTGCAGGGCACGACGCTGCGTCTGTACAACGACGCCCGGGTTAAGGGCAAGTTCTACTCGCAGTACATCCACAAGGTGGGCGACCCCGAAGGGCAGGCCGTGCGCGATGCCCTCGGCGCGTTCCGCAGGCGTGGCGCTGAAACGCTCAAGCGCCTGGGCAAGAGCACTCGGGAGTCAATGACCGATGAGTGACCCGCGCCCGATCGAATACTCCTATGACTTCGGGACGCGCCTCGGGGTGTCGCTGCCCGAGTTGTCCCCGCTGCTGCAGAGTCGTTTGCAGGATGCAATAAATGCGCTGATTGACGACTGGCGCGAGGAGTTGATCGAGGTGTGGCCTCGGGATACGGGCCACTCGTTCACCATGTGGGAGTCGTTCACCCAGGGGCTGGTGGTCATCCTCCGCAACCCGGTCGAGTACGCCGGCTACGTCCACCCGGCCGGCGGGCAGGACGGCGAATCGTGGGACACGCTGCGCGAGTTCTGGGAGGCATCGGCGCTGCGGCTCGTGGCGGAGTTCCAGACCGCCGTTAGCGAGGACCGCCGAACGCACGAGGGCACGCTGTCCGCGGACCTTGCGGCGCTGGTGCGACGCTCGGCGGCCCGACGCGCGCAGGACATCGTTGCGGCTACGGAGTTGGCCGGAATGGTTGCGGGTGACAAGCCCGCGCGGAATCTGTCTGTTTTTCGCGGTGTCCGCCGCGCGCTGATGCGTGTATCCTCGGCGGAGCGGGCTCGTCGGCCTCGCCGCGATCGAACCCGAACCAGAGTGAGGTAAGAACATGGCCCTTTCCGGCATTGTCAAGACGAAGCGCGACGGCGCGATCAGCATCGGCGAGGACGGCGCGTTTGACGCTTCGACCGGCGACGATGTGGCGATGAAGTCGATCCTGACCATCGATTGCGAGGTCGGCGACTGGTCGATCAGCGTCAACGGCGTGGCCGTCAATGCGTTCCTCGACCGCGGCGCTTTCGGCTCTAGCCCGAAGTTGCGCGCTGGCGACGATCAGGCGATCACGGGCTCGTTCTCGCTGCACTTCCGCGACGTGGGCGGCGCCTCGGACGCCGAGGTTACGCAGACGTTCCTTCGCACCGCGTCCAGCGACATCGTCGCGAACTGGACCGCGACCAACGACGGGCCGGACGTGTACACGTACATGCTCCGGTATCGCGCCAACGACGGCACGAACACCTACACGATCGTGCTCGACCACGTGCACATCACGGGCGAGATCAGCGAGGGCGACCCGACGACGGTGAACTGCTCGTTCACGGCGTACCAGCCGACTCCCTCGCTGGTGACTTCGACCTGATGCCGCTCGCCGACCGAGTCGAGGAACTGCGGTCGGAGTTGCGCCGGCTGGAAGGCCAGCGCGGCCCCGACTGCTGGTTCCGTGGCGAGCACTGGGTCTCGCGCAAGAAGTGCGTCGCGCACATTCGCAACATGCTGCCGCCTGAGCCGGTCAAGGCCCCCAAGGCGGCCGGGAAGGCTGGCAAGGATGAGCCGCAAGAGTAGCCGTTACTTCGACGCCGGGGGCCTGACGTGGCGCCTGCCTCGTGCGTCCCGCTGCGGGATGCTGTACTCGCTGCTGTTCTCCGATCCGTTCTTCGTCTCGGCGGTCAGCGCGGGGCTTGAGGGCGACGACGACGACGCGAAGGACCGGATCAAGGAAGCGGTCGGCACGGGCCCTGACGCAGCGTTCAGGCTCGCCGCGAGCGAGAACGCCACCGGAGCCGCTATCGGCCTGTGCTGGGCTAACTCGCCGCCGCTGCGGACCAAGAAGCCGGCGCGCATGGAATCGTCCGAGGACCTGCTCCGCTACGGCGACGAGGTGATGGAGGAACTAGACGACCTCGGTTACCTCGACGATCCGAACTGGCAGACCGAGGTTACGTCCGAGATCTGGTCCCGCGTGATGAAGTCGACCATGCCCAGCGAGGACAAGATCAAGGCCCTCGTGGGAAATGGCTTGAGCCCGGAGGTTACGGCGACCTAGTCGTGTTCGACGCTTGCGCGTCGGTGCTAGGTGATCCGTGGGCTTGGTACGGGCTCGACGAGGAAGAAAAGGTGGAGTTGCTTGCCTACCACCGGATCCGCACGAGCAGCCGCCACCAGGGCAAGGGTGGCGGCACGCTCACCGCTGACGGCGCGCGGTGGGGCCTGCTGGCCCCGGTGACGCTGGCCGACTTCGCTGAGCTTGAGTTGGCGAAGGCCCCCAAGCCCAAGGGCGGCGCACAGGCAGACGGAACGGCGCTGCTCAAGAAGCGGGCGCTAAAGGCGGGCGCCGACCCCAAGGCGGCGGACTTCTTCTTCGGGGGCGGTCATGGCTGAGATGATCGAGTTCGTCTTTCGTGGCGATGCGTCGGATCTCGCCAGCGCGCTGCGGGACGTTACCGGCGGGCTTGACGACGTGGGGCGCAAGGCCGACGACGTGGGCGAGAAGTCCGAACAGGGCTTCAACCGCACGATCAAGGTCAGCAAGGGCGCGAAGGTCGCGATCGGCGCTGTCTCTGGCGCGTTCGTCGCTGCCGGCGCCGCTGCCGTCAAGATGGCGCGCGATACGCTCAAGCTCGCCGACCGGCTCAACCGGATCGCCAAGGAAGCGAAGGAAGCCGGCACGACGGCCGAGGAGTTCCAGAAGCTAGAGGGCGCGCTGGGGCTGCTGACGAAGGGCGGCGTTTCGGCGGCGCAAACGGCCCGCTTCCTCGGGAAGAACCTCGCCGACGCTCGCGACGGGGCTGGGCCCGCGGCTGATGCCCTGGCGAAGCTAGGTCTTGAGGCCGACACGCTCGCGCGGTTGCCGCTCACGGAGCGACTTGCCGCCATTGGCGACGCTATGCCGCGACTGCGGGACCAGTCGGAGCGGGCGCAGGTTGCTGTTGACTTGCTCGGCCGTTCCGGCGCCGCGCTGCTGCCTGCGTTTGAGGAGGGCGGCGACGCGGTGCGCGTTGCTGCCGAGCAGATCGAAGAAGCCGGCATCCTGAGCAACGGCGCCGCGCTCCAGGCGGAGCGCCTTGCGGACGCTGGCGACCTCGCCAGCCGCGCGTTTCAGAACCTCAAGGACTCGTCCCTCGCCCCGCTTATGCCGGTCATGGAAGGGTTCTTCGTCGCGCTCAGCGATGTCCTTGTTGCCATGCAGAAGGCCGGGATCGGCGGCGAGCAGTTCGGCCGGCTGATGATGGAGGTTGTCGGTCCGGCGATCGTTACCGGCGTCGGGGAGGCGGTTAAGGCCCTCAAGGGACTGAACGCGACGATGGCCCTGATCCGCCGAGGTTGGGCTGAACTCAAGTTCATCTTCGCGGAGTCCGGCTCCGACGAGATGATGCAGGCGTTTGAGGAGCGCGAGCGGGCAGCGCGCGACCTCGACAACGCGGTAAAGGACTTCATCGCTACGGGCGATGCCGTCGATAGTTGGGGGCAGACGTTCCTAGAGACAGCCCGGAGGATCCGCGACGAGTCTAACGCCGCGGCGATGGCGGTTGATGGTCTGGCGCGCAGCGCATTGGGCGGAGGGGTCGCGCCTGCCAGTGGCGGCGGTGGCGTTTCAGCCCCCGGCGATGGTGGGCTCGCTGACCCCGACGGTGACTTCGACGCTGACGGCCAACTGACCGCGATCGAAGCTTTCTTGCAGGGCAAGGAGCGGTTTGAGGCTGACCAGCACGCACGGACGATGGAGCGGATCGCGGCCGAGTCCGACGCGCGATCGCAGTCCGCCAGCGAGGCCGTCAGTGCGTTTAGCCAATCTGCGCAGTTGATCGGCACGATTAGCAGCGCGCTCGCGTCGGCCGCGCTGGATGACATCAACCGGGAAGGGCAGGGCCGCAAGCAGGCGGCGCTGGAGGCGTTCCGGGTTAACAAGGCGTCGGCACTTCTACAGGCCGGCATCAGTACCGCGCTGGCGGTAGCCAATGCCGCGACGACGGTGCCGTTTGTCCCGGCGGGCATCGCTGCCATGGCTGCCGCTGGCGTGGCGGGCGCTGTTCAGATCGGAATCATCGCATCAAAGCAGCCGCCAAAGTTCCACCGCGGCGGCGTGGTTCGGGACGAGATCACGGCACGGCTGCGGCAGGGCGAGGCCGTGCTGAACCCTGCAGCCGTCCGCAGCATGGGCGGGCCCGACGTGGTTGCGCAGATCAACCGTGCGCCTGGGTCCAATTCGGGCGAGGCTGTCACCGTTATTAAGCTCGACTCCAAGATCTACGACGTGCAGACGCGCAACGCAGCTCGCCGCTACGATTCGCCGCTTTCGTCTACCCTGCGGGCAGCCCAGCCCAGATCGCTAGGCCGGCGCAGTCCGCACGCGGCGAGGAAGAACTGATGGCGAACAGGTCCCGAGATCGGTATCAGGCGCTCGTGCTCCACGAGGAGCGGGTGAACAACGACACGCTACAAGCGCGCGGAGCGGGCGCCACCGATTCTTCCTACACGCAAGCGTCCACCGTCGCGGGCGTGCCAGAGCCGACCGGCGACCCGTCGATGGTTCTCCAGGCTAGCGGGCCGATGACCGACGACACGACGTTTCAGGTTGACGCGAAGCGCGCGGGGATGCCTGGGATCGACGGCGCCTCGTATGTCTTCCGAGAGGGTACTTCGGGCGACTGGTACGGGCACGACGGGCCGCAGGTGATTACAGGGTGGGATGCGTTGATCTCCGACACGGGCACGCTCCGACAGGTGTTCCCCGCCGCGATCACGCTTGCTACGGGCGAGGTCATGGCGGCAGTCTCGCAAGTCGCGGCCGACCCCTACAACGTGTCGTTGCAACTGTACGACCCCGACGACAGTGGCGGGTCGTGGTCCGCGGTTCCTGCGACTCCGCAGAGCAGTCAGCACATCAAGGGGCCGGGCCTATTGCAGTTGCCGAGCGGCAAGATCCTCCTGTTCGTCACCGCGGACGGCGGGCAGCAGGTGGACGTGCTACAGACGGACGACAAGGGCTCGACGTGGTCGATCGCCGCGGAGCGCGTGCTGTCGCACGACATCGCCCAGGCCGACATCCGGCGGATCGCCGTGGCCTACAGCGCGGGTCAGATCGTAATGCTGGTGTCGTGGTGGACCGGCAGCGCGTACAACATGGCGCAGTTTGCGAGTTACGACCTTGGCGCCCGCTTTGAGCGCGTAGACTCCAGTTTCACGGCAACTGCGGCGGCGTCGGACGAGCCGGCTTCGCCTGTCGTGCTGGCGCTTCGGGCGGGCGGGTTCCTCGCAGGTTGGCAAGACCGCGCGTCGGGCGCCCTGGACTTCCGGGTTGCTCGGCTGGCGGTCGCGTCTGACGTGGTCGCGTCGTTGACCCACCAAGACATCGCGGCCGGGGCGGCGGCGGACAACCCCGCGTTGGCGATGTACGAAGCCCGATCGGGCGAGGTCTACGCATTCTGCCACGACGGCGGCTCGTCTAGTGGTGACCTGACTGTCTACCGCTCGATCGACTCCGGCGACTCGTTCACCAAGTACGAGGCGGCGGCGCAGTTCGTCGATCCCACTGACGCGAGCTTGTACCACTACACGGCGGCCGAAGCGGGCGGGACCGTCTGCCTGCTGACGCGGTGGACTGGTGAAGGCAACAGCTACGCGAACGACTCTGTGGCGTGCGTCTATCTCGGTGGCTATTCGCAGCACACGCTACCCGCGCAGGGCGAGGGCTCGCGGTGGCTCGGCACCGACTACATGGCCTGGGGTAAGAATCAGGACGAGGCCCTGCCGTGGCTCCCGCTAACGCTCCCGCACAACCTCGACAACAACGGCGGGTCCTCTGCGTATTGGGCGCAGTCTACGAGCGGCACCGCTTCCGAGTCGCTGACCGCCGCCGGCATGAACGTCACGACTACCAGCGGGACGGACTCGTGGGAGTTCGCTTGGACAAAGACCGCCGAAACCCTGATGGTTGAGTTTGCGGTTCGGGTCAATTCTGGCGGCTCGGTTTCGTCGGACGATGTGGCCGTCCGTATCGAGTGGGGGGACGGGTCGAGTTACGCATATGACGTGAGTATTCGGCTGACGACTACGACGCTGCGGCTTTACGACAACCACGCCGCGGCAACCAAGGGCTCGGATGCGTCGGCCGACTTCACGGCCCGGAAGCATGTGCGGATTGCGCTTGACGACGACGGCAACGTGCGAACGTGGATCGGCTCTAGGGCGCAGCTCCGTGTGTGGTCCGAGGGCCCCGAGGCGACGCTTACCAGCAGCGGGACTAGCAACAATACGGTTTCCTTCGGACACCGGGCGAGCGGCACCGCCGACTCTGACTGGTACTTCGTTGGCCTCGCCCGCGACGGTGTGGACTTCTACGCGCCCAGCAGTACAGCGACGCCGGCTGAGGAGTGGACGAACCCCGACGATCTGCGGGGGCGGGACTTCACGGCTTTGCCGAGGTTCGTGGCCGAGGGCCTGTCGTTGGCGTCGGTGGATGGCCCGGCAAGGATCGGCGATCGCTGGACGGTGGGCAGTTCGTCGGTCTATAGCGGCGGCAACGTGGCATCGGTGGAGTCCCCGTCCCCATCTCGGGCGTGGCGGTCGATTGCGGACGGCACCGAGATGATCTTTGCGTGGGATCTCGACGCAATCGGCACGTCAAGCGAGTTTGATTGCGATTCGGTGGGGGCGTTTGCGCTACAGACGAACATCCGAGAGTTCTACGTTGAGACATACGACGGCGCCTCGTGGAGCACGTTGATCCACGCCGAGGCATACGACGCATTCAGCGGGCTCAAGTACGGGCGAAAGGGCGCGGTCGTGTCGGTGGACACGGGGCAGTCACAGACTGGCGACCGCTACCTGTTCCGCGAAATGCACGCGGGGGACACGTTCGATACCGGGGCTACGGACCCGGTTGTGCTTCGCAAGATCGCCCACAACACCGAGGGTGCGTGGACGGATAGCACGACGGTTCGCCCTCGTTTGACGCTAGACCCTGCGGGACTGACGGGCGCGGAGCCTTCGAGCGGCACGGGCAGGATTTGGCGCCGCGAGTTTGGCGGCGTTGCCCACAACGCTTCGGGCTTCCAGGCTATCCGGCTGCGGATTCCAGCGCACAAGACGGCAAACGGCTACTACAAGATCGGCGCGTTCGTGCTGGGCCCGGTTGTCGTGTTCGGCACGCCGGTTGACTTCGGGCACAGTCTGACGATTGAGCGCAACGTGGAGCGGTTTACACGGCCCGATGGCGTGCGGGCGGAGCGGGTGCTCGGTCGGCCTCGCCGCGTGATCGAGTTCGCCATTGCGAATGGCGCGGTTGACCTGACGAACGTACAGGTGGGGACTCCCGTGCCCCACTACGTCACGGCGGACGGGTCAACGCCGGTCGCGGCGGTGGCGGACACCAGCCGGCAAATCTTGGGGGCGGTCCTACGGGCTGCCGATGCGCGGGCCGCCGCGGTGTACATCGGTCGGCTGGAGCAACTGAGCGGGTCAAGCTCGGAACAGATCAGCGAACCTTACAGGTTCCTCTACGGGCGCCTTGTTTCCGATCCGCGCGTTGAGAACGTGTTGGGCTACGAGGACTACAACGAGGCCGAGCGGCTTTCGACCGTTTCGATTGAGGAAGAAATCTAGTGCTACTCCCGTCCGACCTAGCGGCGGGGCCTGTCGTCTACCTACTTGAAATCGAGTGGGGCGGGCAGACGGTTCGCGTTGCGGAGTCAACGCTGCACGATCTGCCGTTCGGGGACTTCGGCGCGTCGGTGTCTTACGACGGCGCGCTCGACGTGTCCCCGCCTCGCCGCGCCCTGTCGCTGTTCTCGCAGACGCCATCAGAGCGGGTCGCCAGTTGCTCGCTTGTCCTGGCGGGGTTGCTGGATGCAACCGGGATGCTGTCGGACGGGCACATCCTACAGGGCGCCCACGCCCGGCTGTACCTGCACGCGGTTGGCTCGTCCCGACGAGAACTCGTGATCGACGGAATCGTTGACGGCGTAGAGTTTGGCGCAATTGACGAGCCGCTTACGTTCGTCGTGCGGCAGTCCATCAGCGACGACCTCGGATCGACGCACCCACAAGCGCAGATCCTCGGAGTTCCGGGATTCGGCGCAAGCGGATCGGTGTGGACCTGGGACGGTGATTTCGCTGGCGAGTATCTGCCGGTGGTAATCGGCAAGCCGGGCAGCGGCGACGGCTCGGCCTTCGGCTCGCCTGCGTTCGGGCTGAACCACGTTGCAGGTGGCACGATTTCGGCGGGCGTCGCCGCACACCCGGTCGCTGCTACGTCGGTTTACATCGAGAACTTCGACAACGGGCAAAGCGGCACGCTGTCGATCTTGAGCCAATACAGCGATCTCCGTGGCCGCCGCGTGGCGCTGGCAGATCTGTCGCCGTGGAGCCCACCCCGATGGTCGCCAGGGGACGAAATGTGGGTCGATTGGGGCGCGTCTGCGGGCGGCGCCGTCGATGCGTCGGGCGCGCTGATCCGGGGTGCGGGGGATGTGGTCGAGTTCATCCTGCGAAACTCGACCGCCCAAGTTGATTGGGGCCGAATGCTTGCGGTTCTACCGCTACTCAACGGCTACAAGATCGACGCTGCGATCGTCCGCAGCCCTGACGAGCCCGTGCGCCCGTGGGAGTGGCTGTCCGAGCACGTCCTGCCGATGTTGCCGGTTTCGGTGGTTAATACTGCGCGCGGCCTGTCCCTTTCACTCTGGCGCCCCGAGGCTGTGGCCGCCGATGCGGTAGCCGCGCTGGAGGCTGGTAGAAACTGCTCGCGCGCGTCCGCCGTGGCAGCATCCGACGCCGACGACATCAGGAACGAAATCGAGGTGTTGTACGGGTGGGATGCCAAGGCCAACGCGCCGACGAGGCGCGTAGTTCTGACCGGAAGCGACTCAACGCTGTCCGACGACCCAGACTCCGTGGAGTCGCACCGCTTGCGGGTCAGCGCGGATCGATATGGGCGACGCCCCGCTGATCCCGTCAAGGCGACTGCGGTTTGGGACGACGGCACCGCCCACCGCATCGCGTCGTGGATGGCACACCGCGCGTCCCTGCCGTCACTCTCTGTCGCTTACGACATCAGCAACGACTCCGCGTGGCTAACCCCTGGCGCGGTCGTAACTCTGACCGATTCCGGCCTGGGGTGGTCGAACAGGCTAGCAGTTGTCGAGGACACGACCCACGCGGACGGCGCGCCCGCCGTGTCGCTGCGGCTGTACGAGCATCCTAAACGCTTGC
>Ga0208645_1003091_pt1 | contig 12596 bp, 16 predicted proteins | sample VirMetDEL_Sep_01_FD_184519 | JGI IMG/M metagenome (GOLD analysis project Ga0208645, IMG submission 184519) | Aqueous microbial communities from the Delaware River and Bay under freshwater to marine salinity gradient to study organic matter... | ecosystem: Environmental > Aquatic > Marine >...
CTGCTGTTAGAACTATAGCTCTATTCATTCTAATATAAGTATTAACGGTAGTAACTGCTGTTTGACCATTTAAAATTATAGTTTCACTAGCTTCATTATAACTTGCATCTAATCCAGAAATTAAAACAGTTCTTGCACCTGTTCCAGCAGAGGTATCATTTACATCAGAACTAGACACAGTCATAGTTGATGCACTTGGTGGATAAGAGTAAAGTCCTCCTTGTTGCCAAATAGTTTCTATACTATTTCCAACAACTGCATTTTGTCCGAATTTATAGACTTGTTTGTAGCTAGGAGATAAAGCTCCACTAGAAACATTAAGATCAAAAGGGTGTTCAAAGTTTACATTATTACAAGACATTAATTTCTCCCTGTGAACCAAGAATATCTCTCAGTCTCTTGTTTAAGTTCATCTAAAAAAGTTGAATTCAATTGTTCTTTCATAATAGTGATTGCTCTATTAATTTGTTTTTGGTTTGATACATCATACTTTTCTTTTGGTTCCGGTAATCTTACATTAATCTTTGCCATTATCTTCTACCATCTGGTTGTAAATCTAATCTTAAAGTTCCAAATCTCCATGTTTCACTAACATCATTATTTTCTATTTTAATATTACAAAAACGTCCTCTAGCTCTAGTATCTTTTTTTTGTGTAGATGATGTAATAGTAAACGGACTTAATGAGGTTGTTGTATCCGAATCTTGTGGATAACGTTTAACGGCTAAAGTTACTAATGCATTTCCTTGTAAATCTTTAAAGTCTGGTAAAAATCTTCTCATTGCTAAAAACACTTCTCCAGCAGTTCCTTCTATATTTAAATCAAAATCAAAAGATTTAATAAATGAAGTAACTGTTGTAGTTGTACCATCAGGATTAACTTGATCGGTTCCAACATGATGTTCAAATAATACAGTTTGACCTAAACCAGATTCACCTATAATAATCGGAAATGTTCCTGTTTCTGTTGAGTTAAATTTAGTTGCAATTGGATTAGGATATACTGTTGCATCAATCCAAGTGGTTCTTGCTTCTGTTCCTGTATACCAAACGGGTATATTGGCCGTGGTTGATTCTCCATAATTAAATACAACATATTGATCATTATAATCTGATCCTTGAGTTGGATAGTACCAAATTACTTCTGTATGTAAGTTATCAATTCCTGCATAAATTTGTTGACCTTTAGTGGTATCAATATTGTCATAAACATAGTCTTCTACTGAACAAGGAAGAGATCGAACTGTACCATCAAATGCAAAAAAACCATTAGACGACATCCAATAAGCAACCCCGTCTATTTCAACGGCTGCATTTTTACCAATCAATCCACAGTTTGTACCAACCTGTTCAAAACCAAATGTAAATGGAGCACCAATAAATTTCATGGTATATAAAGCATTATCAGTCCAAACTAGAATTGTTTCTTTTGCTTTCAAAGCTCCTATAATTTTTGTACCGTCTTGTAATCTTTGTGAACCTGCAGAGTTAATTGCAGTTGGAGTGTAGTCATTTATATTTTCTTGATCCGAGAATCTTATAAACATATCATCTTGAGTAGTCGTGTCGCCAATGGTTGTTTCAGTTCCTAAATGAATTAAGTGTCGAGTAGTAGGTGAAACTAAAGTAACCCTAGTTGCTGTTGGGTTATTAGTAGTCTCAAATCCTGATGTTGTTGTAGATGCTCTAGTGATTAATCTTGCAGCATCTCCTGCATTCCATGTAAATGTTTTACCATTAGCAATCGTTGCAATTAAAACTTGTCCAAAATTACTAAAGGACCATAAACCTGGTTCTAGAGATACATCAGAAGCAGCCGCTGCTTCTCCCCAAGTACCACTACCATACGTATCAATACCCCAACCATAACCGTACGATTGTTCTGCCGGACCCACTTGTTCGTAAGGTTTAACATCTATGCTGCCCCCAGTTGCAACGGTTGCAGTTGCAGCGGTACTTTGAGTAATAGTAAATATAGTAGGAGAAGTAATGGTTGTTACTTGAAACAATTTATCTTCAAAATCAGAATCTACATATCCCGTACCAACTGGTAAAGTAACATTGTCTAATAAAACAATATCACCAATTGCTAAGTTGTGATTGGTTCCTGTGGTAATAGAACATATAGCTGAAGTATCTGTTGTTGCAATGGTTGCAGAAGCTAAAGTCGTTTTTAACGGAGTGACATCGTACAATTGACCTTCAAAATAAATAATTAAAAATTTATCGGTACCGATCGCTACATAACGATTACCTACTAAATCTACGAAAGCAAACTCTCGTCTTGCAACACCAACAATGGTATCGGTAACTAGAGAAGCCCACCCTGAAACTTTTTCAGGTAAGCCGTATCTAAATCTGACATTATCAGAATCTACCCAACGTTGTTCAGCGCCAACAGAAGTATCCTGTTTATCAATTCCAGGTAAGAATTTAAAATCAATGAGAGCCATTGTTTAGCTCCTTAAATGTTGTCTTTATATGCCCAGCCTCTAGTTGCATTAACATAGACTAATGTAAATGCTGCGCCATTTGTTGATACCGTTAAGTTAGCTGCTACACTTAAAATGTTTGAACCATTTCGACCAACCGTTAAATTGTTTGATCCAAAAGCATTACCACTATCAATAATAGTTACTTCATCACCCACTGATGGTGTTGCCGGAAGTGTAACGGTTACTGGAACTCCTAAACCACCTCCAGAAGTATTTACTAATAATTGATCTCCGCTAACTGCAGTATAACCACCGGGAATCGTATAATAACCTTTAGTGATGGGTCCTGAACTAATATTAGTACCATCTGAATATAAAACCATCTTAGCAGCTACTGGAACAATCACTCCAGTGCCAGATACTGTTTTAACAGTTAAGGTATAATTAGATGAAGATCGAGAAGTTGCATCTTCAATAATAAACACTCTTTCTGCTCCGTCAGGCATAGTTACAATTCTATTTCCTGTAAGGGTTCCAGTTAATTTATAATATAAATTTTTACCATTGGATGTAGCGTAATTTGCTAAAGACAATGCTACATCTGCGGCACCTACTGCTAAAGATAAATAACCACTAGCTGCTTGTTCTAAAATTTGTAAATTGGTATTAGTAATAGTTCCCCATGTACCAGACTTTTCACCGGTAGTAATGAGTTCTAGTTTTAAATCACTTGATGTACTTGATGCCATAATTCTCCTATGCGTCCGGGTCTATTGGTACCCAGATTTGTGTTACCCCTGGAGGTATTGGGTTCCATGATATCACAGAAGGGGTACTACTTGCAAGGTTTAATTGCGTGCCAGTTGGCACGATTAACACATCCGGAATAGGTCCTAAATTACCTATAGATATATTTATTCTGCTACCATTAGGAATAACTACCGCTCTATTTCCCAATACTCCAACATCGGAGAAAGCGGATTGTGAAAATGCTGTAGATCCAAAAAACATAGTTTATCCTTACGGTGTTGGTACCCTAACCCATATCTGTCCGACACTTGGGTCAATTGGGTTCCATAATCGAATATTGGGTTGGTTTGTACCTATATTCAATTGAGTTCCTGTTGGTATTATATTCGCTTTTGCAACAATTGTCACGGTTCCAGAAGTTAAATTAGCCTGGTTACCGGTTACAATAGCGGTAGCATTTGCTTTAGCAACTGCATTACCGATTGTTAAATTAACTCTATTACCAACAACAGAGAAGTTTGCATCTGCTGAAATTGTTACAGTGCCGGTACCAAAGTTTAATTGTGATCCATTAGGTAAAATAACTGCATTACCAATTGTGGTTACATTACCAACGGATGTATTAAATTGATTTCCAGTTACCGATACATTTGCACCTGCAATTGTGGTTACAATACCAGTTGCAAGATTCAATGCACTACCGGTTGCAGCAACCAATGCATTTGCAACAATAGTCGGGCTACCGGTGCTTAGTACAACTTGATTACCAGTAACTGATACATTGGCATCTGCTAAGATAGTGACATTGCCAATGGTTGTATTGATTTGACTTCCGATTACCGGAACTACTCCACTAATAGAGAAAGTAACTGTACCGGTGCCTAGATTAAATAAATTACCGGTGACTGGAACACCAACACCTTCTTTAATGGTGACCGTGCCTGTAGATAAATTATATCGATTACCGTTTGGAAGGATTAATGCGTCACCAACAATAGTGACATTACCAATAGTGGTATTAACCTGTGAACCTGTTACATCGACAAGAGCATTTGCAATTCCGATATCTGAGAAGGGAGCTGATGCAAATGTAGTTGAGCCGAAGAACATGGTAGGTTACCTACCATTCTTTAGTTTTAGAAATCGTTTCTGGATTTTTTTGTTTGTCAATTTGTGAAGATAGGTTTGCTTGCATATCAGCTTCTGATTGGTCATTCGCTGTTACACAACTAATACAATGCTCTTTAGTCATAGCATCAAAATCCATACCTTCTGAACCTGCACAAGAGCCATACATACTAGCTGAATGTTCTCCATCTACTGCTGTATATCTCCAATGTATTGTCTTTACCTTATTCTCTGAATCACATTCAAAGTTAGGAAATGACCATTCGTATGTTATCATGTTGTTTCTCCTTATTATGGTTGGTTGTTTTCTAAAGCTGTTATTCTAGCTTCTAATTCTTGAATTGTTTTGACCAGTAAAGGTACTAATTTAGATTGGTCGATACCTTGTGGATTAATACTACCATCTTCATTTACAGCATCTTTTTCTCCAGAGATTGCTTCTGGTACAACATCTTGAACTTCATGTGCTAAGAAACCATCAAGTGTTGTATTAGCATCTGCTATAAAATTAAATCTTGCTGGTCTTAATTGTTTTAATCTTGTTGTTGCATCAAAGTCATAAGATACATTTTCTTTTAATCTGTAATCTGATGAAGTTACATAAGATGTTGATGTACCAGATGTTCTGATACTTCCAACAGCACCATTTGGATTATGAAATTCATTATGGAATGTTGTTGCTGTTGTAGCTGAACCAGACCTTAAAGCTATTGCATTAGCATTATTTTCAAATTGCTTTCCTTTACTTCCACTTGAAAAAGATGTTGTTCCAATTAATACATTTAAGCCACTATCAATACGCATAGCTTCTGAACCATCTACTGAAACTCTAAATGAACTTCCGCTAGCGTTGTCTCCAGCATCTGCTGCTGCAATTAATGTGCCATCATTATCACTATAAATTTGTCCATAAGTAGCTGTTGTAGAACCACCAAGATAAATTTGACCATTAGAGCTTGCACCTCTTACTTCTAAATTTGCTGATGGAGAACTTGTACCAATACCTACGTTACCTGCATTAGTAATTCTCATTCTCTCTGTAGTAAAAGTATTAAATCGCAAAGAATCTCCACTATGATGATATGTAATAGCACCTCTTACTGTTGAGTGCGTATCATCTGTAAAGCCAATCGTAGAAGAATTAGTAGCATCTGCTAAAAATGTAATTCCATTATCTTGAGAAGCAGTATAGTCACCTATAACCATAAACTCAGTATAACTTGGACTAACTATATCACTTGTATTTCCTATTCTAACTCTATCACCACTATCAATCGTAATCGCTGTGCTTGTAGCATTGTCATCTATACCTGTAGATTGAAAACCTGTGACAATACCTGAGTTTGCAAGGGTTGCACCTGAAGGAATTGTAATCGTATCACCAGATGCACCAATGGTAATCGTGTTAGCCGCTTCGCTAATAATATTATTACCGTCTTGGTCTTGAATTGTATCTACTTTAATAATACTTGCCATTAATCATTTCCTCCGTTATCAATTACCACACCACCTTCTGCTATCCACTCTTGTATTGCTTGGTAATCTGTGTTTGCTTCGTCTAGTGGTACTGACCAAACTTGACCATCATTTAAAGTCATTTTGTAACTTGTAAATTGATTATCAAAATATATTTTTTCTACTGTATTAATCATAATTATAACTCCGCAGCTAGTTGAAATAAATCATCTTGGCTTTTTGAAACTGGTCTAAACTGTGTAAGACCAGTAAAATTTCCAAATAATCCATACCATCTATCATCTAAAGATTGTTGTTGGGTTATATTTATTGAAGATTGTGTAAAATTAGAAGCACCATCTGATATTCTTAATACACCACTTAAACTTACACTAGGTGCTGCTCTCATAACTTTTGGAAATTGTATTGAAGTTTGAATTGTTGTTGTGGAAATAGCATATCCTACAAAACCTCTTATTGTTTGATAATATCTTTGACATCTCTGTAAATTCACATCATGTGGCAAGAACTCAAAATCAGATGCAGTTGTTCCAACTTCTAATTGTACTCCTGTAATGTACCATTCGTTTGATGTGTTGTCGCCTAAATTAATTGTTGCACCAGCAAATCTATTTGTATTATCTCTTGTTTCCCAATTTCCTGTAACACTTCCACCAGTATAAGTAGCACCACCATCTAAAAACCATTCTAATTGAAAACTTCTTGCATTGTCATTATCTAAAGTTCCTGTTGTATCACCAGCAAAAGTAATAGTTTTTTTCTCCCAAGTATCTGCTGTATTAATAGTATATGTTTTACAAATAAGTCTTGTATTATCAGCATCAAATATATTAACTTGCATTGTTCCTGTTTCATTACATTTAACCCAAAATGAAAGTGTAAGACTTTCTGCATTAGCTGTACCTTTTTTTAAATATTGTAAATTTTGACCTTCAATTCTTTGACTAAAAATTAAATAACTAGGAGAAGCATCAGCAGTTGTACAATCTAATTTCATAGAATTTACAAAACCTTGACCACTAGGTACATCTGTTGATTGTGACATTGTAAAAGTTCCACTTGAAGAATTTTCTAATTTAAATCTATCAACTGTATAATAACCATCTCCAGTAATCCCACTTTCAGAAGTTCCTCTTTGAGCAATACTCATATCACCATTGATGATGATGTTTCTGTATGGTTGATAGATAGGAGAACTTATTGTTGCATAGTTTTTCTTATCCTCAAATGCCATTGAACCTAAGTCAGCATTAGTAGGTACTTGGTTCGGTGCGTTTCCTATAAGTTTCGCCATTAGTTATCTCCTAGCCATTTTCTGTAAGGTGTTGTAGGTGCTTCAATCGTTGGTAATCCTGTCACCACCTTGTCGGTTTTAATATTAGCATGAAATCCATCTATCGCAATCATTTCTGGATATTGATTTCCTTCATCATCTGTGAGCATAGTGCCACTTGGTTGATAAATAGTTCCAATCTTATCTAGTTCGCATAAAGCAACCCAATCATACGCACCAGTTTTGACAAACTCACCATTGGTTTCATAATCATAATCTTCTGGTGGAATGTTATTAGCATCTGTCATATCGTATTCTCTTTTAGCAAGATTAGCTGTTTCTAATGCTTCCCAAAGGTTTTGTTCGTCAGTTGCTTTTAAATAATAAATCATGTTATTCCTCACTTAAATCTTGTATTTCATTGTTGGTTAATGCTACTGGGTAATAAGCTAATCTTTTAAAGTATGCTGAATTAAAATTACTAACTTCTCCAAATTCCATTCTATCTAATGATGTTGGAATTGGGTCACCTGTTCCTGTTGTTGCAGTTTCTCCATTAGCTGATATTGCCAAACTTGTATTAAAGTAAGTACCTACAGCTTTAATATTATTAGTATTACCTTGTGTTGAACCAAAAACTTCTACTGTTGTTCCACCATTAAATCTACTAGCAATAGTAATAGCATCGTATGTTTGTATTTTTGTTCCAATATTTAAAAAATTATTATTACCACCATCATCTAATCTAAAATAAGTATAGTTTGTTCTTTCTACATTTTGTTTAACTTCTGCATATAAAGTTCCTTGCTCAAAATTAAACCAATCACTTATACCTATCATTTCAACACCATCTTTACTCCTAGTAACCTGTGAACCTGTTGTTTTGATGTAGGAAGTTGGGAATGAACCTTCTTCTACTTGAGCACCCCAAATGTAAATACCTGAGTAGCCATCACCTGTCATGTATTCTACTCTTGATGCTGTACTTGAAGGTACATTTAAAATACTAAAACCCCCACCACTAACTGTTGCATCAGCAGGTGCAGTTATAGAACAACGATACCAACCATTACCAACATCAGTTATAGAAGAATTTGTTACAGAACTACCTGCACTACCTACTGTTCCATTTGTTAAATCAAAATTTGCATAACTTAATAAATCATGTGAAGCAGCTATAAATGATAATTGTGCAAACTCATATTCACCTTTTTTAATATAACAACTTCCAGTATAAGTTGTGCCACTTGTCATAGAAATAGCATTATCATAAACTGATTTTCCACTTGTTAAAGTATCAGGCACTAATTTATCTCCAGTTAAAGTGCCATCTGGTGCTATAATAGTATTTGCAGTAATTGTAGTTGCTGATTTATTCCAAGCAGCATTATCAAATTCCTCTGAATATACTTGTAGATTAGTTCTACTCTCCTCAATCAATAAACCTAAGCTCTCACCTGTAGTTGGATTGTGGTCAAATCTAGCAACATTGTTTCCTGCTGTTTGAAGTGCAGGTTGATATTTGGTAATAGGTGCAGTTGTAGTTGGAGTGTAAGAAGAAATACTATCTCTCTGTTCTAGTTGTGCACCCCATAAATAAATACCTTGACCATCATCAACCATTACTCTTGAATTATCTGTTTCAGCAGTTTCAACTCTATAATCATCACTTGTACCATTATCATAAGCTGTAAATTTAATTGAGCATCTATACCACCCATTTCCTACATCTGTAATTGTTGCTGTATGATCTGCATCTGTTGTACCAACAGCACCAGTTGAAATATTAAACCAAGTAGAAGCTACAGTACCAGAAACTTTACTAGATGTTTCAGATAAAATTACATAATCTTTACCATTAGTTTTTGCATAAACAGAAAATACATAATCATTATTACCTATAACTTGTATGTTTTGATAATAAACTGTATTAGTAGTATCTCCACTTCTAGATAATTCATCAGCAGTTGTAGTACCATCTGGTGCTGTTGTAGCATTAGCTGTTACAGAACCTCTTAAAGCAACCCAATTATTAAGCTCTTGCGAATAACTTAATAAATTCTCCTCAGCTTTCACACTTGTATAACCATCATAGTAGGTAGCATTACTTGCTCTAGTAAAAGTAATTCTTGGATCTAATGCTTTTGAGTTCGCAAAGTCTAAATTAAGAGATGGTCTAATAGAGTGTCTTGTAGGTGCTATAGTATCAGGTATGCCTGTTAAAGCAGAACCATCTAAAGCAGGTAAAGCTCCTGTTAGTTGAGAGGAACCTATTGTTTTATTTGTTAAAGTTTGAGTTCCAGTTGTAGTTACAACATTAGCAGGTAAAGTTGTTGTAGCATTGGATGCGTCTAAGGTAGCTCCACTAGGTACAGTAATCGTGTCTCCAGAATCTCCTAGCTGGACATTAGTGCCTGACCTTGGGCTTATCTTATTGACTTTTACTTCACTCATTTAGTTTCAGTTTTAACCTCTTCTTTTACTTCTTCTGGTAAATGTTTTTTAAGAATATCTAAGTAATGCTTCAACAAAACTTCATTATGAGTAAATTTTACTCTTAATTGGTTTTGATCCTGATTAATTACTTGGATATTATTCAATGCAACTTTACCTTCATCCGAAAGTTTAGTTTCATCGTATTGTTTATCATCTATAGTTATCATGTTTTCTCCTTAAAATTACTATATACCATCTTATTCTTAATTTAAAGCAGCTTCTTGCTCAGCCTTAAAAGTTGCATAAGCATCTTTAACATCTTGTGTCCAGACTGCGTTACATACTGCTTGAACTTCTTCATGTTCATTAGTGATGTCTGCATCTGGCATCAAAGAATGTCTATGATACTTTCTTGATAATTCTTCGTTGTCTTCCATAACTACAGTATCTGTTCTTACTTGAACTGATTTGTATTTTCCGACCACTTCGATTTTACCAATCTGTGTCTCTTTAGTTATTGCCATAGTTTGTCTCCTTTGTTGTTAAAATTAAGCATCTGTAAAATAATTTATACTAAACATAAACCCACTTGATGTTGTTCCATCTATTGCAGAAGCAGGTAAACCTAATGCACCACTATCATCTCTTGAATATTGCAATGAAATTCTTGAATCATTGGGTGATACATGTCCAGTTATTTCTAAAGCACCTGTTGGATAATCAATACTTTCAATTTGACCAAAACTACCACTAGCATAAAGTCCACTTGAATTTAAACTTGTAAATGGAAGACCAGATATAAAAAGTGAATTTGATGTTGTACCACTAGATTGTGCTCTAATAAAAATATGACAAGTAACACTTCTTCCAATTTTAGTATAAAAACCATATTGATTTGAATAAGAAAAAGATACACTTGTAGAAGTAAATGTAGGTGTAAAAGTTCCTTCTTCGTAATCGTCTAAAAGATTTGCAGATACAGGACTGGTTGTTCCTAAATATATACCACCACCAGATTGCTGAAAATTTATTGTAGCATCTGAGTTAATTCTTAAAGAATTTTGTAAAGAGCCAGAGCCTTGTACGCCTATTCTTAAATATCCACCTTCAGAGCCTGCTGTATCACTTGTTGCTTGACCTTCTATTACTGCATAAGCATTAGCTGAACTAGCACTATTTAATGCTTGAAAATAAATACCACCTAATCTAGTAGCTCCAGTATTATTTCTTCTAATAAGAATTTGAGGATTGACTCCACCACTATTAGCTGTGTTATCACTTTCTACAACTAAAGTATTTGCACCATTTGTTGTTCCACTATTAATATGTAAATTACCAGATGGATTACTTGTACCAATACCTACGTTGCCACCACTTGGATTTAGTGATAAATACTGTGCACCAGATATAGTATTTCTAGATTGAATAAATCCAACTGCTGTAGCACCAGAATTATCCATACCAAATTCTAAAGGATTATTAGCATTACCACCTGTAATAACAAATTGTGGATTTTTTGAACCTAATGCTCCATCTGCATCTGCTGTTGTACCTAAAATATTTAATAAACTTGAAGGAGAACTTGTACCAATACCTACGTTACCACTACCGTTGACAAGCATTCTTAATTGATTAGATGTTGAAAATGCAATGTTGTGTGAACTAACAGTAATTAAATTAAGACTATTTGCTCCACCATATGCTGACACTCCAGAACCAGCACGATATATGCCAGCATTATCATCACGCATTTGAATTGTGCTATATCCATCTGTTGCAGTATTTGTAACACGCAAAGCAAGGTTGTTTGCTGGTAAGTTTCCATAAACTTGAAGATTAGTCGCAGGACTAGTTGTACCAATACCAACTCTATTATTTGTAGAATCAATATATAAAGTATTTGTATCAACTGTTAAGTCGCCAGAGATTGTAAGATTAGTGATGCCAGATATACTACCACTTAAAGTAGCACCTGATGCAATAGCAATTGTATCTCCACTATCACCGATAGTTAGAGTGGTGCCTGATTGTGGTATAATCTTATCTACTTCTACTTGACTCATTATAATATTACCAATGTTCCTGTTATGGTTTGTGTACCTGTAATCGTTACGGGTCCAGCGAGTACTCCAGAATCTAAAGTTTGATCTTGATCCAAAGTGGATGCATGAGTGACCACGAAACCTGTTGCGTCCATGACTGGCGAAATAGTTTTCTTAGCAGGTAATGTACAGAACACAGTTTTACCCCCTGCAGTAAAGTTTACTGCTGCATCAGAATTTGATGAAGAGATAATTGTGTCTCTTGATAAAGTATCAGTCGCTGCATCAGTAACCGTTCCTACTCCCACTTCCCATTCGTTTGTTCCGTCATGAGAAATTGCATAGTAAGTTGTATTACCATCGCCAACTCCAGATACAAAAGTTTCAAAACCAGTTTCTGCACCGGCCAGTGAAAACGTTCCTGTCCCTGTAGTTGTACTTGTTTCTTTAACTCTATCGTTAATTACCAAAGCCATTTACTACTCCAAAATTTTTTACGCGTCGCCAAGTCTAATGATTGCATTAGAAGAATCCGCAGTTGGAAACTGAATAACGAAGTCACCGTTCGTTGCAGTTTTTGATCCGCCGAAATCTAAAACTAATACTGCTTCATTAGAAGTATCTTTATAAATCAGAGCGCCTACTGCTGTTAGAGTTACAGATGAAAAAGTCAAATCTGCAAAATCAACATAAGCAACATTACTTGATACTGCTACACCGTTGTTAGTTAAAGCGTTTCCACCTGCTGTATAGTTTGTACCTGATGAAGAAACTTCATTAGTAGTTGTATAAGCAGTTGTGGCAGTACTAAAACTAGCCAATGATGTATAAAGTGCTAACTTGAAACTGGATCCACCAGAATCAAAATCAAACACTCCACCAAGTAGGTCTGTTTTAAAAGAGTCAGGTACTATATTTGCCATTTATTATCTCCTTAGTATTTTGATGGTGATTCAGATTTAAGTGGAGTACGAAGGGCACCATCTTGCCATTCGTCTCGGCGTCTTCTACCTTGTTGTTCGATAGAATACGATTGTAAAGCTCTTTGATAAGATC
>Ga0208645_1003092_pt1 | contig 12595 bp, 16 predicted proteins | sample VirMetDEL_Sep_01_FD_184519 | JGI IMG/M metagenome (GOLD analysis project Ga0208645, IMG submission 184519) | Aqueous microbial communities from the Delaware River and Bay under freshwater to marine salinity gradient to study organic matter... | ecosystem: Environmental > Aquatic > Marine >...
GACCTTCGCGGTGGCATGGATGAGTATCCTAACTACTGGCGCAACAACCAAGTCCAAAACCTTGACGACTTTTACCGTCAAGAGGGCATGGTGCTTCACAACGGTTCTTGGGTCATGCCCCATCAGGTTGAGGACGAAAATGTTTAAACGTGGAGACCTTGTTCGCTCAAGAGACCAAAGCTTTCTTCCTTGGACCGGCATTGTGCTTGACCGTCGTGACTTCGGTGGCGTAATGCATGTTCAAGTGCGAAGAACAAAACCAAACACGCTTGGTCATTGGGTTGTTTGGGAATCTGAAGGCGATGTGAGGCACAGTGAAACGCGGTGACCTAGCGTTGGCTAACGCCTCTTGCGTTCCACAGTGGTGGTTCAGCAATGAGGAAAAGCCTGAACAAAAAATGTTAGTTGTACTTGTAGAGCGTATGCCCGACATAGATGGGTGGCGCTGTTATTCACCCAAGTACAAAACTAATTTTGAATTTTGGGAGTTTGAACTTGAAGCGCGGTGACCTTGTGCGCTACAAAAGTGGCGCAACGCTGGAAGAATGTGCGGCTGGTGTCGGAGTTGTTATTCAACCGGCAAGAGGAAACAAAGCTGCCCTTGTTTGGTGGTCAAAGATGGAAAAAAGTCTTTTCACCCCAACTCCTTTTTTGGTGAAGCATGAAACGCGGTGATTTAGTTTATGAAGCACCTTACCCCGAAAGGGGCATTGTGTTAGAGTTGCTTAAAAGTGGCTCTGTGAAAATCCTGTGCCCCAATGGGCGAGTTATGAAGTTTCCAAAAGAATACGCAGATAAGCTGGTGGTGGTAAATGAAAAGCGGTGACCTAGTTGTGATTACGGGTACTACCAAAAAAGGCTTGGTGCTTTCTGTTGAAGAAGTAACAGGTGGCAGACATGTTTGCGAAGTATGGTGGGCGCACAGTCAAAGAAAAGGTAGAGCGTGGATGCACGCTTTGGAACTCTATGACCATGAAAAAGCCGAACGTTTAAAACAAGAAGCACTAAAGCGTCTGGAGCCCATTGGTTTATAGTGTACCCCGCAGGGCAATGGTGGAAAAAAAATTTCGGAACTCCGTTAGGCACAGACTATTTATTGTGTTCTAGGAGGGACAACTATGGATAAGACCGTGCTAAGAAAAATTATCAAAGAAGAAATGCAAAAGATGTTGCAAGAACAAGCCTCCCACAGCGCTCGTGTTAAAGCCGCTGAGGCATTCGGTGCTACGCTCGGTGGAAGCCCAGATATTGCGCTAGGTATAGCAAAGCTTCTAAGAGACACAGGCTACCGCACAGACGCAGAACTCGCTGATGCCATAGAGAAAGGCTACAAGCGTGGTCAAGCCGCTGTGGACTACGAATACCAGTTTAGTCCCGGCGATGCCGAAGACGACTTCGACGATTAAACAAAAAACACAACTTATTTTTTTGAAGGGGGCTAACGCCCCCTCTTTTTTTTGCTATAATATTTATATTATGCGAAAACTCCTTTTAATATTTTTGTTTCTCTGTGGCTGCTCAAAGGCTCCAACATTTACACCCATAGCTCTTGCGGACGCAGGCACTTATAAGCCGCCTGTGGGCGATGTAGGCTCCGTGAAGGACACTGTTGAAGACACTACTTCTCTACCAGATACGACGACTCCGGTGGAGGACACTTTTACCCAACCTGATACAACCGCTGATGCAGGTATCGACACAACTGATACCACTCCTGCACCCGATACAACAAAACCTGACACTGCTCCTGTGAAAACCTGTGTGGATAACGACGGCGACGGTTATGGTCTTGGATGCTACAAAGGTGGCGACTGTGATGATAATAACCCAAACTTTGCCACCATCTGCCCCGACTGCTCAAAACAAAACTGGGAGGGCTGTCCTTGTAAGTCAACAGCGGCAAACTGTTATTCAGGCGACCCACAGTGGATAGGTAAGGGTATATGCCAAGCCGGTGTTCAAATATGCAAGTCTGGTTATTGGGGAATGTGTACTGGCGAGAGTTTACCTTATCCCGAGTCCTGTGACGGTAAAGATAATAACTGTAACGGACTTATTGACGAAGGAGTTCTTTCTTCTTGCGGAACTTGCGACCTTTCTTGTGTGAAACAACAACTAGGACCAGACTTCGGCAAACCCTTTGATATCAATGGTAAAAAGGGTCTCAAAATAAATGCTAATGGTTACATAGAGTTAGACATAGGCAAAACCTCCACAAACTTAAACCACATTTGGATCGCAAACTCTTCTGAGAACACTGTCTCAAAACTAAACACTAAAACAGGTGTCGAGGAAGGTCGTTATAGTATTTGTTCTAACCCTTCTCGCACATCTGTAGACCTCAACGGTGATTGTTGGATAGGTTGTCGTGGAGACGGTTCAGTTGCGAAGATAAGAGTAAATAAAAAAGATTGTGTCGATAAAAACGGCAATGGCTCTATTGATACTTCCTCTGGCAAAAATATTGTTTCAGGTGACGAGTGTATCCAGTTTATTGTAAACCCCGATGGTTCAACCGTTGCCCGTGCAGCAGGAGTTGATAAAGACAACCATGCTTGGTTTGGTTTTTGGAACAGCAAACGACTTCGCAGGTTGGAACCAACCGCTGGAAAGTCCGTAGACCAAATAAACATCGGTTGTAACCCTTATGGACTTGTTATTGACCAAAAGGGTATTATTTGGATTGCTGGTCGTGGTTGTTCTGCTCTTTTACGAGTTGACCCTGTTACCAAAGCAGTTCAAAATGTGGGCAAGGGCGGTGGTTCGCCTTACGGCATTAATGTAGACATGTTTGGTCGTATTTGGGTAGCGGACACAACAACTTCTTCTTCTCGCTATGACCCTGTGACTAATAAATGGGTTACGGTCAAGCATAACAATAGAAGCCGTGGCATCGCAACTTCTAACGATGGACATGTTTATGTTGCTCTTGATACAACTTCCTCAGTAGCAAAAATAAATGTTATTACTCTCACCGTAATGAGCCACATCTCGTTAGGCTCTGGTAGATACCCTGTGGGCATCGCTGTGGACTATGATGGGTTTGTATGGGCTGTAAACCAACAAAAGGCTTCTGCTACAAAGGTCAACCCAAACACAAACTCAGTTGTTGGCGAGTATTCCGTGGGTAAAGGTCCATACACCTACTCAGACATGACCGGATACACCCTTCATAACTACACAGCACCAAAGGGAGACTTTCAACACACATTTGGCTATGGTGGTTGGGGAGGCACTGTTGCTGAAACAAAAACAACTACGGAGTGGGAACAAATAGACCTTGAGTTTGTGACCCCCGAAGATTCTTTTATTGACCTCCGATACAGAGTGGCTGACGACCTCAAACTAATGGATACAACCCCGTGGTCTAAAAAGGTTGGACCTTTCCCGCCAAACAAGTTTCCCTACAAGTTGCAGGGTGTAAAAGGCAGGTTCTTGCAGGTTGAGGTTTTTATGCAAGCGAGTAAAAACAAAATATCCCCAGTTATCAAGTCTCTCGCTGCAAAGGGCAAGACGATAGTGCTACAATAAGACTACTTATTGCATGGACTATGAGAAGATACGCAGCCTTTGGCAAGAGTTCCTTTTAGAGCAAGAAAAACCATTTGGAAAAAAGTTCTTTGTTGACCGCGATGGCGAAGCAAAAGAACCAGAGTATTCTGAGCTTGGCGATTATTCTCCCGAAGACTTTTCCCAACTTTTCAACAAATACTGGTCAGACTACACACAACAAAGCTCCAAGAGTTCCAAAACAGAGGTGCTGCCTTTTCTAAAAGTTATTTACAAACTTTACCAAGAAAAGCATCCTCTTATTAGAGAATACCTACAAGAGCTTACTCCACCTTCTGGTTTAAAAGTTTATCGTGGTCGCAGCAAAATGTCTCTTGCGAAAGCAAAGGGGCTTATCGACCCCAACAAGCCGCTAGAACCTAAGAAAGCTTATGTTTATAGAAGTCCAGACCTTTACTACACACCCCGAGCAGGCGACTTTACTTCTTGGTCTTTAAAAGAAAGTATTGCAGAAGAGTTCTCAGAAATCTCAACAGCTTATGCTAACCCAGAACTTTACTTTGTTGAAGAACCTGTTATCAACATGATAATGGTGGCTAGTAGCGATGAGCCAGGGTTTTTATTCAACCCCGATGCTGTATCCAGCCAACACATTAGAGAAAGAGAACTTATTTATGTTTCTCCAAAACCTCTCAAACTTTTTGAGACTCTTTATGTTTATGTGCCTCCCGAGGAAAACGTTGACATTAGTGATAAAGGTGTGGCGGCAGACATTTTGAACCAAATGATTGGAGAGAACAAATGAAGAAACTCTTAGAAAGCTGGAAGAAGTTTTTAGAAGAAGACGAACAAGCCCGTGCAAACTTTGCCAAGGGTTTGGAAAAAGTTTCACCCGATATTAGAGACCAAGCCAGCATAGATTTTGGAACTATGGCAAAGGCTGGCAGAGCCATAAAACAACTTTACGCAAAAGAAGCTGACCGTGCCTTTCTTGACTCCCTAAAAACTATTCACTGGGGTCGTAGAATGGACATTATGAACCTTATCAAAGACTACCAGAGCCTCAAGCGAGACGAGTTAAGTGCTTCTGTCTATCTTCCAAACGAAGCCGTTTATAAAGTAGGACCGTGGGGTCTGGACTTTGGTATTCTTATCAAAGGTTACATTACGCTACTCGCCAACAACATGGACGACATTTCCTCTGGTGCTGGTGCTGCATACAAAAGAGAACTACCACCTGAAAGAACCGCTTCCTCTGGTGCAAACAAAGGCGTTGGCAGAGTTCGTTATCCCGGCGACTACGAAAAGTTCAAAATCTTTGTTTTCGACAAAGAAGACTACGACCCAGATAAAGATTGGGCAGGTGGTCCGCGCAACGAAGCACTTGTGGATAACTGGAAAATAGAAGCAGTCATTGTTCCCGACACCCCAGACGGCAGAGCAATGAAAAACAATTTCAGCAAATACTTGGAGAGCGTGGGCATCGACGCAAAAGTCGTGACCGCTGGGGAACTATAATGAAACAACTGCTTGAAAACTGGAATAAATTCCTCAACGAAGTTTCTATGCTTCCAGTAGGCTTTCTAGAAGGCAGCGTTTATAAAGAACCACTTTATCATGGTTCTGACTATCTTCTAAAAGACGGAGAACAACTCGACCCTTCCTTGGGTGGAGAATACGGTATTTATTTATCTCCCTCACGAAGATACGCTAGAACCTACGGCAAGCACCTTTACACAGTTTTCGCTAACATCAAGAACCCACTTTATGTCGAAGGCAAATACGAAATCTCACCAAAAGACTTGACAAAGGAAGACGCCGAGAACCTAAAAGAAAAAGGCTATGACAGTATTGTCGTAACAAACAACAGCATCGATGACGCAACAGAGGTTGTGGTGTTTGACCCAAACCAACTGCACATTATGGAGACAAGCTAATGAAGCAACTCCTTGAAAACTGGAAGAGGTTTCTCAACGAAGACGTTTCCGTCAAAGTTCTTGGCTACATCAAGCCAGACAGCGCGTTCCACACTCTAAAAGAGTGGGAGGGCTTTGTGCGTCTTATGCTCGACAAACAAAAAGAAGGCAACAGCGTTCGTGGTGGAGAAATAACAGGCAGCGAAGAGTTTGCAAGTCTTATTTATGAGTTCTTTGGTTTTCAACTAAACACCGAGGTAGAAAGATACGACCTTCTTACCCGCAAAAATGTTATTGACTTTATTGAGGACTTTATCAACCACCGCTTCTGGGGCTTGAAACGCGAATACGAAAGTTATTTCCCAGACATAGACAAACTTCGCTTTGCTTATTTTTATTCTCGCGGAGATATGGAACCATACGTTCTTATTGACGACGAATTCACAACACAGGTCTATGGCGGTCTTGACAACCCTATGGAACTAAAACACTATACGTCCGAGAGAGGAATAAAAAGAATCCAAGACGCTATTGACAGCGGCAAGCCTTTTGACATTTCTTCTTTCACAGTTATAACAACACCTTTCTTTCGCCCTACCTCAGATAAAATAATAACTTTTACTGGGAACGTGAGAGCGGCATTTAGAAGCGACGTAAAGTCGTTTGCCACAGAAAGCGGCAGAAAAGCCGTCAACATGTATCGTTTGGAGTTTCCAGGCGAAGAAGAAAACCTGTGCGTCGATTTGGAGACGCTGTGTGCTGATGACCAAGACACTTCGTTGTGGAATGAGATTATTGCCACACCTATTGAAATACTGAGGGTAGAAGATAAATGAAAATACTACTAGAAAACTGGAAACATTTTCTAAACGAAAATAATAATTTCAAGCACAAAGGCAGCAGTGACTATTTTCGCGTTGAACTGCCCGGTATCGGTTATGCAGAAGGCGGCGAACATCTCAGATTCAAAGAGTGTCAAGCAGATGTTGATGCTTTGATGCAAACCCCTGAGTATCTTGCAGCAGAAGAAAAGTATGTAGCGAACGCCAAGCCGCGCACCTCCATCGTAAAGGACGAAGAAACCGGCAAGTGGGTCGAAAAAGAGATAGGTCCAGCAAAGTTTCGACCGAAATTCTATGACATAAACAATGCTTGGATTCACAATGAAAAAAATCGTGGAAAGGGCTATGGCAAAGAAATTTACAAAGCATTTATCGAACAGGCAATTGAATATTCAAAAAGGAATGGTGGCGTTTTTATCGGAGCGCACCATTGCACAATGGGCTCTGGCACTTCGGAAGCAGCTAAGAGAGTCTGGAAGTCTCTGGCAAAAGAATACACTTCTTCTGGTAATGTTATTTTTATAGGTTTGTAGAATGAAGAAAGTTATTATCCTAACAATAGTTTTATTTGCTTTTATGAGCGATGCCTCTGCAAAAGGCAAAGACAAATCAAGGTTCTATGATTTCTCAGACCAAATGATTAACGGAGAAATCAAAAAGCCTTCAACTATTTATATAGACACAAGAACAAGAGCCAAGTTTGAAAAACTTTTAAAGCTCAAAAAGTCGTTTTACAAGGCGCTCATGTTGACAGCCAAGGAAGCCGCACTAAAATGAAGAAACTGTTAAAAGAATGGAAAGAGTTTCTTGTTGAAGAATTCGACAAAAATAAGTTCCCTTTCCCCGATACAGCCTCACAAGAAGAGGCTGACGCTATTTTTACAGGTGGTTTCAAAGATGGCGACCCAGATGATGACAAAATTGTCATAAATAAAAATGCCCCCTTTACTTGTCAACAACTAAACCCTTCACAAAAAGAAGTCCGTGTCACTGACGCTGTTGAATACGGTATGTGGATGCTTGAGGGTAAATACGAGATTGGTGGCAACTTGGGTGCTATTGTTTCCTCAGACGACTTTATTATGGATGGTCATCACCGTTGGGCAGGCTCTTGGTTAGCCGGTGGTCCACAAACTAAAATGACAGCCGTTCAGGTTGGTCTTCCAAAAGACGAACTTATTCCTGTGCTCGCCGCTGTGGGAGACCACTTCCACCCAGGAAAACGCAACCCCGGTGCTACTGGCGGTGTGGCAAACATTTTTGACTCACCCGTCGAGGAAGTTGGTAAATACATTCGCAGACTAAACGAAGAAGACAACATTACAAAATACATGACAAAAGCCGAAGCTAACCGCATTACAGAAATGGTTGGTGGTATTGACGCTCTTATCGAGAAGTTTGAAAAGCACGCTGCTCAATTAAAAGAACAAAAAGGTGGTGGTGTTGATAGTCTTCCTCCAAGAGAGGAAATGCCAGTTATTAAATCATCCGAAGTAGAGCCAGCGGTTGATGCACTTGTGAAAGGTCAAGTTGATGTTTATTCACCTTACCGAAAAGAGGACTAATGAAAACCGTCTCAGAACTTAAAAAAGAAATAATCGAACTAGAAAACAGGATAGCCCAGTTGGAAGACGAGAACGCTTCGCTGTGGTTTTTATTGGATGAACTAGAAAAGTCAAATGTCGCAGACCCTCGCTATAAAGAACAGTTTGAGGAAGTCTTTGGAAGAATAAGACAAATGACATTAATGACAACAAATAAAGCAGAAGAAGCTTGACAAGAGAACGAAAATGGGGTATAAACAGGGTATGAAAAAGGTCAAACTACGACGAGCCCGAAACCCCTACGTCGCAGAGATGCGTCATAAGCGTTCCGGTGCTCACAAAGACCGTAAAAAAGAAATGAGTCGTAAGGCTTGTAGAGAAAAAATTTCTTATTAAGCGGAGGTGTGTGTTGGAACACAATCATGGTGCTGCCGTTTCCGGTGTTACTAGCGAAAAAACCCTAAAAGAGTTTTTAAATAAGCACGGTCGTAAACTTCTAAAAAACAAAAAAGAACTATCCGACGCCGGTTTGTTGAGTTTACACAAACTTCAGGTTCCAGATAGTATGAGGAACCTTGACTCTGAGGAGCAGTATCACTATTTTTTGCACGATGGTATTGTGCCAAGTCTAAAATTAATGATCGAGAGCAAATACACAAAACAAAAGGGCACAACAGAAGAAAAAATCTGGTGTGACTACAGAAAGATCAAAAAAGGTGTGTATAATAATCCTAATGGTTTTGATCTGTGGTACATTATTTGGGGTCCGCAAGCCAGACGGCAACCAATCTATGCTGACTTTGAAAAAGAGGCTAATGAAGAGGGTCTGCCGGTCAAGGTTCTGCGACTTGAAAGTCTAGCGGAGCTTGAACCACACATCACACAACGTATTAAAGAGCTAAACGGAGAACTATGAAAAATGCAACTATTAAACCACCGTTCAAGTGGACAGGTGGCAAAAACAGAATGCGAGACCAATACCGTGATATCTTTGCACCACCAGATGGAAATATTGACACATTTGTTGATATGTTCTGTGGGGCTTGTTCTGTTTCCCTTTGGGTTGCAGAAAACTATCCCGATACAAAGATTGTTCTAAATGACTTTAACTCTGAGTTGATGGAGTTGTATCGAGTCTTTCAGGAAGAGTATGAGCCCTTTGAAAAACAATATCTTGCTAATGTCAACAAGCTTCTTCCGATGGAACACGCAGACCGTAAAAAGTTCTATTATGAAGTGCGAGAAAAATATTGTCACCATTGGGAAGAAAACCCAACTTGGGAAAATGCCGCTGACTTGTTTTTTATGATGCGTATTAACTTTAACGGAATGTGGAAGGCATATCATAAATGCAACGGAAGGTATTCTACCCCTCCTGGCACACTTACCCAAAAAGATAAGTTTTTCAAGGTTGATGAGATTAGAAAGTTTAAAAGCTTTTTAGATAAGTGTGAGCTTAGAAGTGGAGACTTCGGTGAACTAACAGAGTGGATGAAGCCTGGGACATATTACTACGCTGACCCTCCATATAGAGATTCTATTGTAGAATATAAAGATGCTTTCTCTGAAGAAGATCAGGTTCGCTTGGCTGAATTCTTAAAAGAAGCTGACAGTGTTGGTTGCTGGTTCTCAGAGTCCAATAAAGAAATTGGGGATGGCTTTTGGGAAATACATCTTGGCGAATACAAAATTCACGACATGAGTGCCAAGTATACCGCTGGTCGTGGCAAGACACTCAAAAACGTAAAAGAAGTTCTAATCACTAATTTCTAGGAGCACAAAATGATTAGTCGTTTCAAAATCGGTCAACACCTTATGAGTCCAGACGGAAAACTTAAAGGACCAATTATGGAGATTACCTATCAAAAAGTCACAGACTTTAAGGGTGGTCTTGTAAAGGTTCCGATTCTCCACCTAGAATATGGCTTCTCCAAGCATTTCAAGGTCCGTGAAGACCTTCTTTACAACTACTCGTCTGTTGACCCTGATGGAGTAATAAACGAGCCTTAGAAGCTAAAATAAAACGTAAAATGTAAAGCCCCTTCTGGGGCTTTCTTACTATTTATGGTTATGAAAGACCTACGTTCCCTGGTCAGCGAAATACTCACAGAAGTTCTGACCGATAGAGTATACCACTACGCTAATGTAGACCAACTCAAAAACATCATACAAAAAGACTACTTCCTACCCTCAGTGGCTTTTACCAGTGGTGCCGAAGAACAAATAAATAAAGGCTATAAGTATTTTATTTCTTTTGCTCGCAACCTCCGTGGCTACTACCACAAAGAGGGCAAAGGGGTGGGCTATCTTGTTGTTGATGGCAGAAAACTAAGCCAGAAATACAAAGGTGGCGCTGTTGATTATTGGCAGTGGAGAACTTCCCGAAAGAATACAGAAGTCGAAGACAGACTTCTTACAAACAAGCCTTATGTCAAAGGTGCTACTGAGTTTATCGACGCTGTTCACATTTCTGCACCATACGCCACAGAAATTGGCTCAAAGATGTACACAGAAAAATACAGCGAAGGTCTAGTTGATAGACTTAGAGACTTGGACAACGTTGCCAGAGCCAAAAACATTCCAGTTTATTTTCACACAGACCTTGGCTCATACCGTATGGCAAACGATAAAAAAGCCGTAGATTTTATTGAATGGGAAAATGGTGCTGTAAAGGCAGGCGTTATTGAACCTTCATTTACTGGTGGCTACAAACCTCCACCACCAGACCTAATGAGACTAGAAGTCGTTACAAAAGCAATAGAAGAGTTGCTTGTCAAAGGTGTTTCCTACAAAGAGTTCAAAGACTCTTTGTCAGAGAGGGAAAGAGAATTTTTAACCAGACGCTTTCTTTACTCCTTCACAGGCGACGACATTGCTAGAAAAATAATCGAAGCAATAAAAGTCTCTGGCGGCGACGCTGATGACGACAGACCATACATTGCGAGAATCGGCAGAGCGATGACAAAACTAAAAATGAACATCGCAGAAATGGGCATAGCCTTGGGAGACATAGTTTCCAAGGCAGTCCGTGGTCTAACAGAATACCCCGGCGACCACGACATTGACCCAGATGAGCCTTACGGTGATAACCTTTTTGTGGCTGGCGACGGTGAAACAAACCTTGAACGTTTTCAATGGTCGCAAAAGACCTCAGCAAAGTTGAGAAGTTTTGTCAGGAACGCAAGCACAAGAAACAAAACAGAACTTCACGACATACTAAAACAAATACAAGCCATGGCTGATGAAGGAACTCTTAGCAGTTATTATGACGAACTAAAACCACCAGCGGGTAAAGTCTATCGTGGTATGCTTGTTCCAGCAAAGGCTGCTGCAACTTGGGGTCTTATCGACCCAAACAACCCACCAAAAGAAGGCAAACTACAAAAAAAGAGTAACTTTGTTTTCAAAAGTAGTTGGTATCCTTCTGGACTTACTTCTTGGTCATACAGCCCAGACGTGGCTTCTGGCTTCACCGCTCTTTATTCTAATGAAACAGAAGCAGGCGAAAAGTACGTTTCTATTGTTTTAGTCGCAGAGGCTTCTAACCCTGGCTTTATCTTGAACCACAAAAATGTAAAAATGCTGGCTGTTGCTGGCGAGGAAGAAGTTTTATTTATTGGCGACGATGTTGGCACAACCGCTTACTACAAATACTACGATGGTGGTGACGACAGTTACGAAGCAAGCGAGGTTGATGCTAGCGAACTAACAGAAGCCACCAAACTTCCAAAAGAAATTTTTACTGCTTTTGAAGAAGAAATAATGAAGTCCAACTTTTGGAACGAGTATAACGACTACGAAGACCTTGAGTTTGATGAAGATAATCCAAAAAAGCCTCCACAAACTCCTGCCACTATGGCTCTTACCCTCGCTATGAACAAAGCACTCAAGCGAGCAGGTTTGGACGACGTGGTTGGCGTTGCAGAGTCTTCTGGTGACTTTTCCAACAATATGTGGCAGTCTGCCACTATTGACGTTGCCGAGGATGGCACACCCGTTTTTATGGTTTTAATGAACCTGTGGGAAGACTTTGACGACTTTGGCGAGTCTGCTGAAGAAGCTGTAGCCGACATTTCTGCTGCTTTCCGTCACGAACTCGTTCACCTTCAACAACTAAAAGCACAGGCTAAGTCAAAAGGTGTTGGTTTGGAAAAAGCCTTTACCAAAATGATGGACGACCCAAGACAGGTTGTGGACAGAGACCAGCCAAAGTATTGGGAAGTCTGGGAGCCAACTGGCAAGAAAGACAAAGACGGAAAAGAAATAATAAAAAAAGATGGCTTCAAGTCTGAACTCTTTATGAAGGACTACCTTGAAAGACACATCGAGATTGACGCACACGCTCACCAAGCCGGTGAAAACCTGCTTCGCAAGTATGGCGAAGAAAAAGCACTCGACACTATCAGCAAAGATATAGACCTTGACGACCCATCACTTCCAGACGAAGTAAAGAAGTACGACAACTACAAAGTCGATAAGAAAAAGATGGACAAATTCCGCAGCAAGGTGTATACTTACATCAAGAAGTTTGTCGAGGACCAAGAATGAAAAAGTGGAAACAGTTTCTAAAAGAGGCTATTACCGAGCAAGCCAACCCAACCAAGCCAAAAGCTATTTTTATGGCTGGTGGTCCTGGCTCTGGCAAAACCACACTTCTAAAACAGATTGGCGCACTTGACGCAGGTATGCAAGTCATCAACGCTGATGATGAGTTTGAGCCTATGCTCAAAGCCGCAGGACTACCACTTGATTTAGACCACCCAGAGCGCGACATTCGCTCTCA
>Ga0208645_1003096_pt1 | contig 12593 bp, 11 predicted proteins | sample VirMetDEL_Sep_01_FD_184519 | JGI IMG/M metagenome (GOLD analysis project Ga0208645, IMG submission 184519) | Aqueous microbial communities from the Delaware River and Bay under freshwater to marine salinity gradient to study organic matter... | ecosystem: Environmental > Aquatic > Marine >...
GGTTTTCGCGCTCTAGGGCTCTGATGCGCTCGCGCTCTTCACTGGTCTGACCGGGGCGCTGCCCCGCATCGGTCTGCTGGCGACGAATCCAGCCATGCAGGGTTTGCGCGGCACAGCCAATCTTCGGAGCGATGGCCTCAATGGCTGCCCACTCGGACGGATAGTCGTTCAGGTGTTCCAGAACCATGCGCACAGCACGCTCACGGACTTCAGGGGAGTAGGTAGTAGTCTTTCTCATGGCCTCATCTTCTCAAGAGCTGAGGCCTCCACGAAACCCGGGGTGATTCACAGGGAGATCGAGAGTTTCTTATCTCGACTAAATAACAAAGCATCTCAAGGCATACCGGTAGGGCCTGCAGCCTCAATAATTTTGGCCGAAGCTATTCTTCTTGATGTTGACCAATTCATATCCAATCACCACGTCGAACATGTTCGTTATGTAGACGATATACGTATATTTTCGGATTCGGAGGAGCAGCTTTCAGAGATTCTTGAAAATCTTGTGGTTTATCTCCACGACCAACACAGGCTGGGTCTGGTTTCAGAGAAAACCTCCATTAGATCGTCCGCTCAGTTTTTACAAGAAGAGCTTCAAAACCAGTATCAAATGGATAAGCTTGATATCCTGAATGAAATTGAGGCTGGAAACCAATATGGCACATATGAATCAGAACAGGATAATGAGTACGAAGACCACCAGGAATATGACGAATATGGGCAGTATTGCGAGGGAAACGACGACGAAGACGATGATAGCGAAGATCTAGGAGCATCATTGTTGGATGCCCTTTTAAGGGTTCGGAATTTTGGCTATGTAGATCTCGCTGTCTTGAGAGCCATCATTAGAAGGGCTAAGCATGGACAAGTATCTGAGATAGCGAAACCTATACTAGAGGACATAGAGTTTTACAAGCCCGTGATCAATGACGTTTGCCTGTACTTGGCTTCCTTGCCAGCAGCAGAAATTAAAAAGATTTTTCCGCTACTATCAACCCTGTGCCAAACCAACAGAATAAGCAATCGAAGCATGAGGGTTTGGATGGAGTGGCTTTTCACCCGTGACGCACAGTTTCTAGCCGATCAAAACATTCGACGTTATGTCTATCAAGGTACACCTACCAGCGCGGCCGCAGCTGCCTTACTGGAAGGAAACATTGCATGGGCAAAAGAGGCGAAGCAGAAAGTTTTGACTTCAGCATCGTGGGATAGGAGAGCCTACATCCATGCGCTCAATATATTGTCAAAGGATGAAGCTGAAAAATATCTAAAATTTATTAAGCAAAATCCATCCTTAACTCATACGGATAAATGGGTGTGTACTTGGGTCTTGGCCGGATGTCCAACTTAGTCGGCTTGTTGGATATTAGAGGCGCTGCTCATCCATGATCCTGGCCGCTCCGATAGGCAGCTCTTGGCCGGATAGCGACGGTTCAGCGGTACCGCGATGGCTACGTGCCGAAAGTCTACCTTGCTGGCCCGTTCTTCACGCTCGAAGAACCCTGGGTAGTCGGGCAGGCTCGCCGGGACCTGAAAGCCATGGGCCTCGATGTCTTCTCTCCCTACCACGATGTCGGCCTGGGCACCGCAGAAGACGTTGTGAAAAAAGACTTCGAAGGATTGCGCAACTGCGATGTGCATTTTGCAATCGGCGATGGCCTCGACTCGGGCACGATTTCGAGATTGGTTACGCCCGAGCTTTGAACAAGCCCGTCGTTTTCTATGCCGAGAATGAGTCCGAGCAGGGTCAGAAAATGATTGAGGGCTCCGACTGCACCATTACTGATGACTACGTCAGTGCGGTTTATCGGCATTTTGCTTCGGCTAATATCGCTCAGGTTGTTCGCTGCCTAAGTTTGCTCGCATGGATGGCTCCAAGAGACGCGGGGCTGATAGCTTCCCATCGCGCTCTGTACGCATCGCTAGGAATGCTGCTTCTGAAATTCCATCGCGTATATGGATGTTTCCTTCACGCTGCTGGGCAACGGTGCACTCGGCAATGAGGGCGCGGTGGTGAGGTGGGTAGTCGTGGCACATCATCATCCGTACATGCGCGGGCAAACTCAGCAGACGCTGGATGGAACGATACAGTATCTTGGCGCTGCCCCCTGGGAAGTCGCAACGCGCTGTGCCGACGTCCGGTGGAAAAAGCGTGTCGCCAACGAACACAACCTCATCATTCACCAGGTAGGCAATGTCAGCGGGCGTGTGGCCCGGCACGGCGAGCGCCTGTGTCCGCAGCGGACCGATGTAGAACACCTCGTCGGTGGCGAACAGGTGGTCGTACGGCCTCTGCTGGAACGGGCCGTACCGATCGGCGAGCGTGCAGCGTACCTCCATGACGCGGCCGCTGATGCCGATACGCCCGCCAAGTTCGGCGCGCAGGTAGCTGGCGGCCGACAGGTGATCGGCATGCACATGGGTTTCCAGCAACCATTGAAGCTGCAGCCCACTGGTCTGGATATAGGCTTTCACCTGATCAGCCATTTGCGTATCGGTCAGGCGAGTGACGGGGTCGTAACCCAACACTGCATCGACCACGGCGCATTGCGCCTGGCCTGACGCATGAACTACATGGGTGAAGGTCGAAGTGACCGGATCGAAGAACGAGCGAATAACCAGACTCATGAGGGTTCCTAAGCGAGCAGGTGGATGAGGCTGCGCGCGCCCAGCGCCAGGGCCACGCCAGCGGCAAGCGCGGCGAAACCGAGCTGGAGGGTGCGCGCCCTGAACTGCGCCGCCACCAGACGCCCGGCTGCCATGCCGAGCGCGCACGCGCCGATGAATAGCCAGCCTGCCGGGGGCACGATGATCCCGGCATGCAACGCCTGTCCGACGCTGACCAGCGAAACCAGCGCGATGACCGCAAGCGAGGTGGCTACCACCCCTTGCATGCCGAGTTCGCAGTAGCGCCGCATGAACGGAACGATGACGAATCCTCCGCCGACCCCGAGTAGCCCAGTGAGCAATCCGGCCGAGGCGCCGATCGCGGCAAAATGCATGAAGCAACGGGGCGTCCAGCGGAAGCGCCCCTTGTCCAGGGCCAGCCGGCACGGCTTGAACAGGGCAGCGTCAGCGATGCCGGATGCGATCGGCTTCATGCCCTGCGACCACTGCCGCACGGCGATATTGATTAGTACGAGGCAGAACAGCAGCATCACCGCGTCGGTCGGCAGCCTTTGGGCGAGGCGGGTACCGAGCGATGCGGTGAGCACACCGATCGCCGCCATGAACAGGGCCGCCCGGTAGCGCACCAAGCCGTGGCGCAAACCATCGAGACTTCCCAGCAGCGCGGCACTGCCGATCGCGAGCAGGCCAAGCGGTACGGCCTGATGCACGTCCAGCCCCAGCACCATCGTCAGGGCCGGAACCGCCAGTACACCGCCGCCAGCCCCGGTCAGCCCCATGCTCAGGCCAACCAGCATGCCGGCGAAGCCGCCAAGCAATAGTGGATCCATACGGGTTCTCCGCTGGGCCAGGATGAACGCCGGATCGGCGCTGCAGCCGATGGCCGCGGCGCGCTGAACCTGCATACGGAAGCTCGAGGGGGTCGGAAGGCCGCGCGGTTAGTAGCTCTTGTAGGGCAAGAACTTGCCCGACAGCACCACGTTCACGCGATCGCCTTTCGGGTCCGGCTGGCGCTGGATATCCATGGAGAAATCGATGGCGCTCATGATGCCGTCGCCGAATTCCTCGTGGATCAGCTCCTTGATGGTGCTGCCATAGACATTGACGATCTCGTACCAGCGGTAGATCAGCGGGTCGGTCGGCACGGCGGTAGGCAGCGAGCCCTTGTACGGCACGATCTGCAGCCAGGCCACGGCCTCGTCGGTGAGGCCGAACAGCTTGCCAAGCGTTTCGGCCTGGGGCTTGTCGAAGGCCATCTGCCCAAGCAGGCCGGCCGTGGTCCACTCCTTGCTCTTGCCTATGGCCTCGGCGGCTTGGCTCCATTTGATGCCCTGCGTCACCTTGGCGGAGATGATCATTTGGGTAACTTGTGCGCGGTCGGTAATCATCGATCGGTTCCTTCTGTAGGTGAATTCAAACAGCGTGAATGCGGCGCAGCGGTTGCTGCGTTCGCGGGTCTGGTGGAGGTGGGTCGGTATCGTCGAGGCCTGGGCGGACGATCAGCGGCTGGTCACCGCCCAAGCCCTCGCCACCTTGCTGAATGGTCTTGGAGCGACGCACCAGGAAGTCCACGAGGTGGTTGCGGATTCGGTAGAACTGCGGGTCGTGATGAATGGTTTCGCGGGTTCGCTCGCGAGGTAGCGTGTTGATCACGATTTCGGCGATCCGGGCCTTGGGCCCATTGCTCATGAGCATTACCTTGTCGGCAAGGAGGATGGCCTCGTCGACATCGTGGGTGATCATGAACACGGTCTGCCGGGTCGCCGCGCAGATCTTCACGAGTTCGTCCTGGATCACCCCGCGGGTCAGCGCATCGAGTGCGCCGAATGGCTCGTCCATCAGCAGCATCTTCGGCTCGACGGCAAAGGCTCGGGCGATGCCGACGCGCTGTTTCATCCCGCCGGACAGCTCCGCCGGCTTCTTTTGCGCAGCGCCGGTCAGGCCGACCATCTCGATGAAGCGTGCACCATGCTCGGCAATCTGCTGGCGCGACCAGGACGGGTGCCGGGACTTCACGGCGAAGGCGATGTTCTGCTCGACCGTCAGCCAGGGCATCAGCGCATGCCCCTGAAACACCACACCGCGGTCGAGGCTGGGCCCGGCGATCTCCTTGCCGGCCATGACGACGCCGCCGCTGCTCGGCTCTTCCAGGCCGGCAAGTACGTTGAGAATGGTGCTCTTGCCGCAACCGGAGTGGCCGATCACGCAGACGAACTCGCCTTGTTCCAGGCTGAAGTTGATGTTCTCGAATACGGGAGGCTGGCTTGGCTGGTAACGCTTGCTCAGGCCTTCGACCTTGAGGAAGGTTTTAGTCGACATAGGTCACCTTCTTTTGCAGTTGTGCGAAAAGGAGATCGAGCAGCATGCCGATGACACCGATCATCAGTACCGCGAAGATCACATTGGCCAGGGAGAGGTTGTTCCATTCGTTCCAGACGAAGTAGCCGATGCCGGTGCCGCCAATGAGCATCTCGGCCGCGACGATGACCAGCCAGGCGATACCCATGGAGATGCGCATGCCGGTGATGATGGTCGGAGCCGCGGCCGGCAGGATCACGCAGAAGGCTTTGCGCAGCGGCGATACCTCCAGCGTGCGGGCGACGTTCAGCCAGTCCTTGCGCACCCCGGCTACGCCGAACGCGGTGTTGATCAGCATCGGCCAGATCGAGCAGATGAAGATCACGAACACCGCCGAAACCGATGAATCGCGGATGGTGTAGAGCGCGATCGGCATCCAGGCCAGCGGCGAGATGGGCTTGAGCACCTGAATGAAGGGGTTGAGTGCCTGATACAGGAGCGGCGACATGCCGATCACGAAGCCGAGCGGAATCGCCACGGCCAGTGCGATCAGATAGCCGAGCGCGACGCGGCCCAGCGAATGCGCAAGCTGGATACCGATGCCCTTGTCGTTCGGGCCACGGTCATAGAAGGGTTCGCTCAGCTGCTGGCCAGCCAGTTCGAAGAACTGCGCCGGCGTGGGGAAGCCGTCCTTCTTCGGCGCTTCGGCCGCTTGCCCCATGAGCGCGGCGTATTCGGCGTCAGCCGCGCTTGCCTCGGTCTGCTGGGCGGGCGTATGGGTGGCCGCGTGCCAGACCAGCAACAGCACGGCCAACAACAATACTGAGACCAGCGCCGCCTTCAGGCGAAGATGATTGTTCATGGTCGGGTCCTCATGCGTGGCGGATGTCGAAGCCGGCCAGGTAGTCGTCCGGGTCCGTCGGATCGTATGGCCTGCCCATCACCTCGAACGGCTTGTAGCCACTGGCCGGCTGAGCCTCGGCTTCGGCCATGCCCAGCGCAGCCATCTGTCGGCGGGCGTCGGTGAGCAAAAACACCTGCTCGGCCAGCGCGCTGTAATTAACATCCGTCTTCACGTAACCCCAGCGCTTCATCTGGGTCAGCATCCAGGTGGCCATGGAGTACCAGGGCATGGGATCGAAGCCGGAGCGTTGCGGCTCGTTCTGTACCTGGCCCAGGCCATCGGCATAACGCCCGGAAAGCGCCTGGAGGATCACCGTCTCCGGCTGGTTGAGGTAATTCGGCGTCGAGATCGCCTTGGCGATGGTCGGCAGCTGGGCCTTGTCCTGAGCCATGGCGGCGGCGTTGAGAATGGCGCGGTAGAGCGCGGCGAACGTGTTGGGGTTTTCCTTGATGAAGGCTTCGGATACACCGAAGGAGCAGCAGGGATGGCCATCCCAGAGATCCTTCGACAGCACGTGAATGAAGCCGACCTGGTCATACACGGCGCGCTGGTTGAACGGCTCGGGGCCGAAGAAGCCGTCGATGTTGCCGGCCCGCAGGTTGGCGATCATCTCGGCCGGCGGCGTCACCCGCAGCTGCACGTCGCGGTCCGGGTCCAGCCCGTGCTCGGCGAGGTAATAGCGCAGCAGGAAGTTGTGCATCGAATATTCGAAGGGAATGGCGAACTTGAAGCCTTTCCAGTTCTTCGGGTCGCGGTTTTCCTTGTGCTTGAGCGCCAGCACGATGGCCTGGCCGTTGATGTTCTGGATGGTGGCGACCCGCATCGGTTGCGGATTCGAGCCCAGGCCCATGCTGATCGCCAACGGCATGGGAGCGAGCATGTGTGATGCGTCCAGCTCGCCGTTGAGCATGTTGTCGCGCACCAGTGCCCAGCCGGCAGTCTTCTGCAGGCTTACCGACAGGCCCTGCTCCCGATACAGGCCGAGCGGGTCAGCCATGATCAGCGGCGTGGCGCAGTTGATCGGGATGAAGCCGATCTTCAGGTTGGTCTTTTCCAGCGGCCCGCGCTCATCGGCCATCGCCTGCAGTGACGTCAGCGGCAGCACACTGGAGATCGCGGCCATTGCCGTGCCGACACCTACCGCCTGAAGAAAGCGCCGGCGCGTCACGTCGTTGGGAAAGAGCGCGCGCACCGCCGCGGCCTCGACGAAGTCCTGAGACAGGAGATCCCGGTCGAGCGATCGCGCCAGTCGCGCCTGTTCCGCAGCGCGGTCATGCGCTTCGGGGCTTTCGTGCTTGCCGCAGGCACAACCGGTCAGCGTGGTGTGCTCCGAATAGGGGCGGAAGAAGTTATCGTCGCTCATGTCTGTACCCTCCAGTTTGGTCTGCAGTCACGCGGCGTCGGCGCGGCCAACCCGCAGCGTTGACGTACTCGTGCCATTGGTTCGTTGTTCCATGAGCAGAAAGCCCTCGGTTTCCTGCACCACATGCCACTGCCCGTCTGCACGAGGCATGCCGTGCAGGGCGATGGGCAAGGAGGCGGTCTTCAGCCTGATGACGGGGTCGCTGTGGCAGTAGGGCGCGCCCGGCACGCCGGCGATATGGGCGGCGATCGCTCGCGCCTGACGGGCGATGGGTTCGATGAAGCGGCAGGGCATACCGCCAAGGCTGATGCAGTCACCCAGCGCATAGATGTCGGGGTCACTGGTCTGCAGCGTGGCGGGGTCAACGCTGATGCCGCGTGCGAAGTCCAGGCCTGCCAGGCGCGCCAGGCGGGGTTCGGTGGCCAGGCCGGTAGCGGCGATCACCTGATCCACGTCGCGGCGCTGACCACAGCGAGTCAGCAGGCGCTTGCGGCCGTCTCCAAGCGAGGTCAGCGAGGCGATTTCGACGTTGCCAAGCAGCTCGATGCCCAACTGGCGTTGCGCGGCGTGCAGACGGCGGGCCGCCGGCTCGGGCAACAGGGTCGCCAGCGGCAGTGATTGACGATCCACCAGCGTGACCCGGTGACCCGCTCGCGCCAGATCCTCGGCGATCTCGCAGCCGATCATCCCGGCACCGATAACCGCCACGTCCTGGGCGCTGCGCTCGGCCAGCCGCGCCTGCAGACCGGCCCAGCCGTGCAGGTGGTTGACGCGCCAGCAGAGCTCGGCCGGCAGCGCGGCCGGCAGGGCGGGGCGGGCGCCCTGAGCGAGAACCAGCCGGGTGTAGCTCAGGTTGCCGCGTGTGGTGCGCAGTTGACGGAGCCGCGGGGAAAGGCCTACGGCGAAGGTTTCCGGCAGCAGGCGCACGCCAAGCCGAACAGCGGCCTCGGCGGCGCGCTCACGTACCAGCTTGTCGGCTGACTGACCGCGGCTGAGCGCAACGGACAGTTCGGGCTTGTGATAAAGGTCGCCCTTGCAACCGCTGACCAGCGTGATGGGGGTGCTCTGATCGATGGCGCGGATGGCTTCGATGACCGACCAGCCGGCCAGACCGCCGCCGACCACGACCATGCCTGTCTCGCGGGGGCCGACCGGCATCGCCACGGCAACCGGCGCCTCGCGCATCACGTAGGGTTCGAAGTCCAGCTTGGTCACGCCGCAAAGCGGGCATTCCCAGTCATCCGGGATATCCTCGAAGCGGGTGCCGGGCGCCAGCCCGCTGTCCGGATCGCCGGTCTCTTCGTCGTAGATCAGGCCACAGGCGCGGCAGATGAACTGCCGCCAGGCTTGGGTGATTGCGCTCATGCTGGTTGGGCCTCCTGCATCAGGCGGTTCATCTGGTAGCGCAGGTGCTTGATCGCCGGGGTGACGATCGCCACGAAGTGCGCCTCGCGGATGCGCCGTTGTGGCCCGGCACTCATCAGGTAACCGCGCGCGCCCTGGTGCAGCAGGGCCGACTGGGTCGCACGCAGCGCCAGCTCGGCGCCTTGCACGCGCGCATCGAGCACGTCGAGCATGAAGTCCTTGTCGGTTTCGTAAGGGGTACGCACCAGCTCGGCGACCCGTGAATTGAGCTCTGCAAATTCGGCTTGGAGCACGTCGGGACGGTCATGAAGAAACTGGTTGACGTGCCCCAGTACCGGCTCGACCTCGTTCATTGCATCCAGGCTGGCCTGCACCAGGCCGGTCGCCATGCCGACCTGCAGGAGAATGAAGGCGGCGCGTACACGGTTGACGAAGGGCCCGGCGGGGTCGGCGATGAGCTGGTCCTCACCGATGAAGTAGTCGGTCAGGCGGATACCCCAGGTGCTGGTGCCTTCCATCCCGGAAAACTCAGGGCAATGCCTGAGCTCGACCCGCTCATCCAGATCGAGCAGGAACATGATCTCGTGGGACCGACTGCCATCGGCGCGGTCGACACCTGCGATCGCGCCGCAGTACTGCCCTGGGGCGATGTGGCTGACCCAGGGCAGCGAACCGCTCACCCGGTAGCCGCCTGGCACCCGCTGTGCGCGCAACAGCATCGGCTCGATGCCGGCCATGGCCTTCATCGGGTTGGACAGGGCGGTACCGCCGAAGCGACGGCCTTCGACGTGATCGCTCAAGCGAGCCAGCAGAGCGGGGTTCTCCGATTGCTCCATGTACAGGCCGCAGACGTTATGGCACCAGGCGAGAAAACCGGTGGAGCCACAGCTGCGGGCGATCTCGCTGGTAGCTGCCAGCGCAAGCCCAAAGTCGGCCCCGCGCCGGTCCAGATGCGCGCCGAACGCGCCCACCTTGGCGAGGCGCGCCATGATGTCCAGCGGGTAGTAACCCTCCCGGTCGATACGGCTGGCGGCCTCGGCGAGAGGCCCGCCGGCTATCTCGGATACTCGCTGGAGCATGGGTTTGTCGTTCGTGCTGGTTGTTAGCCCAGCAACGGGCGCGGCGACACTGTTCATGGCGACCTCCTGGGATGCGTGACTCAGTCGGCCAGCGCGATGCTGAACGGAATGGGGTTGCGCATGCTGTTGGCCACGGGCGAGTAGAAGTTGGCGTGCTTGACGATCTCGTCGAGCTCTTCGCGAGTGGCGTCACCCTCGACCAGGACCTTTACGCGAATCTCCTGGAAGCCCATCTGCTCGGGCTGCATCGGCGCGCCGCCGGCGCCCCACGCCGCCGGGTTGCCGATGTCGGCTTCGAGGAAGATTTCCAGCTTGCTGAGCTTGACCTGCTTCCAGGTGGCCACTGCTGTAATCCCTACGGCGAGACAGCCACCCAGCCCGGAGAGCACGATCTCCCCCGGAGCGGGCGCGGTGTCTTCGCCGAACAGGTGCAGCGGCTCGTCGACCACAACGGCCTCGTGGTCACCGACATAGCTGAGGCTGCGGTAGATGCCCTGCATGACCGTATGGACCTTGTTGGTGCCACGGCTGGCCGGGTTGTTGCGGCCTTTCTCGGCGAAGGCCAGCAGGCCGTCGCGATCGATCGGTCGCAGGTAGGATTTAACGGTGGTAGGTGCAGGTGCGTTCATGGTGTTCTCCATTCAGTTCATCAGAACCGACGCAATGTCAGCCCTGGCTGAACGGGGTATTGCAACTGCCATGCCAGCTGTCGAAACTCTCGAAAAAGTACTTTTAAATCAATCGGTTATAATTTCTGTGTTTGGCTCTCGCCCGAGCACTTACTTTGCCGAGCCGGCCTGCGACTGAACACAACGTGAACAATGTCGACATTGTGTTCGGTCTCAGCGATGGGCTACCAGCTTCTGCCAGCGATAGTGGAACTGTCGCGCGGTCATGCCCAGCAGCTGAGCGGCGCGCGTCTTGTTTCCGCCACAGCGGTCCAGCGCCTGGCGCAGCGCATCGGCCGTATGGGAGGCGACCGAGACGTAAGGTCGGATGTCCTCGATATAGGCCGGGGGGCTGGGTGGTGGAGTGGCCAGGGCAGGTGTCGGCGCAGCTTGCTCGTTCTCCCGCGGCAGGTAACGGTCGACGTCCGCTGCGCTCAACAGGGCGTGATCGGCCAGCAGCACCATTCGCTCGATGACATTGGACAGCTCGCGAATGTTGCCCGGCCACGCGTGCCGCTGCAGACGCTTGATCGCCTCGGCACTTAGGCTGACGTTTCGCTGGTTGGCCTGGTTGATCCGGTTGAGGAAGTGCAGCACCAGCACGGGGATATCAGACCGGCGTTCAGCCAGCGAGGGCAGCCGTATCGGGATAACGTTCAGCCGGTAGTACAAGTCCTGGCGGAAGGTGCCGGCAGCGACTTCGGTTTCCAGATCACGGTTGGTGGCCGCCACCAGCCGGACGTCGATGTGCAGCTCCCGCTTAGCGCCGAGGCGGGTGATGGTGCCCTCCTGCAGCGTGCGAAGCAGCTTGGTCTGCATGGCCAGCGGGAGCTCGCCAATCTCATCGAGGAAAATGGTGCCGCCATCTGCCTGCTCGAACCAGCCGGCACGGGCCGTTTGCGCCCCGGTGAAGGCGCCCCGCTCGTAGCCGAACAACTCAGACTCGAACAGCGAATCGGGAATGGCTGCGCAATTGACGCGGATAAACGGCTTGTCCCGTCTGGGGCTGGACAGGTGCAGCGCACGGGCGAACAGCTCCTTGCCGGTGCCCGACTCGCCGAGCAGCAACACGCTTGCGGTGGTATTGGCAACGCGTTCCAGTTCTGAAAGCGCGCGCAGCAGCTGGGGCGCGCTGCCGATAATCCCGTAGCGGCTGGTGCGGGTCTCCAGTGCCCGGGCCAGCAGGGCGTTGCGCTGCTCGAGCGCCTCGGTCTTTTCTCGCAGGTGCTGCTCCAAATGGAGGATCTGCCCGGCAAACGTCGCCAGGATTCGCAGGATGGTGAGGTCATCTGCCAATGGGCGTGCGCGGCTTCGGATGCGATGGCAGGCCAGTACGCCGATGGTGCGCTGGCCGATCTGGATCGGTAATGCGATATAGGAAACCGGCCCGGAGGGGAGGTTGTTACGCGCGACCATGCGGCCCAGAAACAGCGGATCGTTATCGATGTCCTGAACGATGATCAACTGACCGCGCGCCAGCACTCGCCCCGTCACGCCTTCATCGTGTGTATAGCGGCCACGACTGATTTCGTCTGCGGTCAAGCCATAGGCATAACGGATCTGGCTCGATTGCCCTGACTCGTCGAGCAGCACGATTCGCCCACGGTTCAAACCGAGGAGCTCGGACAGCAGGTGGAGCATCTCCCGCAGCACGGTGTCGGGCGAGAAATCTCGCCCCGCCAGTGCGGTTACCTGTTGCAGCAGCAACATTTCCTGAGTTCGCCAGAAAACGGGGGAGTTCTCCGGTTCCTTGTCGCCGCTGGTCATGGTCGGCGTTCCTCGTAAGGCGTTAACGATGCGTCAGTATTGGGGTTAAGCGAAGCAATGTTCGTGCTCGTCGCAAAAACCCCCCTTAGCGGACCTGCGGTATCAAGCGGGCATTTTTCGCACATTTCTTCTGACGGCCTGAGGTGGCACGCCGAATCCGCGGACAAAAACCTCGCGCATATGGCGTCGGTCGCGAAAACCCGTTTCGCGTGCAATGACGTCCAAGGGCCTGCTGTCGACACTGTGTGTGATCGTCAAGCAGCGACTGCTGCTCAAGTCCAGTTAGGAAGTCTTCAAGTCAACGACCAAACTCAGCCTTAACGGCGGGCGCTTGTCGCGCGCTTTCGGCAGCTAGGGATGGTCTGAAGTAGCCATGAATTTCCCCGGCATACCACCTGGCGCAACTTTTAAACTCGCCAAATGATCAAAAAACAATCAATTCGACGAGTATTTCTTACGTTTTCGCCACCCGGACCCCACTCCGGTGGCCATTTCCCGCATTACAGGCGCACCTCTCCTGCATT
>Ga0208645_1003097_pt1 | contig 12591 bp, 8 predicted proteins | sample VirMetDEL_Sep_01_FD_184519 | JGI IMG/M metagenome (GOLD analysis project Ga0208645, IMG submission 184519) | Aqueous microbial communities from the Delaware River and Bay under freshwater to marine salinity gradient to study organic matter... | ecosystem: Environmental > Aquatic > Marine >...
AAGAGGTGCGTGAGTTTAACCGCATCGAAAACACTGACTATGTTGAGTTATTCCGCGAGCGCGAGGCCAAACTAGCCGCCAACGAAGCAGAGTTACAATCGCAGATCGAAGCCGAAATGCGTGAGGATGTACGCGCCAACTTGGACGAACTAGCGAGAATGTTCACCAAGAAACTAGAGCGTAGCGCAGTAGTCGGCCTCGACATCCCGCTGCATCCGTTTGTACGCACGGTGCTAGGTAAGGGTGACCTTAGAGGTGCATTACTAAACCTAGCGTCATGGTCACCAAGTAGTCGTGTAGGGCAGGTAGCAAAGAAACTAGCCGAAGTAACCAATGATCGTGCAAGACTAGCGGAAGCAAAACGTGCAACGCAGGGGTCTAAAGTAAAAGGCATTGTTTACCACGGTAGCCCCAAAACAGACATTACTGAGTTCAAAGGTGGGGAAGTCACCAAAGGACTGTACTTCAGCCCCAAACGTGGTTTGGCTGAACAATACATGGATGGACCCAAGGGACGTGTGTACGAAGTGATGGTGGACATCAAAAAACCACTCGTCATTAAAGGAACAAGTGATACTTCGTTATTAGATAGAATCGACGTGGCGCTGGGCCGAAAGACAGCAAAGGATGTTCGCAGAGAACAGCGCAGGGCGCGTTCTTCTTCATTCACTTTATCTGAAGAACGTATAGCAGAGTTAAAGCGGCAAGGTTACGACGGCATTATGAACGAGGATGCGAATGAGTATATCGCGTTCGATGCGTCTCAGGTGCATATGGTCGATAGCCCGCAGGGTGGCACTCAAGTTGAAATCGTTAAGAACCTCAAGGGCGAGGATGGTAAGCCTGTCGCAGGTTTGTTTGATCCCAAGACCAACACAGTCAAGCTAGATGCAGAAACAGGCATGAACCCTCATGTTCTTCTGCACGAAGTTACGCACGCAGCGGTTAGCGCGACACTAGCAAACAAGAACCACCCACTGACTAAGCAGTTGACCAAGCTGTTTGAAGATGTGAAGCCGATGCTCGACTCCGCATACGGTGCAACAAACGTGGATGAGTTCGCTTCTGAAGCAATGGCTAACCCTGAGTTCCAACAGAAACTAGCGGGTATGTACCCTGATGGTAAAGAACTCAGCGCGTTCCAACGCTTTGTAAACTCAGTTGCAAACTTTGTGCGTAAACTTGTTGGTATGCAACCGAAACAGTTTGGCTCCGCAATGTCTCAAGCTGACCGTCTGATCGAAGCGATGCTTGCTCCTGCACCGAACTATCGTGATGCCGCTGAACTACCGATGATGAGTGCACCTCGTGATGTACGTCAGGCGGCGAAAGACCTTGGCGAAGCACAGAAGAAACTCGGCCCTCTTACCCAACAAGCACGTCAGAAGTTCGCTGATGGAAGTCGTGAGATGCTCCGTAGCGGCGTGAACATGAACGCCAAGATTGCATATTTATACGGTCTCGGCTCCCAAGCACTGGGCGATGTAGCCAAGAAAGTTGGCCTCGGTGACGTAGGTTTACGTTTACACGATATTATTGAACGCCAACGCGGTGCGATGTACCTGTCTGACGAATACGTCCAAGGCAAGGTGCGTGAGGTAGAGAGATGGTCTAACAAAGCAGGGTTAGAAAAAAACCAAGCCCTGAATAACATTATTTACAGCCGCGACCACGGTGCGACAATCTGGCAGGTAGACCCTACGCTAACTCAAGCACAGGCGCGTAATAAGTATGGGGATACTGAAGTATCTGGTCGCAAGCTGTTTGACGTTTGGAAAGATCAACGCGCCGACTGGAACACACTCGGTCCTGATGGACAACGCGCATACAAAACCATGCGTGACATGTACAAAGATCAGTACAACAAACTAAAAGACGTTATCTATGGTCGTATCGACACCGCTATCCAAGACCCTGAAGCAGCCAAGAAGCTGAAGCGTGAGGTGTACGCACGGTTGTTTGAGACTGGTACGCTTGACGTGTACTTCCCATTGATCCGTGAAGGCCAGTACAAACTGGAATACTCATTGAAAGACAACAGCGTCGATAACGAGCGCGATGCCTATGTTGTCGAGATGTTCGATAATTTCGCAGAGCGCGAACGTGCGATTGCAGAACTCAAGAAGGATGATAATGTAGTATCGTCATCTATTAAGACGCACGATGGAGACTATGGCCTCAAGCAATTCCAAGCGGCTCCCCCGACATCTTTTGTTGGTCAGACGTTGCAAACGCTTAAAGCCAATAAGGTACCCGAAGATGTGCAAGCGGAAATCCTCCGGTTGTTCGTTGATGCACTACCTGAAAACTCGTTTGCCAAGTCATTGCAAAAGCGTAAGGGAACCCCGGGCTATATCCAAGACGCACTATATGCGATGAAAACTAAGGGCTACGACCTCGGTCGTCAGACGGCTCGACTAGAGTACAGCGCCAAAATACAGCAGCTTGAGGACGAAATCTTCGAGATGCAGCCTACCGATACTGGTGCGCCAACAACCATGGTAGGTCGCGCAGTGGGTGCAATACCTTCCGATATGGTCAAGAAAGAACTCCTTGATCGTGCACAGTTCGCTCGTGCAGGTGCTAAGAACAAACAGATGGAGCGGGTCTACAAGGGTCTAAACCAAGTCGCGTTTATCTACACAATCGGCTTCAACGCCGCGTCTGCACTGGTTAACCTTTCACAGGTGCCGCTATTCGTGCTGCCAATGCTGGGCGGTAAGTATGGGTACGATAACACGTCAAGAGAAATCTTTAAGGCTATGCGTCTGGTGACTGGTTCCAAGATTGGATCGGACTCCGCACACTTGATGGGTAAGGTTCTCGACAAAGCCTCTCTCGCATACGGCATTGATGCCTACTACGAAGTTACACCGAACGGTGACTTCAAGGTACGCAAAGACCTGAAGCTAGACAAAGACACAGCTACAGAACTAGAACGCCTTGCACCTCTGGTTAAGATGTCCACCGAACGCGGTCAGCTAAATCGGTCATTCTTACTCGATGCGTTGGGCCTCGAAGAAGGTGGACGTGTACAGCGTGGTAACGTGTTTACACGGAATATGGATAAGATTTCTGGCATCTCGGCTATGCTGTTCAACCAAGCGGAACGCTTCAACCGTCAGGTTACACTAATCACGTCCTACAACCTTGCACTCGAAAAGATACGCAAGGACAACCCAAACATGTCTACACAAGAGGCACGGCAAAAAGCGGCAGAAGAAGCACTGTACGAAACTCAGCAGACCAACGGCGGTGCCGTACTTGAGACTGCGCCGAAAGTATCTCAGCAGGGTATCGGGCGTGTGGCTTTCATGTATAAGTCTTACGGCTTGCAGATGTATTACACGATGGCAAAGACCGCAAAAGAGATGGTCGATGCGCATATTGAAGGTGATAAAGCCACTCGTAATCGTGCGTTCAAGCAGGTCATGGGCTTCCACGGTTCGGCTCTGTTCTTCTCTGGTGTCTATGGGCTACCTCTCTACGGCGCGGTGCAACTGATGATGGACGCACTGTTCTTTGACGAGGACGAGGATGACTTCAACACCATGGTGCGTAAAAACATCAGTGAGTTCTGGTTCAAAGGCCCACTTCAAGAGGCCACAGGTATTAACATCGCAGACCGTGTACGTCTAACTGGATTGCTGATCCAAGAGAACAGATACAATAGCAACGCCTCACTAGAAGAAGACATCATGTTCTACATCGGTGGACCTGCGCTAAGTGTTGGTAAGCGGCTACTTCGTGCAAAAGATGATCTTCAGAACGGTGAGGTTACCCGAGGCATAGAGAACGCACTGCCTTCTGGTGTGGCGAACGCCTACAAAACGACCTTCGGACGCTATCAGCAACAAGGTGGTATCTACACTCGCCGCAACGATCCGATGTATTCCGATATGTCTACATGGGAGATGTTTGCTCAAGGTATCGGCTTCGCCCCTGCGGATTACATCTTCCAACAGGAGCAAAACCAACGCGACAAACGTGTGGAGCGGGCCATCGTTGACGAGCGTAGTAACCTGATGCGTCGTTATTATGTGGCACTGCGTATGAGTGACTTCGACGAGAGTTCAGCGATCTTGGACGAAATCTTTGAGTTCAATGACAAGCACCCATATGCCTCTATCGCCAACGAGGACATACAGAAGTCTCTAAACTCGCACAGACGAACTTCTTATGAGATGTATAACGGCGTTACCATCAACCCACTGGTGCGTTATGCGATTGAGCAAAGCCGTAGTGAGTACAACCGATAAATGAAAACCCCCCAACCTTTCGGTCAGGGGGCTAAGAGGAGAACGACAGCCTGCCAGTGAGGGCCAACAAACTATCAATTTCACTATATCACATAGTTCGCCAGATGCGTAACCCCAAATTGCCACTTTCGATACGGACTCGGTGGTCTAAAGTCCAACCTTTCTCGGCAAACAATTTGGCGCATTGATTTTTGGCCTCCTCTGTATTGATGCACGGTATGAAAACCGAAGCACCAATAACCATTTTATCCCAGTTTACTTGGATGCGTACTCCGTCAGGGTGCAGATCATATGTCTTCCACACTGTCATTTTCTGGCTCCGCATCGAACTTCATGACGACCACATCGGCAGGGGGGAGCACAAGGTTAGTACCCTTGGTCAGCCGCACCTTTTTACGTTTGCCGTTGTGTTTCTTCATGATTTCGCCAACTAAATGGGCGTAGTTTATTTGCAACTCACCACACCACTCTTTTAGTGGTTTTGGTTTTACAAAGAATAGCTTTGTGTCTGTCTCGTATCGTGCCACCAAACGGCCTCGTGCTACCTGTTCGGGTATAACGTGTTCGTCTAAACCGTTCTCGTGCACACCACGATTATCTGCGGTGCTTTTGATCTGCAAGATATAGCTGATGTTCTCGGCAAAGAAGTCACCAAGTACATCCGTCACTGACCCTGCCATCTCACTTATGCCACGTCTGTTCTGCGCAATCAGGTCAGTAGTAGCCCACTTAAACACATTCTGTACGTTGAAATCGTGTAGCCCTACCTTCTTAGCAATCAATAGCCCTGTTATTGTGGCAGTGATTGTGTCAGACCAAAACCTGTTTTCAGACGTTAACTGAGCCTTGTCATCAACAGCACGTTGCACCTTCTTGATAATGGCACGAGTTTCATCCAGATTATTCATTACCCACTGGATGAATGGTATCCCTGCGTGACCATAGTTGCCGAAAATGTTAGCCTTGAACGCATCGGTTATTTCTTTGTCTTTGACCTCATCAAACATTCTTTCTACGCGGCACTCAAGTATCCGTTGTGCCTCCGCTTTCGGCATAGCTTTACCACGACTTACAGTCTCAATGATTGAAGCGTTTGCCGTGTACTGCATCAACAAGTTCCATCCCCTGCCTTGGTGCCTTTCCACGTTAGCACTGGCAGTCATACGCCCTCGCTGTCTACCTGTAGTACCTTGGTAAAGTAGATCAGACATCTGCTTTGGGGTTAGGTTGGTAACTTCATCAATCCCTGTTATGATGCTGTGCATCACCTCGGCACGGTTCATCTTGAAGGCAACAGTGTCAGCTTTATCTAAAACAAGTTTCTCTGGGTTCCCCCAAATACCTGCCGCCGCATACATCATCGTGGTTTTGCCTATACCAGAGTCATTGTTTACAAACGCTACTGCCCCGCAGTTTTCGTTTAGGAACTCCATTATCGGACTGCCGAAACCCATGCCAAACGCAAATTGTTGCAACGCAAACCTGTCTTCACCCCACACTTGTAAGTTATTTCGCCAATCCTCAAAGCTACCCTTCGGTTCAAACGCGGGAAAGAAACCTATCGTCTGGTTGGCAGGTGGGTTGAACTCAATACAATCTGGTCTGATGTTTTGATTGCCCAGAATAAACGAGTCGTATTTATCATTAGCCCATCCGAACTGGACGTGGGCTTGATCTGCTGTACTGGTGGCTTGTAATTCATCCACCCAACTAAGTGTATAAGACATTAAATCATCCATCTTTTTAACTGCAACACCCTGCGAAGATAGCTTCTTACGAAACTCCTCACCCGATGTTACTGAACTCATAGGTAGTGTGAACTCTTGCACACCGTCTCTTGGAAGATGGAGACGCATCACTAGCGACTCGCCCAACTCGGGGTCGCGGATACGCTTAACAACGTATAAGTCGTTATGGTATATTCGTTTCTCGTCTACATCTCCGTCCTCGTTTCGGGTGCGTATATACACCCCACCATTTGACCCACGCACATAGGGCGGTGGATACTTCGGTATAACATGTGTTGGCTCCTCTGGTGTGTCGGGTTCCGCTACATAGTTGCCTTCATCATCAATTTCGGCTTCGCGTAGCTTCTTTCCCAATACGATAGGGGATTTGAACTTCCCCCAATGCGGACACTCCGAACATACATCAGGTCTATATTCGTCAAACCTAGCGCATGTATATGGACCTTTTATCAGGCTTAGTTTCTTCAGCGTTTCCTGTGCAGTGTAATCAGGATGCTTGTGGGAGAGTTTGTGTGCGGCTTTGTCACCATCCACGCAGAACTTCGCAATCGAAAGCCCTGCCCTCCACATTGGTTCGCTCATAGTTTCTTGGTTTTGCATGATGTATGCAATCTGAGCGCACCCCTTACCCATACTTGTTTTCAGTAGGATGTCTCTGAACACGCTTTCCTGATTGCCCATCAGGTTTTGCATGGTCGTGTTCATTGCCACAGGCGTGTATTTGGTCGGAACTGGTATCGGGTCTGACCCGAGTAACTCCGAGAACGCATCGAAATCCACCGCCTCAAACTTTGGCGTGAGGCCAAAGAAAGTAACGTCTGACGGGGGATTAGTCTTGTAGTTATGTGTGTGAGGAACTCTTAACACACGAGCCGCATCCGCCGTAACAGCGGGATCGGCGGCAAAGTTATCTTCTGCGCAAAGCCGTTTTAATCGCTCTGCTACAGGATACCAATCCTCGTAGCCCACCGCTTCCGACAGGAACCAGTAGACGTGCACACCACGCCCTGAGTTGACCATCGTTGGTCTTGGCAGAGTATGCTTTTTACAGAAAGTATGTAGGGCTTTTATCGCTTGTTCTTGCGATGTAAATTCTTTGCTTGGCCCACAATCAAGATCGAGGAAGAACGCACTGAGGTGCTTAACATTATCAACTTTACGAGAACCTGCCTCATTAAACGTAGCTAGTCCAAAGTAAACATCATATCCTTCTTGGTCAAAATTGTGGGCGGCATCGACAACGGCATCAATCGTGTCATAGAACTTTTGTGTTTTACGTTCATCAGACGACCTCGCCGCAAAGACGCAGTAGTAGCCCTCACTACTCAACGCCTTTTTTAAAAATGTTATTGCTTCCATTGTACCACCCATTGCCTAATTCACCACAGTAGAGGATTAACCCCCACCGTGGTGATGTCCGATTACCCTGACGACGAATAGGTCTAGTCGTCCCAGTTGTCGATAATCGAACTCAAGTCGCCATCGTCCCCACTTGGAGCAGGTGAGGTTTTCTTGACGACTTTAGTAGGCTCCTCAACAGGTGCGTCTTCCCCATTATCAAACAGGGGTTTTGCCGCTTCTTTCTTTTTAGGTGCTTCCGCTTTCGGTGCAGATTTGTCTACACCATCAGTCTGAGCAACCGTAAAAGTAATAGCTTTGACAGTAGCAGGGCTGTCTTTTAGCGCAACTACTTGTTGCAATTCTTCTTCATCCAGTGGACGAACAGCCTTGAAAAACAGCTTCGGCACACTGGCACTCTTATCAAAACGCACGTTTGTGATGACTGCGATAGCAGGAGTGTTGTGTGCATTTAAGAAGTTAGCATAGGCTTGCATTGGCATATTGCCATCTTTAGCCTGACCAAAGACAGAAGTTGCAGGTAGCTGTAGTTGGTACACCTTATCAAGTTGTCCTTCTAACGCTACGGCAATCCGCTGTGCGTAACGACACGCACGGCCTTCGCCTTGGCCTGACCCTTTCACATTCTGTTTGCAGTCCATGCAACGCTTTGCTTGGCGCTGATCTTCTGGCACATCGGGTGATGGCGCGTCAGTATCCGCAGACCAACATGTGGGAGCCGCAGGGGTTTTGGGATCGTAAACGCCTTCATAAAAAGAACGAGAAATCTTAGCGGCGTTAAGAATAACCATATTCATGTTATTGTCATCACTCACAGAGACTTCTTCACCGTTAACAATCTCGCGGAACGCTTTACCGTTAAGGCTGATACGGCGGTTTTGTTCGCCCCCACCAGAACCACTTAACAGGTTATTGTTAACATCTTGTAATTCTTTGAACAGATCACTGTTCGCAAGCGCATTGTTTTCAAACAAGGTAATATCGGACATCGGTTTCTCCTTACATGTCTTCGTCTAAGTTAATATCGGGTACTTCATCGTGCTCTATGAAACTCACTTCACCAATAGTCTCCAGACCACCTGCCATTACAACGGAACTTGCGCCGTTGTGGTTAGGTTTGTCTGCATCCTTAGTGGTTAAAGCGACTGACACGTCATCAATAGAAAACCGATACGTGTTGCCTACTTTGATGTAGGTGTCTTTCGGGATATGTCCTTGACGCACCCATGCTCTGATTGTCGAAACTGACACAGAGAAGTGCTTGGACAAGTCTTCGATTGGTACAAAAGGTCCAGTCATTATTTTTTCCTCACAGATATGATATATTCAGAATCCACATTTAGCCCCTTGGGAACCACATCTGGATTTTCTTCAAGGAAGGTTTTTACATTCGTCTGGTTAAGACGCTTTTCCAGAAACTCAGGCACGTTATGCTCCATGACAAATTGGTGCATAGCTTCCCAGTCGCTAGTCCAGTAACGTGTTTTAACGGAACGATAGAAAAGACCTTCTGAAGTCTTTACGCTGTCAACTCCTTGTTCTTTGCAGAAGTCGAGTAGCGCGGCTTTAACCTTATCCAGTTGTTGGTTAAGGTCATCTTCTTGCTTCTTGAACTCCGCAGAAAGGCGAGCCTTTTCATCACGGATTTTCAAGTAGACTTTGGTCAGCTTTTGAGCCAACCCATCATTTACCTCACTCATAATGTTCTCCTTTTCGCACGACAAAAAGTGTCGGGATGTTCACTCTACTGGCAAACTTTATCTTAGTCAAGTATTTCTTTGTAAAGATCAATCATTCTTGTGTGTACATCTATTCTATTGTCTAATAGTGCGTAAACACGTTTCTCTACCTGAGAACCTTGGAGCTGCACGACGGTGCATTTGTGATCTTGTCCTGACCTGTGAACACGAGCATTAGCTTGGGCGTAAGTCTCCAACGAACTGGTTGGACCCCACCACACAACTGTGTTTGCGGCTGTTAACGTAACACCGTGTGCGGCTGACTGCGGCTGGATGACAAGCACCTTTGGATCATCTTCTTTTTGAAACTGTCGGAATATCTCGGTACGCTTCGGTGCAGGTACGTCACCCCTGATTACTTCAGTGGTAACCCCATCGGCGCGTAGCTTCGCAGTCAAAATATCAATCGTGTGTTTGAATGGTACGAACACCAAGACCTTCTTGGAACTCTCGTCAATCACTTCGCGTAACACTTTGTAACGGTGCTTGATGTCGAACTCTAGGCTCTCTCCGCCATCGGTATAGACCGCACCAGAAGATATTTGCAGGAGTTTACTCATGTTGATTGCTGCGTTTGCAGCCGTGACCTCTTCCCCTGCCGCCTGTAAAACAAGTTTATCTTTAAGTTGCTTGTAGTATTTGGCTTGCTGTCGGGTCAGTTCGACCTCACGTTTGGTGTAGACCATCTCGGGTAGGTCAAGGCACTCTTCTTTGGTAAAGCGGATCGCGGGTTGCAACACGCGGAACACCGTATCAGTCGCATCCTCTTTCGGTTGCCACTTAAACTGTGTGATCTTGCGCATGACCTGATCGCGCCATGATCCAAAGAACCTCGGTACCGCAGTCGGGTTGACTAGCTTGGCGATACCATACGCATCCAACGGCGATTGAGCCGCAGGTGTACCAGTCATCATCCAGAGCCAAGTGTCGTCCGTTAATAGCTTATTCAGTGTTTTCCATCGCTTGGTCTGTGCGTTCTTATAATGTGTAGCCTCGTCAACAATGATGCAATCGAACCCACCCTTGGCAATCTCGTCAGCCACAATCTCCACACCATCGTAGTTGATGATGACGTAATCAGAGCCTTGGTTGATTATCTTCTTGCGCTTTTCTTTAGCACCGTATGCCACATCCACGGTTCGGTGCATCGCAAATGAAAACAAATCATTGCGCCACGCGCTGTCCATAATCGAGAGAGGGCAGATGACCAACACACGTCTGATCTTGCCCTGCTTCATCAGGAAGTCGGACGCCCAGATTGCAGAGGCGGTTTTGCCAGTACCCTGCTCGTTGAAACAGAACGATCTCCGGTTCATCGTAAGGAAAGATGCTGTAACACGTTGGTGTGTGTATGGCTTATACTGCCCGGGCCAATCGTACTTACCCTCAATGGGTGATGGCACGTTCTTGATGTTTAGTTTCTTTAGGGTGTGCGCCTCATCAACACCCCACTTGACTGCTACCTGATTGTCAGGAAGTTCCTTGCTGTTCGGTATAACAGTCGTAACCTTATTAGGGTTTTTTAGGCGCAACAGTAACGCCTTGTTTTCAAGTATTCTCACGTTGTTCTCCATCGCAACGCCATGTTAGTGGCGTGATTTTGTTAGTGGTGCACTAACTCTTTTTCTTACCTTTGCTCAACGCACCACCTGCCGCACGGTTTTTCTTACGGCTCTGCACTCGAACGCCATCTTTATTAGTACCCCCACGAGATAGCGGTTTCTTGTGTGCTACATCTTTACCCTCGCGCTTATCGGCTTTGCCATTCTTGTTGGCATCTTTACCTGTCTTGTCCATCTTACGCCGCGCACGTTGTCGCTCCATGCGATCCGCGTGTTCACCACGTTTCTTCTGTTGCTCGTACTCTTTCTTGTACGGACGAGGTTTGTTTTTATATGGCATCAATGACCTCCGTTGTGGACGCAAACGGTGACAGGGCAGTGCCTTTTACACAGTCCGCTCGGTTTAGGGTTCCAAACATTATTGTCGGAAGCGGCCTTCATCTGCTCATACTTAGAGAGCCACTTCTCCCACAGTTTCGGTTTATCGAAATCGGCATAGCTGTCTTTGACCAAGGCATTGCTAACAACAAACACCAACCCTGCTTTGACCTTCTTCACATCTGGAAAGTGTGCAAACACAGTAAGAGCCATCAATTCTAACTGCCCCTTGTCTGCATACTTGGCACTCTTACCAGTCTTATAGTCGATGACCCATGCGGTTTCTGCTAACACATCAATGATTAACAAGTCAGCGATACCCCTGAACCAAACATCCTTGGAGTAGAAGTCGCACGGTCTAAGGTCTTCGGTTACGCCCATCTTCCGTTCGCATAACTTGACACCACGCTTGCCCTTCAGAGACTCCAACACTGGCAACGCATACTCAAACTTCTTAGGGAGTGGTACGTCATCGCCCATGAAATCTTCAGCGGCTTTGTGAAACTCACTGCCGTAGCGGATAGCTTCCGTCTCGACAAAGGGATACTCTTTGAGAATTTTCTCGTGGTAAAACTGTTTCGGGCATTGTTCAAATGCCTTTATTTTACTAAACGACCACGGTGCAACGCTCATTCACAATCCCCATAAGATTTTCCAGTTCCACTTTCGCAGTTGATCGGTAGACCTTCAGCCCAGTCGGGCGTCCACCTCATACACTTTTCTACATATGCTTGTGCTTCTGCGACTTCTTCGTCACGAACACAGGCCACAATCGAATCGTGCACGGTTAGTACAACGCGGTATCTCTTAGCAATTTGTAACATCTGCTCACCAATAATGCAACGCGCTATCGCTTGGCAGACGTTTTCCGTTACCTTCCCACCATATATTCTGGTGCGTCCTCGGCGTGTCTTGTAGCTATACTCCAGACCCCTTTCACCTTGCTCTGCTGATAAGTCGTCATAGCGTATGAGTAATCCAGACGGTAATCCGACACCACGTTCCGATCCCAACACGTTCAGCACACCCTTCCGACCTACTTGATAACTGTCGCCGTTTATCAGGTGTCGAACCATATTCTGGCAGTCACGCCATAGGTGGCTGATCTTCCAGTTAGCTTCACGGTAAATGTTTATGATCCGTCGGGCCTCGTCCAGTTCTACTTCTTGTCCAAACGTGTTTAGCTGTGCTTGGAACTTGAGTGCACCCATGCCATAACCTGCACCGAGAATAGTAGTCTTACCCACGAACCGTTGGTCTTTGGTAACTTCCTCTTCGGCAACACCGTAGATGCGTGATGCCATCTTTACATACACATCCTCACCATTTGCGAATGCGCTGGTCAGGTCGTCTTGTTCGGCAAGCCACGCAAGAACACGCGCTTCGATCTGCGCACTGTCAGCGTCAATGAGTGTATGACCTTCGGGGGCGAGGATGCTCCGCTTTAGCTTCTTACCATTCGGTCCTCGACTTGGTAGGTTCTGAAGATTGATCTTGTCATCACCACCCCATCGTCCAGTGTGTGCGGCGTAGTATCGGACAGGAA
>Ga0208645_1003099_pt1 | contig 12584 bp, 13 predicted proteins | sample VirMetDEL_Sep_01_FD_184519 | JGI IMG/M metagenome (GOLD analysis project Ga0208645, IMG submission 184519) | Aqueous microbial communities from the Delaware River and Bay under freshwater to marine salinity gradient to study organic matter... | ecosystem: Environmental > Aquatic > Marine >...
TAATGGAATTTTTTAAATATATATTCGACAACTACAAGGATAATATGCTAGGAATGGCATTTGCATACATTGGTATAATATCAATAGTGATGATGTTTTTACCTAAGGACAACTTCATTAACAAACTCTTCAAGGAGTTCGCCTCAATCTTTACATCCCTTTTCAAAAAATGAGCCACGAAGCCACAACGCGTCCACTAGCTATAACATACTCCGATTACAATTGGGGTGATAATGTTACATCAAGTGATTACAACTATTTCTACGTACCTTCTATTCCAGAGTGGGCATATAGTGAGTTCGATGGATTACTATACGAAGGAGTTCAATACAATTGGAACGAAGTGGATTACAGACTTTCAGTGGATTATAACAGCGTACCAGAACCAGCATTCATTGGTTTATTTATGGGGCTGTGTCTACTAACATTAACACTAATCAAGAGGAAATAACTATGGCAGATATGTACGGTAAAGGAAGTTGCGGCGAAAGAGTCGCTGGTAAAGGTAAAGGTAAAATGAAGAAAGGTTACGGTAAGTAATGCCCGGAGGACTTATATCAGTTGTAGTAATCGGAGACAAGAAGAAAAGTTCTTGCTGTCCAGCTTGTGCCGCCGAAGGTGAAGCAAAGGCTATACGCCGTCCTAGCGTAGGCTCAACACGCAAGAAGGTATAATGGCTAAGATTTGTAAAAAAGGAATCGCTTGGGCACGTAGGACTTTTGATAAGTACCCTAGTGCTTATGCTAATATGGCAGCTTCTAAGTACTGTAAAGACCCTAACTACGCCAAGAAATCTAAGAAGAAGAAATAATGGGTGAGCTCAAAAAGTGGAGAGAACAAAACTGGGTACGAATCGGAATTGACGGATCAATCCAAGGACCTTGTGGAACCTCAAAAGACAAGAAGCGACCAGACCGTTGTCTTCCAATGGCTAAAGCAAAGAGTCTCAGTAAGTCTGAAAGAGCGGCTACGGCTCGCAAGAAAAAAGCTGGAGGAGCAAAGGGAAAACAATTCGTAGCTAATACACCAAAAGCAAAAGTAAGAACTAAGAAATAATGGCAATCAATAAAGATAAAATGAAGTGCAACGTACCCCGCCGAGATGTTCAAGGCGGTAAGAAGTTTGTTGTAAAAGCTTGCCAAGGTGGTAAAGAAAAGATTGTGCGCTTTGGAGATGCCAATATGACAATCAAGAAAAATAGACCAGCTCGTAAAAAAAGCTACTGCGCTCGTAGTGCTGGCATCAAGGGTGGCAAAGGAAAACTATCTGCTAACTACTGGTCCAGAAAAGCTTGGGACTGCTAAACAATTTAAACTATGGCTTCAATAACAGTAAATTATAATTTAAAGGATGCTGGTTATCAAAATTATGCTAATCAAAAACTTCGCTTTACTCTACTCGGAGCTGGTGCAAAAGCATCAACCGACTTTGTGGTAGCAAGGGGGTTTGTAACATCTACATCAGATGAAAACGGAGATGGATCCGTTACCCTATATCGTTCTGCTGAATCCGGTGTAGCCAACAATATATACGAAATACTACTTCCCGGAAACGAGAGAGTTAATGTAGTAACTCCGGACGCATCTAGTATTGAATTAGCTGATTTGATTGTAAATCACAGAGTTCAATCATCTAGCCCAGAGGTTACTGGAATCAACGTAGCTTCTATAACAGCTACTACTTGTGATTTAAACGGAGGAACTATTGATGGCACCGTGATAGGAGGTAGCTCTGCTGCCGCTGGTACATTTACTAACTTAACTGGGACTACCGCAGATATTAATGGTGGAGCAATAGATGGTACTGTAATAGGAGCAAGCTCTGCAGCTGCTGGTACGTTTGCAGCAATCACTGGAACATCTCTTAATTTAAGCGAAGGAAATATAACAAACGCTGGATCAATTGCGTGCGATTCAATAAGCGCAGATACTGCTTCTACTGGATTAGATATTACATTCGGTACAACTACTGAAACTAATGACTTAGTAATAGGTGACAATATAGCAGATGCTTTAAATATTAAGGAAGGATCAAACTCTTATTTGAAGTTTACAACTACGGATGGATCCGAACAGATAGTAGTAGGAAAGAACTCTACATTTGCTAGTACAACAATAGCTGACTTAGGTACAGTAACAACTGCAAATATAGATGGAGGAACTATAGATGGTTCAACCATTGGTGGTACTACACCGGCTGATATTACCGGAGAAGATATATTAGCTAATAGAACACTTGGGTTCACCGCCGGAAACGGAGGATCGGTTGTACAATCTACAAGTAAGTCAACTGGAGTTACATTAGATAAAACCAATGGTGCGATTACTATGTCTAATGCCGCACTGGCTCACGATACAAATGTTCAGTTCACTTTAACTAATAGTTTCATTGCTGCTACGGATGTAGTAATAGTAAACGTAAAGAACTGTGTGGGTTCATCATCGGAGTACTTAGTTGGAGTCACTACTGTAGCAGCTGGTAGCTGTGAAATTATGCTTAGAAATATTTCCAATGACAACAGCTCAAAGTCAGATGCTGTTCAATTAAACTTTGCGTTAATTAAAGCAGTTACTAGCTAATGACAACTTATACATCTACACTTAGGCTGCACGACAATATTGTTTCAGTCAAGGCTTTGCCGCCGAATCAATTCTCTTTAGTAAAAGCTTATGAGTACATAAGTAAAGGAGTACCTCCTAATAAATTAAATGAAAGGGATAGGTTGCAAACTCCGGACGGAGTGGACTTGGTAGATGAAGCAATATTCCTAGAGGCTGAAGTTGATAACACAACGAATCCTCCGGTGTTTAGACAACAAGTAATAAATGGAGTATTCGCAGATAATGTAATCCAAGTACACGAATACGAAACATTTATACCTTTTACATATCCGGGAGTAATCGGTACAAATAAAGTTGATCTTGCCAGAGGTGGACAATTTGAATCATCTATTGGATTAAATATGACTGCTCCAGTTCAAACCGAGGTAAAAGCTAAAGTTTTTGAATTTATACAAGTGTCTCCAACTATCTCTGACTCAGACTTCAATACAGATGGTGCCACCGCATTATGGAGACCTAATCAATGGGCTTCAGTAAAAGCAGAGGGATTAGCAACTTTCCTTAGCAGTTTTACTAGAAGTGGAACATTCACAACCAGTCAAGACTTTAGAGGCTTTAGGTTGGAATCTGGTTTCGGGGATTCTACTGGACCTAAAGATATTGTTAGGTACAATGGTGGAACCGTAATGAGACAATATAGCGAAGGTGCTAATTTAACCGTAAGTGCAGTTAATGAAGGACCACCGGACCCAGTCGGTTCAAAGTGGGTAATCGATATTGACTTACAACCAATTTTCAGCGGAGCTGATGGGACAACTTATTACAAGAAATCAATAATAGTTTCGGACACAATAAGATCCCAAGTTGACAATACTTTACCATATAATTAAAGATGGCTTTTAGTACAATAAGTTCAGAGATGGCAGAACAAGCAGTGGCACAAATATCTAGCGCTGGCTTTTATCAAACATTTGGAGATGCAACTGTATCCGAGGCACTTAGGAGCCCATTGGCTGTACAGAGCACAAAGGTAAGAAGAGCTATAAAAGATGCTTACAGAGAAGCTCAAAACACGAATCAAACCTCAACAACGGATTCGTATTTAACTAGTGTAGACGATCCAAATAATTCAAACACTGGTGGATCAACACCATCATCAAGTTCGTCACCTAGTGTTGATGATTATGACGAAACGGACATATACGTTATTATAGACGGAATAGCTGTTCAGAAAACATTCTTGACACAAGATTTGTAGTAATATAAACAATAAGGATGGCTGATATAACTTTATTACCAAGGCATCACTACTTGAGCTTACCTATTGGAGCATTTGGATACAACGGTACTTCTGCAATTACTATGCCGGAAGATGGTTACAATGATGTAACTGGAATATATACCACTAGTGCAAGTCCTAGTTTAGTATTTAATAATAACGCTACTAAGTTTGATCTACCACAAGCCTCTTACTGGTACTATATTCCTAGTGGATACAACTGGGGAAATTTAAATGTGAGATTCCCATCTGGAATGAGCAACAAGGCTTACAATCTTAATCCACCAGTTTTCTTTGAAGCAAATTCCGACATTCCTAATTACTTAGATTTCTTTTTTTCTTCTACTAAAAAAACGCAAGTCTCCAGTAGTGATCCTCCCGGAACCAAATTACTCTGGGGTATAATGCCATTTTTCGGTAGGGCTTCATCGGAGCCTTCATCCTTTCAATACGTTGCTGCAGTAATAAGTAGAGCCCTTGGTAGTTTTCTTGGTGATTGCCCTTTGTCTATAGCTAGTGAAGTTGTTGAGTACAAAGATATTGAAACTTCTGGTAATCCAAAAACAGTAAAAACATATTCGGACGGAAGCACCGAAACATATGAGTTCGACTTCGATACTGGAATAGAAACTCAAACTTTTGTTTTCATAGATGAACCCGAAGATCCAGTAGTAATCGAAACACAAAAAAGCACATCATTCCTAGCTAAATCTGAGCTAACAACTTACCCCATTGGATTAAATGGTTATTATTACGATGCTTACGGTGGTTTTAGCGGATACTATGAAAACGAATCAACTTTTAACGCAGCTGTAGCCGCAAGAAATGCAGAAGCTACCGACTTTCAATTCACTGAAGTTACACCGGGTGTATTTCCACCTAAGCAAAGGAGGTCAATAGGTTTAAATGGTGCGCTGTATTATCAAACCTATGATCCGTTTTTACCTAGTCAAGCAAGTCACAGATTTAATTAAATATTATGAATAATGATTACATATTTTTAGTAACTAGTTATAACTGCCGTCCATACATAGATGCTTGTATAACATCTTTACTATTACAAACAGATAAAGACTTCGGTATAATATTTATAGATGATGCCTCCACGGACGGAACCGTAGATAGGATAAAATCTATCTCTGCAGATATAAGCAACAATCATATAATACACGTAAACGAAGAAAGAACTGGTTCAGCCGCTTGGAATCAGTACCAAGCAGTAAGGAAGTACGTAACGAATCCTAATTCAAAAATATGTATCCTAGATGGAGATGATGAATTATATGATGAACTTTCTTTTTCTGTTATAAAGGAAGCCGAGAACTTTACTATGAGAAAATATGAAGCTGGAGTTTTAGGGTTCCAAGGTAAGATACCAAACGCCGGAAGAGCTCAACCCTTGTACAGAACAGAGGAGCCATATCATCTAAGATACTTCAATGCTTGGTTATATAAGGCTGTTCCAGAATCAATGTACTACAAGGATGGAGAATTAATTCAAGCCGCTAGTGATATTGCATTTATTTATCCAGTAATAGAATTACTAGATCATAATTTCAGTATGAGTAACTTTATAGTTTATAAATGGAACAATCATTTAAATGATCACAATGATCACTTCCTTAGATTAGATGCTCAAAGAAGTAACTGTAAATACATTGAAACTAGGGACAAAATGACAGCATTAACACAAGAACAAATACAAGAGATAAAAGACAACTGGAGCTCTTGAACCTTATGATATAATAGCAATTATGGCAACAATACAAGATTTATTTTCATCCTTTCTGGGCAACAATAATATTGATCCAGCACCGGAACTGCAAGAAAGACAAAATATTTTTCAAAAAGGATTTGATAAGGTAGGAGATACTATTCAAGATGTTAGATTCGGAAATCCCCTAGCTAGAACTGGTGATATAACATCCTTTGTGGAAACCGATAAAGGCGGAACTGGTTTTACTGACGACGGGAAAAAAGTTAGCAATTTAAGTTCTGCTGAATTAAAGTTTTTAAAGGAAAGAAATGACGAACTATTAAGGGCTCAAACCGGAAAAGGACAACCTATTATATCTGGAGTTCGAGATGATGATTCTAAGTTTAAGTTATATGATCCCCTACAAGATTATTTGACCGGATCTGGAGACGCTGGTGCTTTCGGAAATAGAGCCGCTCAAGATATGCTGATGAAACAACAAGTAGCCGGAGAACCTATTATAGATGCTCTCTTGAGGCAAAAAAGAGTTGAGGCTCAAGCGCCATCATTGGAATCACTTAGGGCGGTAGCTATGAGTCCATCAGTGGCAGAACAAGAAGCAATGCAAGAAGCTAGTAAAAGAAGGCAAGAAACACTTGATAGAGATGAGAGATTGAGAGCCGCCCAAAGACTTGGAGATATAGATGTTATTAAAGCCGCTCAGATGCAAGAATTTGCTACACCGACTCAAACTACAGCTCCACAACAAAGTTTGCTTGATCAACTCAGCCCAACTCAATTAACTTATGCGATGGGTCAATTAGGTTACGATATTACACCTAAACAAGAAAAGAAACAAGAAAAGAAAACTAAACCACCAGAAGCTGATACAGTTGAGGACGTGACTTCAACTTCTGTTTCCACTTCTTCAACACCTTTGGGAGCATTGGATTTAGCCAGAACATTTAAAGCCAATTTTAATCCATCTTTACTTAGTGCAAGAGATTTAGAAGCATACAATTATGCTTTATCAAATCCGCAAAATCCAGACTCTAAAAAAATATTAGTTCGTCTAGGAGCTTTATAATATGGCTTTTGATCCCAAGGCATACTTGGGGGGTGAACCCCAGAAAGAGTTTGATCCCAAGGCGTACTTAAAGTCAGAGCAAAGCTTTGACCCTAAATCTTACTTGGATACCAAAGAAGAGTTCAATCCTAAAGATTATTTAGAATCTGAAAAAGAGTTCAATCCTAAGGTTTATTTAAATGAACCAGAAGAAGCCAAACCTTCTCTAGCTAAAACCGCAGCTGGGTTTCTAACAGAGATAGCTATAGGTGAAGTTGGTCGTATGGCTGGCGGTGCCGCTGGTGCAGCTATCGGAAGTGCAGCTGGAGGAATAGGGGCAGTGCCCGGATTTCTAATTGGTTATACCTTATCGGGACTAGCTTCTGGAGCAGCTGGTTCTAAGATTAGACAAAAGATGGTTGATCCGAACGCCGAAATAAACCAAGGTCAAGTGGTAGCGGATGCTTTAATTAATTTAGTTCCGGGATTCAGTGTAGGTAAATCAGCAATAAAAGGAATTATGGCACAAGGTGCAATAGGTGCCGGTATATCCGGAAGTGCCGCCGTTGCTGAATCAGTAGTAAATGAAAAAAGATTACCTACTTTAGAGGAGTTAGGTAAAGCTGGATTGAGTGGAGGTATACTTGGTGGGGGTCTTGGTACTACTGCGGCTATTTTCTCTAAGTCTTACCAGAAGTTTGCTGGTAAACCCATTGATGTTTTTACAGCGGCTTACAGAGCTAATGATCCCGATGCTAGAATAATCTTTGATAGAACTGAAATGTCAGTCAAAGAATTTGACGAAGCACTAAAGAAAAGGTACCAAGAAAAAGGAATAGAAATAAGAGAAAAATATGATGACGAATTTATTAGAGCTAGACTACTGCAAGATATGGCAGCTGGTGGACAGCTAAGAAATAAAGACGGAAAGCTAAAGGTTAAGTCCGATGAAATGGATTACTATATGAATCGCCGATTAGCAGATGCTACAATAGATGCTAGGGTTGATGAGCTAGGTGAAATAATCAAGAAGGACAGTGCGTTCTTACTTAATAAATCAGATGAACTCGGATTGGATTCAAGTGAGTTATCCAAAAAAGTAAACGATTACTTACACGCAAAACACGCTATAGCGTACAATGCAGCCCACAAGAAGAAATTTAAAAAAGATGGAGCCGCCGGTATCACTACAGAGAAGGCTCAAGATATAGTAAATGAATTCGAGGGTAGTGGTTTAGCTAAACAACTTGATGTAGTAATAGAAAGTAGACGTGATTTATCAAGAAGAATTTTAGATACACTCAAGGAAGGTGGATTAGTTGATGATAAACTTTATAAAAAACTAAGGAATGACTTCCCGGATTACGTTCCTCTTAATCGAATAATGGAATCCGATGATGCGGATGCAATACGATCCGCCATAATAGGAAGTAACTCAAGATACGAAACAAAAGGAAGAGGTGTATTCAAAGCCGTAGGTTCTAGCAGAGCAGCGGCTGACATAAACCAAAATATTGTAGACAACTTAGCTGGAGCAATACGTAGGGCTGAAGTCAACAAAGCAAATCAGTCCTTCTTAAATTTAGTTCGAGCCAATAAGAAACAGTCCGCAGATATAGGTATAAAAGAATACACGCCTAAGAACAAATTTGATATACCAAAGGACAGAACAGCCCTAACAGTTTTTGAAAACGGAGAAAAGAAGTACATAACTTTTACTGACTCTAAGTTAGCTGATACATTCAAGGGAGCCGATAAGAAACAATTGCCAGCTTTATTGCAAGCAACCTATACAGTAAACAGAACACTTGGTGGTCTTTACACTAGGTACTCACCGGAGTTCTGGATACCTAATAAATTCAGAGATATATCCGAAGCTATTGTAAATAACGCAAACAATATGAGACTAAGTGATGCGATAAAGGTTGCTGATCCTAGAAGGAGTATGAACGTTATTCAAAAGAAATTAAGAGGTATAGGTTCTTCGAGCCCAGAAGAACAAAGACTTTTTGATTTATACGATCAGTTCAAGAAGGATGGCGGAAGTACTGGAGGATTAGGTCTAAGTACCATTAAAGATTTAGAAAAGCAATTAAATGATCTACAAGAAGAATTAAGATCTCCCACCAGAAGTAAGATTAAAAAGTTTAGCAAATTCATTAATGCGTTAAATGAAGTGATCGAGGATTCCACTAGGTTCGATACATATATGGCTGGTTTAAATAGTGGTATGACTAGTAAGCAAGCTGCTTTTGCGGCACGTAATAGTTCCTTTGACCCACGTCAAAGAGGTAAAGAAACAGATGTATTAGCTGCATTATTCTTATTTGCTAATCCAGCTATACAAGGTGGTAAGAACTTTATAAGAAGTATGAGCAACAAGAAAGTACTTGGGGCAGTAGCCGGAAGTCTAATTTCTACTACTTACTTATTGGATACTTATAACTCTTCTATTGATGAAAACTATAGAGAAAAGATTCCAAAATGGAAACTAGATAAGCACATTACTATACTTAGGGGTAAGAACGAAGATGGTTCATTGGATTATTTTTCAATCCCTATTGGTTACTCAATGGTTCCATTTAAGATGATTGCTGATTACACTCAGAAAGTCGCACTCGGCGGAAAAGAAGTTGATGCCATCAAGGACAGCACGGAATTAGCATCGGCATTCGTAAACTCATACAATCCTATGGGGGGAAGTTTAGTGCCTACTGTACTTAGACCTATGACTGAGTTATCATCTAATGAAGACGGACTAGGTAGAGATATACGCCCATCTTGGTTAGAGAATAAAAACATAAGTGCTACTGAGCAAATATTCCCTTGGACTGCTGATACTCAAGGTGGAGAGTTAGCGTTGTCATTAGCTGAACAACTTGGAGATATGGGATACGAGGTTTCACCAGAGAATTTACTTTACTTATATCAGAACTATACTGGAGGTCCCGGTCAAACGGTAAAAAGATTATTTGATTTAACTTCAAAACTTTGGAATAACGAAAGAGTAAGCTCAAATGATATACCAATGGTAAGAAGATTTTACGGTAAAACTTATACTGATACATTTGAAAAAAGAACTGGTGACAGAGCTATAATTGAGAATCTAGAAAAGCAAGAGAATACTGATTCCGCTAAAGCAAGTAGAATTGCTTTTAAGATTATAAAAAGATACGATGAAGCACCAGAAGCCAATAAGCAGATAGTACTACAAGATTTACTTTCTCAGCCAGAGGCTAATGCGGCGGTTCAAAGAAGAGTTCAGAACAAACTAGAAGACAGAGCCAAGGGTCTTACATCAGTGGACAGACAAGCGAAGAATCTAACAGTTGTAAAGAGAGCTGAGTACTTTAAAAATAAAATAGATTCTCTAACACCAGAAAAGATACAGCCGTACATTAGTGAAATGATAGAGAAGAGAGTCTTGACTCCTAAGGTTATTGAAACAATTAAGGACACTGAATCCTTCAAGGAGTTCTTCGGACAATAAAAAACCCCCACCGGAAAACAAACAAACGGTGAGGGCTTTTTGGGTAGATAACGGTAGCAATAACCTAACTGAACATAACTGAATCTAAGACATATTAGAAAGTAATTCTTTGAGGTGTTTCTTCTGCTCTTGTAACTCCTTGCGGCGTTCTTCAAGAGCTTCTATTCTGTAAGAAATAGTTCTGGATTCTTCTCTGACGAGGTTGATCCTAGTTTGCAATCTCTCTACGTTCTCCTTCATTATTTTTTAGTTATCTGTAAGCTTAGAGTAAAGTTAAATAAACCCACTGATAGCCAAATGATTCTATCCCCTTTGAGTCCATCAACTTCTAGGAAGATAGATGGAAGGATATAGATTTCCGGAACTTTGAATATATGTAATCTCATAAATGTAAAATAGTTGCGTCCTTTGCCGAGAGGTATCCTATTGGTTTCTCCGACTTCCCTTGTTTTGTGAACTCTGTGGAGTTCGGTAATAGTTTCGTAGTCCATTTAAAATCGTATTTATTTCGTGTTAATTTGCTTATGTTGTAAAGATAAACAGTTTTGTTTACTTCCGTCAAGAAGATAAAGTCCTTTTGTAATCTTTTTGCTATCTCCATATTAGTGTCGTACTTCAATGCTTCAATGAACCACGGATCCCAAGCTTGAGATCTGCACTTAACTTCAATGAGGTACTTGTCGCACTCGAAATCGAATGGACTGAATTGATCCTCTGGTTCTATCAGATTACCAAGTTGGGGGTAGAGTTTTTCGAGTCCTCTTGCGACTGCTCTTTCTTTGTCTTTCATAAAGTCAAACGCCGCACATACCTTCGCATTCAGCCTTGAAGTCCCAAGTCATTTGCCCTTTCTCTTCATCTGTAGATAGGTCAACTTCTTCTAATGGCTTACACGAAGAATGTAAAAATACTGGCATTTTCATTTTGTCGTACTTTAGAAACTGCTCTCTTATTTTTTTATCGAACTCAATAGCTTTCTTAAACTCTTGTGGTTCATTATTTTTTAGGTGTCTCCAATCTTCATTATTGTGAAATGGACAGTAATAACAAGCCGATCTTGGCGGCTCTTCATATCCGTTATCTTTCATCCACTTCTTACAATCATTCCTAGTAATCCTTGATTCTATAAGAGGATACCTTTTCTGTGACCAAGGAACTCTAGAGTCCTTCATTCTTTGCATTTCGTCCCAAGATATACCTACCCATTCTGTTATGGTACATTCTTTTTGTCCTCGCTTTACCCCGAACTCTTTCCTTATGTATTTCAGTATAGGTTGTATCTTGAAATCATTTGTACATTGTCTTCCAATGGCTCCAGTTTTCTTACCATCTGGGAGTATACCAAATAGCGGTATCTCTTTTGCCATATAGTGCATTCCATCTTTCTTTCTAGCGAAAGGTTTTAGGGACTTATCAGTTAAGCTACCAGCTGTAACTGTAATAACTGGAAATGGTAATTGTTTTTTAAGCCATTCTAAATGAACGTAAACAGACTTGGGTTCCGCTTGCGTGTCCGCAAATATAGCTATATCCGGCATAGGAGTTATCTCTCCTTTAGCAGCCATCAAAGCCATAGCTGTTGATTGCACCCCAGCTCCTAGGCTAAGTACATTGTAGGGTGTTTCTGTTGGGGGTTTTAAAAAACTGTATTCCATAATAAAGTAGTAGATGTAGGCGGCGAAAGGGAATATGAATGAACCCACCGCCATCTTAATAGGCGGACTACCTACATCAAAGTCAAAATAGTCTAATAAAATATACCTCTGTTAGTATAGAACTTGAACTTACCTTTCACGTCTCTCTCTCCTTCTCTGTTCTTTGCTACGTTATATTTCATACTGATGTAAGAACCCAATCCGTCAAGTCTCTTTGATGCTTCTATGTCATCATTTTCTGCCCACATAAGAATGATAACGTCTGCATCGTTCTCAATGTCCCCGGAGTCCTTGAGGTCGTAGATAGCTAGACCACCTTCTCGGCGAGCTCCCTCTCTGTTTACTTGAGAGAGGAGTAGAACTCCTACCTCTAGCTCAAGAGCTAGTTGCTTGATAGTATGAGAGATGTTAGCGATAGCATCGTTCTTACTTTGGTTACTTGAATTAAATGGGATAAGTTGTAGATAATCTATTACTAAAAGTTTTACACCGTATCTTCGTACCATAGTTCTAGCGTGAGAACAAAGCTCCCCAATGTTCTTAATGCTATGAACTGTATAGATGGGCATACCCTTGAGACTCTCACATCCTTTGCGGACTTTCTCCATTCTTTCCTCTGAGATTACACCATCCTTAATTTGGCGTAGGTTGGCTTGGGATTTAGCTTGTAGTATTCTCTTAAGCACTTGCTTTCTAGGCATCTCTAGGCTAAATACGCCGCATTTAGTACCATCCTTGTAGGCTGCTCTAGCTACAATATTTAAAGCTAGCTGGGATTTACCACAAGATGTAGGAGCAGAGATAACCACAACCTCGCCGGCTCCGATACCTCCGTTA
>Ga0208645_1003100_pt1 | contig 12571 bp, 8 predicted proteins | sample VirMetDEL_Sep_01_FD_184519 | JGI IMG/M metagenome (GOLD analysis project Ga0208645, IMG submission 184519) | Aqueous microbial communities from the Delaware River and Bay under freshwater to marine salinity gradient to study organic matter... | ecosystem: Environmental > Aquatic > Marine >...
AAGAACTACAGTCAATACGTTTAAATCTGGAGGATTAGAGGCTTTTGTTGATAATAGGCACTGGAGTTCTTGGCAGGCAACTCCCTCTGTTGCGGAAGAACTATGGTTTAATAACGGTTTTATTGCGGCGCAACCTAAATCATTGAATCAGGGCATCCGCGTCCGCGCCTTCCGCCGCATAGCTCTCTGAGCCCTAGTAGTGTTCCCCGGCTAAAAAGTTATTAAGTCACTCAAAAAATAAAAATAAACGGTCTAAAGATATAAAAATAATATCCCATGGCCATATCCCCCCTCTCAGCAAAGGGCGACCTAATCCCCCTCCTCGTGCCGATCGGCCCTAGCCTTGGCCCATCTCTCACCAACCCGTCCGTCCTCACCGACCCAAACACCAACTCTGTATGGGTCAATCTACGTAACATAAACTACATCCTCTACCACTCAGAGCACAACAATTTCGAGCATCCTTGGGGACCAATTGTATACGTCCATCCCGAAAACGACATAAAGCTCAAAACCACAAACATCCTGTGCAAAATGAAAAGAGACTTGTCTGGGGTTGAATGGCACAGCGTTGTGGACACATCTGCTCTCGATGCAGATCCGATGTGGGAATTCCATGGCCTAGAAGACGGGAGATTGGTGGCATGGGGTAATAAGATGTATCTCTGTGGAGTCCGGCGTGACACTACTCCTAATGGAGTAGGACGTATGGAGCTTAGTGAGTTAGTCATCGACACTCACTCCCATAAAGTTTCCGAGGTATCCCGCTATCGCATTCCCATCCCCGGCCCCGACCCCAATGCCTCCTACTGCGAGAAAAACTGGGTACCAATTCTTGACCGCCAATACGAATTCATCAAGTGGTCAAACCCTCTCGAAGTAGTAAAAGTAAACCCCTCCGGCCTACCCACTCGAACAATCCACAGCGGTAGATTCATGCCTGGTATTTCCCACCATGATCTGCGTGGCGGATCCCAAGTAATCCGTGTTTCCACCGAGCAATGGGGCGAGGTGTATATGTACATCGTCCACGAAACCGATCTATTCTTCACAGAGAAGAACCGTAAAAACGCCGTATATACGCACAGAGTTCTCCTCCTCGATCCAAATTCCCTAGACCTCCTGGCAAAATCCGATCCGTTTAATTTTGCCGATGCACGGGTAGAATTTTGCTGTGGAATGGCCACCGACCCCACCGATCCTTCCAAAGTTCTCATAACTTTTGGCTTCCAAGACAATACCGCATTTATGCTTAAAATTGCGCTCTCCGAGGTCCTATCGCTATGCAACTAACCCCGCTACAAAAATACATTAAATTTACTAGGCTTCCTGACGCAAATTTTGAGTTAGCCTGGTGGTATGAAAAACAACATCAGTTTTCCGCGGCGTTTTCATTCTATCTCAGGGCGTCAGAATTTTCCGAAGAAGAAGGATTAGATAATCCCCACGTGCTTAATATCGCTTACAACTCGCTATGCCGAGCATTTGTTTGCATGAGCAAGTACCCAAGTAGAGACATCACTTGCGAGTCCATATTAAAATATGCAGTCTCTATCGACCCTACACGTCCCGAAGCATATTTCCTCCTCTCTAAGATATACGCAAAGAAACAATCCTGGCCAGAGGTGTACATGCTTAGCAAAATAGGCTATGCGCTCCCAACTCCAGAGAATGTCTGCGGGGGCCTTGGATACAAGGCACCTGGCAACTTTCTCCTCCTCATGGCAATTTCAGCCTATGAATGGGGCCGAACAGTGGAATCTAGAAAGATTCTCCAAGATCTCGCAAATAACCACCAAGATTGTCTCAACTACAAAGACGTAGAGGCTCTTGACCATTATATTAAACGTTGGGGAGTAGGTCCGGCATCTGTAGCCGGGGTGCCTTACATTGCTGAAACAGATCTTTCGCCTCTCCGAGTAAAGTTTGACGGAGTAGAAAAGCTCAAAAGAAACCATTCTCAATGTTACCAAGATATGTTCATCCTTTCTGTTCTCAATGGAAAGAAAAACGGAACGTACCTAGAAATCGGATCAGAAGACCCGGTTTATTTTAGCAATACATGCATCCTCGAAAGAGAGTTTGGGTGGAAGGGCACCAGCATTGAAATCGATATGCCCGAGGTACAAAAATTTAGGGCCGAGCGCTCCAACCCTGTGATTTGCGCCGATGCAACTAAGCTCAATTATAAAAAAGTACTCAAAGAAGGAGAGTTTGATAACGTAGTTGATTACTTACAGATTGATACTGAGCCCTCCTCTACGTCTTTTGAAGTGCTTATCTCTATTCCATTTGAGGAGTATAAGTTTAGGGTGATTACTTTTGAACACGATCACGCTGTAGATATCTCAAAAACATACAGAGAAAAATCTCGCAGATACCTAAGGTCCCTTGGCTATGAGATTATTGTCCCTGACGTCGGTCCTACCGACTGGTACCCATTTGAGGACTGGTGGGTGAAGCCTGAATTGGTGGATATGGATCGGCTTAGAGAGCTGGGAATGATCATCGACTCAACTCCAGAAACAGGGGCGAATTACATCAAAGATTATTTTTTAGTCTAAGGATATAGCGTACTGAGAACTATTTATGGAACCACAAGATCTGAAGCAAAACTTTACCGCCCAGCTTGAAAAGCTCGAAAAGGAGATCTCCCAGCTCCGCGCCGCCTTGGCCCAACGCCAAGAACTCGCCCTCAAGCTCCAAGGAGCTGTTGAGGCAATGCAGCTCCAGCTAGGCGAAGAGCCCGGTCAAGGCGGCGAGGGCGAAGCAGTCGAAGAGGCCGTTGCTACTCCTACCGAAGTCGTAGATGAAGTCCCTGCAGCCTGATAGCAGATAGGGCCGATGGCCCATCTGATCCAACTCATAAAAGAAGAGCGGGCGGGGAACTTAATCCCTACCCGCTTTTTTAGTCTCTAAATACAAGCTCTGGTTCGGTTAGTTTCGGATTTAGTTTTCCCCCTAACACCCAGATTTTATTGATTGTTTTGCCATCATCGTAGTATAGATCAAATATATCTACCATTGTATGTGATCGGACAACATCCGTAAATACTAGGTTGTTTTCAGAGGTGTACTCTACTCCGTGGCAATCAACAGTAAGCCTTGATAAGTCAATCTTATCGACTTCTATTTTCTCTCCGACGAGCCTTACTTTTGCTTTACCCATTAAGAGATTTTCTCCGATTCTAGACTACCTGCTAATTTTAACATATTATTTAACATTAGTCGAATCCATCTCTCATCTTCCTCGGTATTTTCCGTAAGAGTTAGCATTTGAGGTAGGTCAAATCCAGCCTCCGAAAGAGTAGGCCAGCCGTTCTTTAAATAGCCTAAAACCCACTCTTTTACTTCATCGTTGATAAATCTTCCACCGAGCAATGCCCATAGCCCTCCGCTCCAGGTAAAGATGTCTCCGTTAGATAACATTACAACATCACCTGGGTCTTTTTCTTTGGGGAACTGAGCATTGCCCCTTGGTAACCTTGTAATTTTCATTATTCAGGAGTGATTTCGACTTCTCCAAGAGTAGGCTCTTCGGCTTGTTCTTCTGGGAAAATAGAATTTAAAGCGGCTTCTAATTCTCCAATCATTGCTTTTACAAGAATTTTATTACCACTTACTTTTGCATCTGCGTAAGCGTCAATCAACTGAGCAAAACTTGCTTTGTTCATAGTATACTACTAAAATAATCTCCATATCCTTTAACCCAAAAGGTTGCTGTTTAAAGATATATTAGTTATATTATCCACCATTTCTCGGCATGAGGTATATTGGTCTAGACCCTTATAGAAATACAGTAGTCCAAATTGATGGGAACAAAAGTCAGTACATTAACGTAAAATCTTTTGGAGCAACAGGACTCGATCGTTATTTTACCGGTTCGGTCTCCGGTGTTAATTCTGCAGGAACCTCTATTTACTTTAATGGAATTTCTGATTTTTACGAGTATGAAAAAGACTACTTTATAATCGGTAGAAGGATTACTGCATTTTTCTACGAAAATACTTCTACGCCATCTTCGGCGTTGTACAATTTTATTTTTACAAGCCCTAATGCAACTCCAGTAGGCGCAATATACGACAGCACAGGAGCAGCAGGCTCAGAAGTTAAATACTTTGTATATCCTTTCAATCCACAAACAGGAGTCCTATCTCCCTACGGATCGGAAATTACTCAGAATAATATTTTATCAAATCCAGACACTACTTTTGACGAGCAAAATTATATTCAGTTTACTCTTCAAAGATCTAGCAACCAATACCTACCTTTAATTTTTAGAAGATATAATGGCGTACTTAAGTTTCTCGGTATACCAGGAAATAATGCTGTAGGAACAGGGTCTACAATTACCTTCCAAGATAGAGGTGCTGTTCAAATTGCTTCTTGGGACGAAGACTATGTTGCAGGTAACTCTAGATTCTTTATTCCAGATTCTTTAAGCGACCAAATTTCTTATGCTGCTAACGACGCTGGACCTACTATTAAAGTAGTAACAGGAAAAAGAACTTTAGAAATTAGATATAAAAACGAGATTACAGGTGCTCTTGAGCTTGTTGACGCATTTAATAACCAGGCAGACCTTTCTCCGTTATTCGGAGGAAACACTACAGTCAAATTTAAGTTTGACGATACAAAGGCCATCCAAGACGCAATTGACTATGGAAAAGACTTTATCATCAAAGATATTTTCTTCCCATCTGGAACTTATAATGTCGGCCACGTTAAACTATACAACGAAAACGGAACAAACGACGCATATAATGGCATTTCTTTAAGAGGAGTTGGTACATCTTCGATTATTAAGAGAGGCCCTTTGTTTATTAACACTCAAGATAAGTACGGCTCGGTAGGTATTATGGGTAATCCTAGCGACAGAGTTACTGGTATTAGCTTTAGCAATCTTGCATTTGATGGCAACAAAACAGAAACATTTGCTACAAAGAGTCCTGCAAATGACATTTATGGAATCTCTAGCAAATACCAAGACATGCTTGCTTTAGAACATGTAGATCTACTAACTATAGATAACTGTTCATTCTATAATGGCGCTGGAACTGCAATTTATTCTATAGACTCTGAAAAACTAAATCTTACGAACTCTAGGATCTTCCAGATGTCTAAGCCTTACGAGCCCAATGTGCCTCCTGTTAAGATTAGAGAGACTGACAAGGTCATTGCGCAAGGTAACTTATTTGAGAATTGCACGGGGGTTGCAGACTTTACAGGTATTGATGTCTCGGTAATCAACAATAATATCATTAACAATTGTGGCGATACCGGATTACTACTAAGAGCCTCTGATAACTGGAATGCTACTGGTAACTTGACCTTTAACTCTTCTGGAAGTGTTATTCAGTCTGTTGACCTATATCAAAATGACTATAGCAGAGCTTCTATTGCAATTAAGAGAGGCACTCCTATGGCCCCTTACTACTTTACAGTAACAGAAGGCCAGCTTCCTGTCGACATTGCCGTTGGAACTTTGGAAGCAAAAGTATACGCATTAAACGCAAATTATGCAATACCTAATGTAAACTCTCCAACAACGTATCTCAAAGTTATTGAAAGTGTCGATCAGCTAAGAGCCGGTATTTTTGGTGTAACTGCACCTATAGCTAATATTGCAGCAGGAGAAAACACTATCAACGGAGATGCAAATGCCGGCAACGCAATTTTAGGCACCAGCAACTATAAATTAATTGACGTTGATGGCTCTAATCCTCATTATGGTTATTCGTATAGAATTACTGGTAAAGTAAGATTAGGAGATTTCCCTCTCAAGCAAATTAAAGCAATCTCCTCTACTCAAATCAAGCTTTTCTTTGAAACTACCTCTGATTTCCTTAAATTCTTATTCTTTGTAGGAGGAGCTGGAGGATCTAATGATAAGATTGTTACCTTTGGAGTAGCAAATAGCAATAACGACCTTGAGAACTGGAACGATCAAAACGTCGAATATTCCATATTAGGAACTACTGCTGCTGATTCTAGTCTTACCTTGGCTATTCCTTCCGATGTAAGTAGCGCGTTCTCTAACGGAAACGAAACATTAATTACCAGAGGAGCCTCAATTAAAATTGTAAGAGATAATTACTTCATTGCTGACGGAAATGTCTACGTATCTGATTGATTAGATTAAAGATACTTATAGATATTACGATTTTCCGTTATTACATAGAAGAATATGGCTTCAAAAGTATCCGTAGGAAAAACTGCCCCAGTGCCCTTGGGGCAACAACCAGCGGCTAATTCGCTGCCTGTTGTTTTTGCAGAAGACCAACAGCCAATACCCGTTGAAGAACAAAATTTAGTTAAGTCAGAAGTTGCTCTTTCGCTCCTAGGTATCCCTAGAGCTGAGGTTGCTCTAGGTATTTTTGCAGACGTTAATACTTACGATGTAAACCCAACAGAATGGGCATCTATACCTTTAGATCCTACTTTAAATAGCAACGGTGTTGCTACAGACGGTGTAGAGCATATTCCAGAAGAAGCCGGAGCAAGACTAGTTTCTTCTAATGGTAATACCACAATTTTAACCTCAAAGCGTTTCTTCCGCTACCAGCCGGGTAGAGTTTCGGCTTCTACGATGGGTGTAAAGATGAATCTTACTGGCGCTGAAACAGATGAGATGAAAGGCGCACCTTCTATTAAAAAGTGGGGAATTTTTGATAAGTTTGACGGATATTACTTTGAAGTAGCAAACAGCGGAGTAGAAAATAATTTTAGATGCGTAAGAAGGACTCAGGCTATTATCCCTCAAGAGCCTGCCGGTTATGGAACAACCGGGGGATGGTTAGGTAATCCTCTTGCAGGTAGCCCCGATACAACCTTCCACACCAATACCAACTTTGGCGAGGTTGGAGTAGATCCAGTAATCATTAGAGACGGTCTTATCTATGTTGCCGCTGCCATCAACGATCCTAGCCTTGTTTATTCTCCTGCTGATGTAAGAGTTATTGATAACGCTTCATCTCCAGAAAATGAATTAAAAAATAAAAATTTTAACTCCGATTATGCTGTTAGATTAGCTTATGACGACGGTACAGATTGGCAAGAGCACATGGAGAACAGAAAGCACATGTTCCCATTTGACCAAGATACTGTTGAGCCTTTAACTCCTGAAGATACTTCTGTTTCTAGAGGATATATCAGAGCAGACGCACACTGTAACTTCTATCAGATAATCTCTAACTTTAATAGAAAGGGAAGTAATAATATTTTCCCATCTGATTTTACTGGTCTTCAGGGAGTTTCTGATTTCTGGGATTCCTCGGGTAACTACGCTTATACAAACGGAAATTATTGGGAAACCGGAGCGCAAAGCACATTAACAAATAACACTAAGAAAAAGATTTGGCACCTTTTAGTTAATATTCAAGGCGCCGGAGCTGCTGGCGGTACTGCTGGCACCAGGATCTCTAGTAGTGAGTTTACAAATGGCAATAATGCTCTTCCTCAGGCAGTAAGGGACAGAACAGACGGAGCTCAATATGGCAACGTAACTCTTAAAGAGTGGTATAACCTTTGTGTTCCTAAGCCCTACCGCATGGTCTACGAGTGGCGACCAGTTAGAGCAATGTTCTCTGGTGATAAACTCGATGGGCAAACCAGAGTAGTTAGACAGAGTGACATTAACACTGCGGCCACTGACTCTTTTACTGGAAGCATCGATGGTATTAATCGCCCAGGAGAACAGATCAATTTAGCAAACGGAACTCCATTTGAAACAACTTCCGCTTACAACATCGACTTTACAAAAGTCACCATGTGGAAGACAGAATTCTCCTGGTATGGTGCTGTTGGTGCTTTGTTCCTCTGCTACGTACCCATCGAAAATGGCGAAGCAAGATGGGTAAGAGTACACCACATCAGAGCTTCTAACCAGCACGCAGTGGCGTCTCTTGGTAACGCAACCCTGCCAATTACGTACTTGGTTTACGGATCTCCGATAGGCACTCAACCGACAGAAGGTAATTCACTTGTCAAGTACGGTGCTTCTTACTATATTGATGGCGGGGACAAAGGAACCGTAAGACTGCTTTCTAAGGCTTCTGATTATCGCCGCGAAGTGGCACCTGGATTTGTAAATCTTCTTGGAGGGGCAAATCTTGCCGATGGCGGTTACACAAGATCTGGTTCGAACGCGTTCCTAACAATTAAAGCTGGAAGCGGCATGACTGACGTTGATGCAAGATACGGCTTTGACAAGGACACTGCAATTGGCCTCATGGGCGCTTATATCGAGGGAGATATTACCTCGAAGGTTAAATGGATAACCCAAGATAGCAACGGTGACATTAAGTTATATTTTGAAAACGGAATTCCAGGAAGTTCCAATACTGCTAATGTAAAACTAGTTGTACCTAGAGCTCAGCAATCTCTAATGAGCCTAAGAGCAAAAGATTTTATTGTTAATAGAGAAGGCCAGGGTGTAAGAAATAGACTTCAGATCTATCCTATCAAACTTGGTGCTGGATGCTCTGGTGGAACAACAGGAGATGTTCTTAATCTCCGTACAGTTAAGAACCCTCTTAAGATTGTAAGTAATATTGGTTCTCTTGGAACTACTCATATTTACGGAGGCTCTGGAGCCACTGCAACAGTCAAAGAAGTTGGTGGAACTAACAACGTTGTAAGCACCGGAAGATCTACTGCGCCGGTTGAAGTTGAGTGGAATACCGGTACTAATCCTAGTACTTATTTAGCAGATGGAAAATACACTTATGGTTATTTCTTAGGCACCACATCTGCAAGCCAGGCAATACCAACAAATGGCGTTTTTACCGATAGCGATATTGTACAAACTTCTTGGTTCCCTGTTCTTGGAAGACTTTATAGAGAGGGAAATAATTATTACTTCTCCAAGTATTACTCCTACCCAGACGAAGTAAGAATTGCCGGATCTTTCTTACCTGAAAGACATCTCCAGGTTACTGAGTATCCCGCAACATATGCCGGTACCGGCTGGGAAATGTTTACAGAGATCGCAAACACCACTCTTCAAACACACACAGACTACGGAGACCAAACAAAATGGGATAAGCTGGATACCTCTAATACTTCTTCTTTTGTAACTTGGGAGGAAATCACCCGCCTATCTGGAGTAAGAATCGGACAAGATTTAAAATTAACCCCTGTTACAAATACAGGCGTCGAGGTTCTTTCTTATTATGCTAACGCCGGCGGATATCAATTCGATCTCCAAGACTATTTTGCATACAATAAAGAATATCTTTCTTTCCCTCTAACAGACGAGGTTGATATTATTAACGTTTACGGACATTACAATATTAATTCTGAACCGACTCTAACTAACATCAATCCATTCTATGTAAATACTGCCATTACCTGGGAGGAACAGTGATCTATGGCGCTTAAAAAGATCAAAGCTCATCAGCAATCGCCGAGAAGCTTTACCAAAGAGCTACAATTAATTAGCTATGCTGGTGGCTCTTTATTTAATGAATCAGGAGCAGTACTTTTAGGCGAAAAGAAAGTCTATTATCCTAAAGACTATTCTAAGGACGGATCTCTAGCAGTTGTTACTGATCCTGACACGTACAAAAAACTCGGAGTTTCTAGTAAAAATAAATTTAGTAAAGGTTTCCCCGCTACTCTACCCATCGAAGAGCAGTTTCCCTTACAAAGTGAAGTTAGTAGGTCTCTTTTAGGAGTTAATAGAGCTGAAACACAACAAGGTATATTTGGAAATGTTTCGTCTTACGGACTAGATAAAAAAGATTGGGTAGCCTATGGCTTTTTTCCAGACAATCAACAAGGAAATTACTGGGAATTCAAGAACTCTCCTGCAGGACCTCACCGTGCCGCTATTAATCGCGATAATGCCTCTGGGTCTTCGATTGTTTTAACTTCTTATGCAGTACCTTATAGAAACCCGGGCAACAGAGTTTTAGAAAATTTAACACGAGGAGTATACACCGGAGATATATCTAGAAACCAAGGTCAATACTTACAGACTTTAATAGCTCAATACATTATTGCTCACATGGTAAATAATTTTACCGACGTTGAGAAAAAAAGATTTAATGTAAACTACATAGACTTTGGTTATCCTAAAGATGCCTCTGGAAATTTTGATCCGCTTTATTGGGACCAAATTTGGACGGATGTCGACCAATCAAGGATACCAGATTCTTTTATCCCTTCTTTGCCTTTAGGAGAGCTTCGTAACTTTAGTGCTGATGAATCTAATGAAGACGATGCAAATCAAGTTATAAAAATTGATATAACTCAAGCACCCTGGAACTCTATTCTTGAAGGACCGGAGTTTGAAAAAGTTGATGTGTATCCAGGAAAACCTTTCTTTGCAACAACAAGATACACTTGGGAAGAGCCTAATAAGGGCCACTACAGATTAAAAACCAATAATAACACAGAAATTTGGCAAGAGTACTGGGGTATTGACTATAATTCTTTACCTCAAGATCTTAAAGACTGGGAGTTTAGGGTTTTAGAATCAGAGCCTGGAGTAAACACACCAGAGTATAAATACAAGCTTCCTTATTATTTAATTACAGATAAGACACAATCATATACGTCTCTAATTTTTGGAAGTGATTGGCCCAAGTCACAAAGCGATGACAGAATTGCTCAGGTAGGTAATAAACTAACTGAAGGAAATATAATTGGGTCTAGACCATCTAGTTATGCCGGTCTGTTCCTGCAGTCTCAAAGAGCATTTAGATATCAACCTGGTAGAATTAGCGGATTTACGTACGGTGTTAGAGTGTCAGAAGAAGGCGCCGGGCCGGGTACAGTTCTTGAGTTTGGTGTAGAAAACTTTTCTGATGGTTATTTCTTTAGATTTAAGGACGGAACAGACTTTTCTATTGTTAGAAGATCTACAGTTTCTCTAGGTAACACAGAGCTATTTAGTGCGGCAAGGTACACAGAAAGAGAAGCCTTCATTAATAAGATCACTGGTATTGCACAATATGTAGATGAACTAACTGAAGACGAAACAAACGCATTAGAAAATCGAGTTGAAGAAGGCGAGGTTTATAAAGTTTTTGAGACAGTAATTTCTCAAAGAAATATGAACGGCGACCCTCTTAACTCTACAGGAGATAGCGGATATATTTACAACCCCGACACGGTCACCATGTATAAGATCGAGTTTGGATGGTACGGCGCTATCGGAGCTAGATTCTATGCTTACATTCCTCAAGAGGTTGGCGAATCAAGATGGGTAACTCTTCATACTTTAGTTATTGAGAACCAGATCGGTCAACCTTGCTTGCAAGATCCTTTCTTCTTTTTTAAGTACAGAGTATTTGTTGAAAGCCCCGCTGTTCTAAAGCTACCTCAGTTTGTTGAAAAGTACGGCGCTTCTTATTACATCGATGGTGGCGACGAAGGCACTGTAAGTATTGAGTCTGGAAATGCCTCTGGAAGATTTTTACCTGAGGTAACATCTGCTGACTTTCCTCCTACAACTGCAGAATTTCCCATATCTAAATGGGGAACTGTGCTTGGAATTAAGTCTAAAAAAGAAATTGTAAATAACGAAGGATCCGTATTACCTAATAAAAAAGAGATATTTCCTGTAAGTGCTTCGATATACTCAACAAGAGACACAGAAATTAAGTTTGTAAATCAATTTGGATGCCGCGAGCACGCATATACTTTCCAAGAAAGCTATAGATGCAATGTTAAAGAATCCCAAACCTTTAGAGGAAAATTTTCAATTAATTATTATCAAAGAGACCCCGGCGCTTTACAGTCTCTTGGTAGAGACGAAACTTCCCCGGTTCCTACAATTTCCTATGCAGGAAGAGTAGATTCTGCAACTTACCCAGACTCTTACGATAACCTTCCTGAACTTAACAACTGGGGCGTAGGAGGCGATGGTGGATGGGAAAGAAACGAAGGCACGTTATTTGCTAGCCATATTATTGCAGAAGACGTTTACGGAGCCTATGTAAATCCAAAGGATCAATATAAGAATAGTCCTCAAGGTTATAATAGCACAGAAGCAATACTTTTAAGAACTGATAACGATTCAGTTTGGGAAGGTTCGTACAGAGACAATGACTGGAAGGAATCTCAACTTCTCTATAAATATAAAGAGCTAGATGGCAATGGCGATACTGTTTCTAAGCAAATAGTAACAAAACTTTCCAACTTCAGAAAAGATACCACAATGATCTCTACGGTACCTATTGAGGCCGACGAGTTTTATATTTTCTTTACCTCTAGATCTGGTAAAAATTACGATAGTGTTAGTGCGGCAAATGCTGTTTTAGACGTAGTTGCTTGTTCTCAGGGCGCACCTGGATGCGATAACCGACACATTGCAGATTATCAGATTGGAATTACTTTCCCTAGAGATATAGCCACTGAAGACCCAGTGGCAAGCGCAAGTAATTTTGTCTATCCTCAGTCTCTACTAAATCGTGCCTTAGACGGACCAGAGTTTGGGGTGTTAAATCCTAACGAAACTTACGCTAATACTTATAATAGCAATGATGCCACTGGTGCTGGTTACTCAAACTTACCTGTTGCTGTTGTTCAAAATAGCAATGATGAATGGGCTGTAAAAGATAAG
>Ga0208645_1003103_pt1 | contig 12565 bp, 17 predicted proteins | sample VirMetDEL_Sep_01_FD_184519 | JGI IMG/M metagenome (GOLD analysis project Ga0208645, IMG submission 184519) | Aqueous microbial communities from the Delaware River and Bay under freshwater to marine salinity gradient to study organic matter... | ecosystem: Environmental > Aquatic > Marine >...
GGCTATAGGGATGCTTCATATAATCAGGTTATAGGTGGGGCTAAGAACTCACCACATCTCTTTGGTAAGGCAGTAGATGTACTGGTATCTGGTAGGGATGCCTATGAGTTAATGTCTCTTGCTATGGAGAAGGGCTTCTCTGGTATTGGTATATCTCAGAGAGGACCACATGAGAGTAGGTTTATACACATAGATACAATGGAAGATAGTGACACGCATCCACGTCCTTGGGTATGGAGTTATAAGTAATGGCTGAGAGACGACCAAAGAGCCGTAAAGCTAGAGGTTTATTAGCCTTGGCTAAAGCTATAAAAGAAAATCAAACAGAAAGAATCCCTGTTAGGCCTGTTAATCAAGCAAAGCTTGAGGAAAAAGGTTTTGAATTTAATCCAGGTGGTGAATTTATTAATCCCAAAACTAATGAAATACTAACTGGAAAAAATGTTGGTAATGCTAATATTAAAATTATTCCAGAAATGGGTGTACAAGGTGAAAGGCCAATGGCATCAATGACTGTTAGTGATTTAGATGTTCCTGAAATTGGTATGATAGGAAAAGGAAATAATAAAATTGAAGTTAATTTAATTAAACCAACTACAACAGGAAAACGAAGAGGATGGGAGTGGACTAATCTTAAAGATGAAAATTTTAAAGATATTAATACATTAGTTTCAGTAAATGTTCCCTCTAAAAATCAACATTATTATGCTATGGAAACTGATTTTTCAAAAGGTGCTAATTTACAAACAAAACCAAAAGACCGAAGTGAGCCAAGATTAAAACCTACAGTTAAAGGTACTTTAGATTTTCAAGATCAAATAGGTGTAATTAAAATGGGGAAAAAAACACATCCAGTTTATCGTAGAATTGTTGCTAAGTATGACGGTGGACAGATTAAAAAAAGTGGAATGGTTGAACGTAATCCATATGACTATGAACCCAAAGGAATATAAGTATGGCTGAGAGACGACCAAAGAGCCGTAAAGCTAAAGGTTTATTAGCTTTAATTAAAGCTATAAAACAACAAGAAAAACCTGTTGATAATAGAATAGATCAACCAGAAGGACTAAGAAGATTTGCAAGAAAGCAAGCAGATGTTTTAGGAAAAGATTCTTCTAAAATTCTTAGTGAAGGTAAAGAAGGCTTACCTCTTTTATTATACCATAGATCAAGAGGCGAACCATTTAAAAAGTTTATTTTACAAAAAGAAAAAATGGCCGAAATGGATAGATTGAAGGAACTTGATCCTATGGCTATTCTTCCTCCTTCACCTCCAGGTTCTGATTATCCTTTTTTATCTACAGGATTAAATCGAAAGGGTATGGATTTTTGGACAGATATGTATGGAGATGCACCTTCGGATGTAAAAGATAATCTACGTGTTCTTATTGGTATGGGTAGAGTAAATAAATTATTTGATTATGAAAATCCTAAACATGTTGATGGAGTAATAAACTTATTAAGAAAAGAAAAATATAAAAGATTTAAAAAACCAAAGTCTAAAGAAAATAAAAAGAGACAACAGAATACTAAAGATAAATTTGAAGATCGTTTGGTGCTTTTAAAAGAACGTATGTTAAAAGGGGATTATGAAGAGATTGAAAATAACTTAGACACAATACGAAAATTAGGTTACGATTCTTTTTCAACTTTTGAAGAAGGTAAAAACATTATGTTATTTGAACCTAATGAACAATTTGTACCTTTGTTTGATCCCTTAAAAAAAGCAGCGACAGGATTTGCTAAAGGTGGAATGATTGCACGTAACCCATATGACTATGAACCCAAAGGAATATAAGTATGGCTGATAAACTTAAACCTACAAATAAAAAAGTAAAACAAACAGGACGTACTATCTATAAAAAAGGTAATAAAAATGTCTCTGAATTAGGAATAAGTATTCCATTAGATAATGAAAAAACAAAATGGCTTAATGCTCCTAGTATTTATAACGGAAAAGAACTTACTGAAAAACAAGTTTTAGATAAATATAAAGCAGGTAAATTAAAACCTAATGAATATAGAATTATTAAAGGAAGTTTATCTGATGCTATAAAAGATTCTAAACGACATAGTAATTCTTTAAAAATAATACCAAAAAAAACTGGTGGTTATATTGGAATAGGAAAAGCTTTACGAGGCTACGGTTCAGTTAGAAAGGTATAGGAGATAATTAATGGACCCGTTAACACTAGCTGCTATTACAGGTGGCTTTGCTGCTGTGAAGACAGCGGTGAAGGGTGTGCGTACTGCTCTTAATACAGCAGACGATGTAGGTGCTATTGCTGGACAAATAGAAAGGTTATTTAAAACTCATGGAGAGGCTAAGAAAAGAATTGTATCTGCTTCAAAAAATAAAAACTTACCTAACAATAAGTGGGCAAAGTTTGTACGCTTTAAACTCAAAGATGATGGAGACGATGAAACATCATTGGCTAACGTAGCAGCAGCCAAGCTTGCTGAGAAGCAACAAGAAGAAGACATCAGAAGATTAGCAATAGAAATTAATAAACGCTTCGGGGCTGATACATGGGATGAGATACTAGATGCACAGAAAGTAGCAATAGCTGAACAGAAGAAGCGTAAGGAAGAAGAAGCACAAGAAAAAGCCTATGCTGTCTTACAACAAAAAAGTTTAATACAAAGAATATTTATTGAATTTGGTAAATGGATTGCTGTTGGATTGTTTGTAGCAGGTATGGTAGCTTTTATATGGCACAATAAAGCATAATGCTTTGTACGGGCCATAGAGCTTCATATAGAGTATTCAGGCTCTTCAGGCAGGGGTAGGTCCAGAGACTCTAGAGATGGCCCCTCCTCGTCGCTCTCTGGTGGTAAATCCTCGAAGAAATGGTGTGCAAAATCACACTTCTCTAGAAGAGCCACAACTTTCTCATATCCTAGTACATTCAAGCACCCTATGATGGCAACCTCTAGGGTGTCTTTGTCTGTTGCTATTTTACCATCGGTACTAGAGCCACGTATTCTAGATAAAAGTTCAAGTGCTTTGATCGCACTGTTGGTGTGACCATTTGCTTTTGCAAATTCGTACTGGCTTTCCATCTCCTTGATAACATCAACATCTGTTACTAGCTCCTGTTCCAATTCATGAACACGATCTATAACTTCCTGCTTCTGTAAGAGACGATAGCCCTGGTTGTATGCAGACTCTGCTGCATAGCCAGCCGCCTTTGCTGCTTCCGTAGCGTTACGGTGTAGCACATAGGCTTGTGAGAACTTCTCTTGCTTTTCATTTAACATAGTATGTTATCAATCCATTTGACATGAGTGCAAGTGTTACAGCATTAATAACAATCAATGCTCTGTCATTCCATAGTATACCAACAACAAACCAACCAAGCATACCAATTGCATGGAAGATAAGGTTAGATGGGAAGATGTTATTGCTTGTTAATATTACACCTATAATTAAAAGGAAGGAAGCTACCCACTTGATATACCAGTCTGGTGTATGTGTGGGAGTTAGCTTTTGTATTTTCATTTAGAGCCTACAGTTTCTCTTTCAATATCATTGTGATCAAACTCAGCCCAGTACAACTCAAAGGCTTCACCATGTGTCATACCCTCAAACTGATGAAACTCTCCAGGCTTTACAGTTGTCCACTCTCCAGGTTCTAGTACTGTCTCATCTACTAGGTCATAGTCGTTCTTCCAAACCTTGATCTTTAAAAGTCCCTTAGTTACGTAGAAGCCGTTCCACTTGTGTTTGTGTTTATGTTTGCTGCACGTACTGCCTTCCATAAATTCTATCTTATGAAACTCTAATGCACTATTACCAAAGATAAACTCTGTGTTGCCCCACACTTTACCTGCCTTCATTACCTTACCTCTTCTTCATGTTGTTGCGTTGTACGCCTTTCCACTTCTCTGCTGTACGCATACCACCTAGTCCAAGTAAGGCAAGGGTCAAAGACATAAGACCTTCAGTCTCAATGTAAGGTAGTACTATATCTGCACCACTAATTGCAATGCCCCATACTGCTACAGGTTGAAGGACAAACTGCCATGCTAAACCAAAGGCGCATATCCACATAATGGCTGGCCTAGCACCAGCAACAAAGATAGATGGCGACTTAGCTTGTTCTATATTTGCCTGTGCTTGCGCTAGATCAAGCGATACCATCTGTTGTTTAAGCTCTGCATTAAGCTTAGTCTTTAGGTCTTTGTCTTCAATAAACTTGTCGAGGACTTTACCTGCTACTCCAATAACTGAATCTGCAATACCTAACATTTTAACTCTCCGTTAGTTGAAAGATTGTAGGGAAGTATGTAATCTTATATGCACGTCTCATATGACTTCCATCTGTTTTATGATCTGCATATAAAATAATATTTAAGTCAACATTTCTATGCTGTCTAAGTCTACCAGCCAAGAAGTTTGCCCACTCTTCAGGTTTAAAAATAGACACATGTACATTAGTACCATCCCTAAACTTTTTAAGAGCAGGTAAGCAGGAGATGTTTAAGAATAATACTTTCTTAGAATAATCCATAAGCTCATCTACTACCCACCCCAAGTCTTCTTCCGGTACATGTTCTAGTACATCAGTGCATACAACAGAATCAAACTTACCAGTAGGTAGCTTATTATGTTCTTCATAACCTGGATCATATAAAGTGTACTCATCTATATCCCAAAGTTCAGGTAATGGTTTAGAGATAGGATTATCTATCTTAACTTTATCATGGTCCTTAGTATATAGCAAACCTTTACCACTACCATAATCAAGAAGTGTTTTACATTTGTTTTCTCTAAGTACATGCTTAATAACATCTACAAAACTAGCAACACTACGACCATTAAACATTTGGTCGGATGACTCGTGCATTAGTTCGTATTCTTTTAATAGTTCTTCATACCTTTCGGATGGGAACTCTCTGCTATAGTCATCATCACATTGAATAGATGACTTTACTGTGATTGCTTTTGCTTGTTTCATGAATAGTATCCTTCAAATGTAGGACGTTCCTCTCTTGATGCTTGTATACCCCACAGATCAGCAACCATAGTGTCTTTACCGTGGAATGATATTACACCCTCAAGACCAGGATCAGCAAAGACTTTCTCACAATCTTGTGCCATAGCAAGAAGCTCACCTGTTGTCCAGTATGTTTTATCTTCTACATTTACCTCAATGTATTTAGGCTTGGGAGTTTCACCGCCCTCTAGATCACCTGTAGTCTCAGTCTTTTCCTCGTCAGTAGGCTCATCTCTACAACAATCAAAACCAAATAAGTGTACATCTCTAAAGCCCATTGTATGGAACATACCTATGCCTCTCATGGCTGCACATGTACCACCTGTAATTAGAGTAGCACCTTGAGGAATACCAAGCTCTTCGTTTAACTTAACCACGTTGTTAGTAATTTGATTACCTCTCTCCTCTTCTTCTCGTAGTGAATCAGTAAAGGCATGCCATCCCCATATGTTAGCACCACTATCTTTGAGATGTTTAGTTGTAGATGGGTCAGTCATTGATGCAACAAAGAACATTGTATCAGAAGATACATCTTTAAACAAGTCTTTTCTTACAATGTTATGTGTGCTTACACCTTCAACTGGTCGAGGATCAAGAACAATACAGCCCCACGGTACAATACCATTCTTTAGTAGGTTAGGATATGCATGTTTAACTGCAAGCATCTTAGCTGTAGGATTATCCTTCATGAAAGCTTTCAGTTCATCGTAGTCTATATACGGTCCTGCTGAAACAATAATACCCTTGTCTCTATGAGCAGGGTGTTTGACAATCCACTTATCTTCATCAATTAGTTTAAGATTAGTTTGGATGTTACTAGTAATGTATTCTTTTGGTACGCTATCTCTGGGGTGTACAATGATAGGAACACGTTTAACTTCTTCAGGAATATCTTTAAGGTCGTTGTTAGTTAAGACAACAACAAGGTGAGTTACACCACCATTAACAACACGATCACTGGACGGTAGTATATGTTTTCTATTTGTACTTTCTTGGTCAAAGTTAGTCCAACCTTCGTTGTCCTCAAAACCTTCTTGAACTTTATTTGTTTCAATCTTTTCAAAGACTTTGTTAACACCTTGATATTTTTCAGGCGGTAGTTCTTCGGCTTCGTCTTTTGTAAAGTAGTGATCCATCAAAACAACAGGCACATTCTGCAACACATCAAACTCATGTGCTACAGTCTTCTCACTATTGCCACTACCAATCAATGCTATATCGATATCATCTGATATGTCCTTAGTAAGAACATTTCTGACATTACCCTTATGTAATTCATAGGTAAATATTTTGTCATTATGTTCTTTAACATACTCTGCAAATTCATCTAGTCTTTTGACAACAGCAGCCTCAGTGTTGTGAGGTTTAACATTGAACTCTTCTTTATCTATAGCAGACGTTGCATCTTCAAAGAGATCATAACCAATGTAGTGTACAGAATCTGTACGATCAAAGGCAGCAAGAGCCATCTCAATAGCACGACCAGCGTTCCATGTACCAGTCTCTAGTATCTTCTTAGGTTCATAGAAACGTATAAGGTCAGCTAGTTGTTTATACCTACCAGGAAGAATGTCTGGTGTGGTTGCATCATTTGATAAAGGTATAACACGATTACCATCAGCATCTCTGAGGTTCTTTGCTAGTGGACTACGTAAGTCTGCTAGTATATTATCAACAAACTCTGATGTCTCTGAGTTTAGTAATCTATAATTCATACCGTGTGCATTGTATATAGACACTAAGTTATTAAGAATAAAGAAGGCTCTCCAATCTCTATACTTGAGGTAGCTGTCAGTGATATAGGCACCACGTAGGTCAGCTATTAGATCGACACAAGGCTGGTATGTAATTTGAAATGCAGCAAAGTGTGTTTGATCTTCAATCAGTGTGAGCGGAACCTCACTGTTATCATGAGTAAATACTTTCTCTAAATATCCAGTAGTAACTTTACCCATAGTGTAACAGTGAGGGTCAACCCAAAGCACCCATGACAGGGAATTATTAAACATCGTTTCGCTGATAGCAAAAACTTTAGGAGCTTCTGTCAAGGCATCAATGGTTTCATTGTACTCGAACTCACCGTTCTCTGTACCATTATGCTCTTTGTTTCGTTCAACAAACTCTGTGTAGTCAGATAGATTACTTAAATTATAATAGTGAATATTCTTTGCTTTAGGCAATGAATAATGTTTAATATCTAGATCATAATAATAGCAATCAAATTCAATAGCAGTGTCCCACTTAGAAGCAAAGTCTTCCAGTAACTTAGCACCATTATTTTTAAGTAGCTTCTCATTGAAGCATGTAACAACTCTATAACTCATAAGGTTCAATAATTCCTTTTCCTACAAGATACGTATACTCTTGATTCCATTCAGAAGCATAGTAACCATCAGCATGACGACCACAATTCCAGTCTTTGAACCACGGGCCACCTGTAGTAAAGTGTACGTTCTTAGGTTTAATGTCAGAAGAAGAATGATTGTCTAACCAATTCCACTCCTCGTTAATACCACCAATATCTGAATCTTTGTCACCAATCCATTCAAATTGATGGAGCCATGATCCAGGCATTGTGTTTACTTTTTCAACTGTAAGCTCTTTGTTCTTGGGGTGTGAACAATTCCAAAGCATAAGGCTAGACCAATTCTTTCTAGGATAAGCTAACTGAACTTGTTTGTCCATCTTAACTCTATCTTTTGGTTCATACTTATGCTTAACGCAATAGACAGGATAGTAATCTAGGTTGTACTCTTCAAAGATTTCGTTGATGTCAGTACGAACAAGCATGTCGCAGTCCATATATAACGCCCAACCCTCGTACATATTAAGGGCGGGAACAAGAAATCTAGAGAAACTAAACTCAGTAGAGAATGGTCTTCCATCTACCAAGTCTATCTTTTGATTACCATCTTCTTTATGTTCTCTCCAATACATATTCATTAGACGTAAGATGTCTAGTGTAATAGGGATCACACGAATATTATCTACAGAGATACGTTCAATGGTAAACTTTAAAACTTCGTAGGCTACACGCTCTTTAGGATCGTAGCCAATGTAAACTGTATTGGGTGCTTTCTTCATAGTAACTCCAAAAAAGGGTTAGCCACTAGAGTATCTAGCAGCTAACCTAGTTGGTTTATATATTAGTTTATATCGTAGATAGTTTCTTTCTCATTTTCAGGAATGACTCTCTCAAGTGATATCTCCAACATACCATCTTTTAACTTAACATCTTTTACAAAGACGTTCTCTGCTAGTAGAAACTCTTTCTTGAAATCTCTATTAGCAATGCCTTTATATACATACTCATTTTTCGTTTCGCTGTTAGACTTTTTGCTTTCAATAGTTAGAGTGCCTTCTTCACTCTTAACTGATAAGTCTTCTTTAGAAAACCCTGCAACAGCCATTGTAATAACATACTCATCGCTGCTTTTCTTTATTAGATTGTGTGGTGGATATGTCCTAGATACATTATTCCATATCCTTACACCTTCATTTAAGAACCTTTCGTGACCAATAGCCCACTCATCTAGGGTATCTAACATTGTAAGTCCATTAACCATATCATTCTCCTATTAGCAAGTTGATATTAACATGACCCATTATTGGCATCATACATATATTATACTACAAAAATACTCTTTCGTCAAGGACTTTTTACACACCGCATGAACCACCGTGACCAGTGATATCACAGATGTCATGTGTCTCTAGTCCCTCTTCAAACTCTTCTCCTAGTTTCTCAACAGCTTCAGAGTATGGTACACTACTAAGAGGCTGACCACCACGGCACCCATCAGGGTACACTGTAAAGCCACGTAGCCTACCAGCATAGGTAGCTAGTGTCTCGGTGAAGTCATCTACTGTATCCTCATTGTTAAGCTTGTTACCCCACTCAGGCAAGTTAATAGTAGAAGAGATAGACATATCTACATAGTCCTGTATGTCTGCTTGAAACTTAATACGTCTCTTGTAGTCAGAGGCAAGGTCAAGAGCAGATTCAATCTTATCTGGATTGATACCATACAGATCAATGATCTCTTGTGCAGCACTGTCTACTACGTACTGGTAGTGCCAGCGTGTTCCATTCTTGAGATACCTACGCTTATATGATACAGCAAAGATAGGTTCAATGCCTGTCGATGTGCCAGCAAGAATACCAATAGAACCTGTAGGTGCAATAGCACGATTAGCTACAGGACGTGACACGTTAAGCTGGTCAGCAAACTTAGCACTGGTGTTATCACTGATACCCTTGTACACAGACAGCCACTTGTGTAGTCCCTCAGTTACCTCGTACTTCTGTCCTGCCTTAATTAGCCACTCATGTATACCCATCAAGCCAAGACCAAGTCTACGATTCTTTTCTCTAACATCATAGACCTTTTGATATGGTAGCTTGGCACGTAACGTACCACATAATAGAAACTTAGTTGCTAGTTCTACAACATTAGAAAACTCTGCAAGGTTGTCAATACGACCCATGTTGATAGAGCCAAGATTACACACATCCGAATCATCTTCTGATGTGACTTCTGTACAGGCGTTACGTAGTGTTTCGTTTTCTTTATCGAAGAAGTTGAATGAGAATCCTGGTTCACCAGTCCGTAAACTCTGCTTAACATTAGTCCTAAAAGCATCTCCTACATCTCCTGTCTCATAGTAATTTAATAGCCACTCTGTATCATAATTTACAGAGATGTTAGTCATATCAAGTGGTGCAGGAAAGTTAAAGTCTTGTTCTTTAATCTGACCAACGGTATGCTCTGTTGTACCAATAGGCATGTCATACCAGTTCTTTGACATAAGAAACTTATCTACGTCTGGATGTTTCCAATTAAGACTTGCATATATTGCAGACCTTCTAGAACCACCCTGCATAACTCGTCTGCCTATCTCATTGATCATCTGCATCTTAGGTATAGGTCCAGAAGCAAGACCACCCGTACCATTTAGCAGCCTACCTTCTTCACGATATACACTATAGTCTATACCAATACCACCACCTGTCATCAGGCAAGACTCAGACTTCCATGAGATGTTAGCCCAGTCTTCTCTGGTATCTTCTTCTGCTTTTAGCAAATAGCAGTTGTTAAAAAACTTGTTATCACGTCCAGCATAGTAGAGATACCTACCACCAGGAATAAACTTGAGGTCTGTAATAATTCTTTTGAGTTCTTCTTTCTCATCCTTGGTCATATATGTTTGACATACATCGTCCACCAACACAGATGCTAGTGCATCCCATGTCTCACAGTTATGGTGAGCATACTTCTGCTTGAAGATATCCTCACTAAACTTCGAACGAAACATAGGATTTTCGTTTGATCTAAATTGTGCCATCGCCCCCTCCTTAGTTGTAATAAAATTTCAAAATCATTTCTGCATAGTGTATAGCTTTCTCTATATCTTTCTTTCCTTCTCCTTTAGTTCTGTGTCTAGTAATATATTTAATAACATTACCCTCAAAATAGTTTAAATCATTTGCATGTATATACTCAACGGGCTGTATGCCACAGTCTTTGTAATGATCACCACCTACCTGCCTCTCCATAGTATCACAGGAAGGAGTGGAGTTTTTGTCTGATGTCATCTACGTTCTCCGATAAGGTTACTCGTAAAGCAAAGGTTCTAACTGTGTCTGGCTCTACACCAGCAAGCTCACATGTGATGGTAAAGTTTTCACATGTCGTACCCACAGACGCAAAGACCCATGCCATCGCCTGATCTCTATACAGGGATGTTTCATGCGGCTCATTATACTTCTCTGGTTTAGATAAGTCAAGCAGTGCTTGCAGAATAACAGCAAGGTTCAAAGACCTATCAGGATTTTTGTTTGTTAGATCATATAAAGAATGTGCTTCTAAGATATCCTCAATCATCTGGCGGCTCTTGTACGGGCCTATAGAACTTACCACCCACATAGTTATTGTAGTAGGCTTGCTCATCAGAGCCTTCTAGTTTCTTTGTTAGTGCATGATTAATCATTTGATAGTAACACTCATAATATTTTAAGCTACGTTTATTTTTGTACTCACCTATAATTTCAAACTTAAAGTTTTTCTTGCCGTGCTTTTTGATGTCTTCGTTTAGATGTTTACTTGAACCAGTATATACTTTCCAATTAGATTCAACTTTCTTTTTCTTACGTGTATAAAAATATTGTTTACATCCAATGTAAGATTTAGATGTTTTAATATTAGTTATTGTATATACAAAACCAAAGTGTGAGGTAGGGTCTGGTTTTCTTTTATACTTCCAGTGCATTACCAGTCAATCACTTCAGGGACATCAGGTTCTTTGCCAACCTGAACCAAGTATCTCTTACCTTGTGCATACTTAAAGACACGTATCCCTCTTCCTCCGTTAGCGTTTGACCAACATTCTCTTTTATGAGAACAAAAAACACAACCAACGGGTAACTTAGAATTACCAGACTTGCCATCAGGAACAGAATCGTAACAGAGATCAGGGACAGTATCGCTAATAACCATTCTTTTAAGGTGATCAATCCTTGCTTCAGCATTTATGAACTCCATCGAATGAACCGGAGCTAGTGTAAGTTCTCCAGTTGATTTATCTATGGCTAGGAAAGCAGCTTCTTTTAAATTATTTGCTTGGGCATATGCAGATATCTGTGCAATATAACCAAATGGATCATCTTCAGTAAGTTTATTTTGTTTAAACTTTCGGAAAGAACTACTTGAAGCACTCTTCACATCAACAAGAACACCATCAATAATACAATCTTGATGTCCTACTACACCACCAACACTAACTTCTTTCTGCTGATCTTTAACATCATGCCCAGCAATTGATGCACACATCAGAAGAAACTCTTCGAGAATATAACCATATAAAAATTTAATTCGTGTGCTTGGTGCAAGCTCCTCACGTTCTTTGTTTAAATTAATATTAAACCATAACTGTCTGTCTGGTTTACCTATCTGAGATAGTCTAAGTTTTTTATCTACAGACTCTTCATCGTATAAGAATTTTTTAGTATGCAGCTTAACCATCTCTCCAAAGTTATCAATGTATTTATCAACTTCTTCTTCTGACATATCAACAGGATTAAGAGAGAACAGATTGTAAATATCTTCTACTAAAGTTTTAATTGTTTTCATATCAATAAAAAGAAGGGGGCAGGGTAACTCCCACCCCCTTCATTGCTCCTTATATTAAAAGGGTACTTCTTCTGTTTCTTGAACATACCCACCGTCTACGGGGGCGAAGTCTTGAGACTGATACTCAATAAAATTAACAATCTGTACAGCATCAAGATTAGCGGATATGCCAGCAGGTCGAGAAGAGTTACCATCATATTTAAAAGGAGTAACTTTTACTGTTACGGTACTACCATTAGCAATTTTCTTATCAGAGTTCCAAGGATTGTTCTGAGAATCTACAACCTTGGGAGGAGTTTTCTTAGTACCGTCTTGTTTAAAGACCTTACGTTTCAACCTAACAAAATCTCCAATGTCATCTTTATTAGAGATAGTAAGATTAGCACCTTCAATAGTCTTACGATTGTCATCATCTACTTCAACAAGAATTGACCA
>Ga0208645_1003107_pt1 | contig 12557 bp, 5 predicted proteins | sample VirMetDEL_Sep_01_FD_184519 | JGI IMG/M metagenome (GOLD analysis project Ga0208645, IMG submission 184519) | Aqueous microbial communities from the Delaware River and Bay under freshwater to marine salinity gradient to study organic matter... | ecosystem: Environmental > Aquatic > Marine >...
AACGAACAGAGAAGCTGCTACAGGTATACGTCCCTCTACACAGTATGCAGGCCCTATAGGCCCCGGACCTGCATCACCTGTAGATGCACTGGTGGGCCAAAGTTCCCCTGTCGGAGAACGAATAGCACGCATCCGTGCGTATGAGGCTGCCGCTATTGATGCAGCTAACACCGTCTCCAAGCTGGCGCAAGAACAGGAGCAGGCGATTACGCAAAAAGAACTGCAAAACGACGACAAAGTTTTTAGAGAAAAGCTAAATAAACTTGTCGAACTTGGTAACGTTGAACTTCAAATAAACAAAAGGAACAACGAACAAGCACTCAAAGATTTTAATACTAGGTTGGCTAACAGGACAGCAGGTCGTTTTAGGACTGACGGTCCTTTAGAGAGTCCGGGGTTTAAGTCCACACAAAAATCCATCGGAAAAATGGGCGAAAGCTTAGCCCTTGGCGCGGGCTTTCCTCTGTTGTTCGGTGGAGGTGCAGGCAGCGTAGCCGGTTCAATACTTGGTTCATTTGTTGGTTCAGGATTTGGTGGTCAGATTTTGGGGGGAGCCCTTGGTCAAGCGCTCGATCAAGCCTTGGTACGCATCCGAGATATAGGTAATGCGGTCCAAGGATTAAATTTTGATGCTCTTATTGAATCTGGAGTTCGACTTAATGCAAACTTGCGCGAACAATTAAATGTACTTATTGGTATTGGGCAGGCTGAGGAAGCGCGGCGGATGCTCAGTCAAGAAATTGCTATCCAAACAGGCACAGTTGCTGGAACCGTAGAGGATGTTGGAAACAGTGTGAATATTTTAGGAGACAGCTGGAACAAGGTAACCAAAACAGTCGGGGCCCTTTTAGGGATACTGTCTGCTCCATTTGCCGTAGCCCTAGCGGGAATTTTAGAAGTAGTAAACGCTATTGTGTACGCTGTTAATACGCTTCTTAGCCTTCTAGGTAAAGGACTGAAGACTATAGGTGAATTTGTAATTAATCTAATTGGCGGTGAAGGTGCGGCTGATCGTGTAGCAAAGGGCGTTCGTAACGTCAATAAAGAGCTAGATGATGCAAACGCTAAAGCGTTGTCATTACGTGAAAAATTGGGGGCAGATGTAACGCGATCCGGAATTAAGTTAGGTGTTGCTCAGAGACTTACGCCTGGTGTAACGACTGAAGACAAAATTACAAACATCGAGTTGCAGGCAGAAGGGCAGCTTAATCAGCTAATTGAGGATCGGTTTAATGCGCGTAAACGCATTCGGCAAGAGAACAAAGGTGCTTCTGAAGAAATAATAAAAGGACTTATTCGACAAAGTGATGCGTACTATGCCATCGAAAGCGCCCTGGTCAGGTTAAATAGCCAACGAAGCATTGCAGCAGAACTGGAAAGAAAAGCAGCTAAAGAAGCTAGAGAAGCAGCTGAACAAGCTAGAAAGGCCGCTGCTGAACGTGAACGTGCGTATTCTCGCCAACTAAGTCTTGTTAGCCAAACACTTATGGTAACAAAACAAGTGGGAGATTATGATATTCAAAGAGCCCGTATTGTTGAAGGAGAAAGCTCAGCATTACAAACGCAGTTAGAACAGAATGCAGCTCGTCTACTTATCGAAGAAAAACTTCTTGCTATACAACTAGAAAAAGCACTTAATGTCAAGGGTATTACAGATAAAGAACGTGAACTGCTGCAGGGTATTTACACGCAACAGTTGCAATTGCTTAAGGACCAGTCGGGTCTGAAAGCTCAGCAGCTTCAGTTGGCTATTTCTGAGTTAAATGTACGTCGCCAACTTGCCGCACTGGAAAGCCCTCGTCGTCAGCAGGACATAAGCCAGTCTCGTGCTGGTCAGATCGCTGGTGTTGAGGCGCAGCTTGCCTTCCCGTTTGGAGGTGACGAGCTTGAGCGTATTAACCAGCAGCAAGAGCAAAGCGCCCGTTACTACGAAACAATTACCCCCCTCGAACGTGAACTTGCTGATTTGCAACTTCGCAGAGCCGAAACCGCAGCTTCTTTAAGTCAAGAAGACGCAAAACTTTTAGATCAACAGATTGCAGGAAAGCAGTCTGAAATTCAGTTGGAAACTCAAGCACTGAACTTACTAAGCCAAAAAGAAAAACAGCTGTTGCAACAACAGCAAGTTTTTAAGCGATACAAATTTATTGCCGATGAAATTTCTACAGCGTTTTCGGACTCTATTACCGGCCTTATCACTGGTACAACAACTGTTTCAGAAGCCTTTGGTCAGATGTTTGAGAACATCGGCAAAGCGTTTATCAATATGGTCACTGAAATGCTTGCACAGGCGGCGTTACTTGCCGTGATTAAGGCACTGCTTCCAGGTTCAAGCGCCATGAGTGCAAACGGGTTCTTCGATCCGATGACTGGCAAGGGTGTTGCTGGTCCCAACTTTGGTTTCGCGGATGGCGGCTACCCACCAGTCAACCAAACCAGCATCGTTGGCGAGCGCGGCCCGGAACTTTTTGTTCCAGGTCAGCCCGGACTGATCGTCCCTAACGACATCTTTGAGGCAACCCGCAATGCACTCGGCGGTGGCGGCGGTGGATCGGCAGCTTTCGACGAAAACCACGAAGCCTTGGATTCCGTCACCACGCTCAACCGTGAGCGTCAGGTCGAACGCCTGCTGACTTCCGGCGCCACCAGCACTGAAATTCGCTACAGCCGCGTCGGCTCTGGTGACCTGCCCTTTGTGACCGAGGAGAATATGCTGCAGGCAACACGGGTTGCAGCACAAGAGGGCGCACGTTTGGGTCAGGCACGCACGTTGGCAGCACTGAAAAATAATCCCGGCACTCGCCGCTCGGTGGGTATCTAACGATGGCTGAAGTTGCGATCGGCACCTACATCCGCTTTTTCCTCCCAAGCGGCGGTGCCACCACCTACGCCTTCCAGAACTTCCATGTAGGCGAGACCCGAACGTACGGCGGAGTCCCGTACACCTTTTCCGGCTTCGGCTTCACCGGCACAACTGTTTCCTTGGAAGGCAGCAACATCAGCTCACAGCTGGTCTTCGCTGTAAACCAGCTGTCGTTGAATTTTGTCCAGCAGGCAGCGGATGAGCGTTGGGTGGTGCAGATCCGCACGGTTTGGCTGGACCCAGACACCTACGAAGAAACCGGCAACTACACGGACGAGACGTTCCAGATCACGGCCTATCAGCACGACGGAAGTAGGCTGGGTCTAGATCTTGGGAGTCCGCTTGATGCTGTTGCAGGTCAAGCGCCCAGGCGAACGTTGAGCCAGTTTTTAGTCGGCTCGCTTCCTGCCACTGGAACGATCTCTTTCGTCTGATGCTGAATCCCAAAGGCCATCCAATTGCTCTCCTTCCGCAGGATCGTGAGCTGATGCGCCTGCTTGGCATGAGCGAGGCAGAGTATCGCGGTTTTGTCAAAGAGTGCATCAAGCGCAGCCGGATTGAGCCCGGCACGATCACCAATATCGGCATTGACCTGCTAATTCTTTATTTGGTGATTGGCGTGGCGCTTACTGCCGCAGCCGCACTGCTGTTTAGGCCAAAGCAACCAAATAAACCGATTGACATCCGCCAAACATCTGAAGGCGGACAAAACGTTGTCAACCGAGCGGAGTTTGCACCGAAGGCTGGTTTCGACTCGCTGCAGAACGTCGTTGAGCTAGGCAGCACCATTCCTTTGATTTATGCCAATCGGGAAACGCTCGATGGCGTGACCTACGGCGGCGTTCGTGTCAACACGAATTTGCTGTGGTCGCAAATGATCAGCCAAGGCGGCGGTCAGATGCTCCGCGCCATTTTCTTGATGGGCGAAGGCACGATCGACGAGATCGACGCTACGCAGTTTGCGCTGGGCGACAACGTGCTTGGTGGGTATGACTTCACCACCGGCAACGCTGCTTCGAGCCGCGTCACTTTCTACGCAAGCACCGACGGCGGGCGCATTGCAGCTGCAGATCGTGTCGCCGGTCGCAGTGCTGCCAATGATCCAGGCAATGCCGAAAACGACGGCGGCGGTGATGTCTTCCAGATTCGCGGTCTGAATAACGCTTGGACCACTGATTTCTGTTATGCCTTCAAGCCCAGCACGCAGACAACCTTTGGCGTTTACCAGCTGATCGGCAACGGCCTGGGATTCCGCGTTAATCCTCAGCTGCGTCCTGCGGTTGTTATTAAAACCGAGCCCGCCGGTCAAACGGACACCCGGATTCTGTGCAACCAAGACGGCGTTGCCAAAGCTCAGCGCGACAAGTACAACAACAAATTTGGAAGTCGTTCAGCCGTTACTGGTGGGGGCAACAATTACAGCATTGGTGACACAATCACCTACACGCTGAGCAATAGCAGCGACGCCAACACCACCTTCACCGGCACGCAGGAAGGTCCAGACCACGAGGAGACCTGCCGCGACGTGGCGCAATCAGTCGCCGGACGGCAGCACACCTGGGACGACTCGCTGACCGTTGGCGACCTTTACAAGTTCGGCACTGCGTTATTCGTATGTGAAACGCGCTCCCCAGATAGCGCGGTGTTTTCGTCCGAGATGGATCAAGATCCAATCGGCGGCGGCCAGGGCATCACTGTGACTTTGCGTTGCGTCAAAGCAGGCAGTGGGGGAACGGCAAATACAAACGACAGCCGATCTGCAACCGAAGCTCCGCATCTGTTCAAGGCTGCAATCGGCAGTTTTGCTGTTCCACGGGCGACACAGGTCATTGAGCTTGGTTTCCGCAGCACTCTTGGAATCCGCATTGGTGGTCTGTGCAATTTCCGCGATTCGTTAAGCCAAGAGGAAATCGACGGTCGCGCCTGCAACTACTTCAATAACAAGACCTACCGACCAGATCAAAGCCTGGAGGTCAGCAACTATCAGTCCGGCACCTTTAGTGGTGCGGAGGTCCGCTACAGCTTCTTCAAGATCGGCTACCGCGAAGCAGGCAGCACTGATGATTACACCTACTTGAGCCAGTGCTTTGGTGCCCGCAGCCTGACCCAGCAAGCCACCTACAACTATTTGCGGTTACAGATGCCATCGGTGGCGCGGTGGGAGTTCCGCATTGAACCGCTGTCTGGCTGGGAAATTCGCAGCGGTAATGCCAGCGGCGCTTTGGAAGTAATGGATGCCCACCTGAGTGGTACTCGCACTGTTACGTCAGGCAGCGGCAGCAACACGGTCACCATTGTCTATACAGGCGAACCTGTTTCACGTAACGACAATACTTTCGGTATCGCTGCAACCCGTGATCAAGACCTTGGGGTAACGCTGCAGGAGGGCAACAGCTACGCCGACAGCTGGGGCAAGTTGGCCGAAGACTTTGTGTTCGAGGAAATAACTACCTCCGCGACCAACCCAGAGCACGAGCTGGTTTACGTCAACATCCTTAACCCCAACGCCACCACGCCTAACTACGACAACATGGCGCTGGTTGGTATGAACCTGCGTAGCAGCACAGAAGCCACCCAACTCAACCAGCTCAGCGTTTACGTCAACAAGGGCATCAGCAGCATCCACACCTTCCCTGAGGTGTTCAAGGACCTGCTGACCAATGCGCGGTATGGCGTTGGTTCAATCTTGAGCGCACAGCAGATTGATAACAACAGCTTCACGGAGTGCGCCCAGTGGACGAGGGCACGGCGCTACTTTTTTGATGGTGCGCTCTCTCAACCGATAAACCTGCGCCAGTGGGGCAGCCAGACAGCCAGTTACTTCCTACTGGATTTGGTGATTCGCAACGGCAAATTTGCACTGCAACCTGCGGTTTACTTTGACCAGCCCGAGCCGATTACCAACCTCTATACGGCAGGCAACATTCTTGAAGATTCGTTCCAGCTGGCGTATGCGGAATCCGAGCAGCGCATTCCCAATCGTGTGTCGGTGAAGTGGCGCCAAGAGAAAGAAACCAGCACCGACATAACCAAGGGCTTGTTCCCTGTCATCCGCGAGGTAACCGTGCGTGAGGCAGGCACGCCGGCAGACGCACCCCTAGAAACAATCGACATCAGCGATTTCTGCACCAGCGAAATCCACGCGATTGACGTAGCCAAATACATCTGCCGTGGCCGCCGCTTGGTCACGCATTCGGTCAGCTTCAAGACCACCCCGACACAGGCAGCACTGGAAGTTGGCCGCTGCTTCAAGCTCGGCTTGGAGACCGTTTCTTACGCGCAGCCCAACAACGGTGCGATTGACTCCAACGGCTACATCACAACCACCGAACCCTTGGCGGATGGTTCTTACACCGTGCTGCTGTGGACCGGCACAACCAATGTCATCCAAGAGGTAACGCTAAACGTGGTTGGCGGTTACACCACTCAGTACACCAATGCCGCGTTCTGCCTGAAACAGAGCAGCGTCGAAACCCGCGCCTACAAGGTGCAAAGCCTTGGCTTTGACGAGGACGGCAACATCCAAGTCGAGGCTTTGTATTTCCCGCTGAGCGACAACGGCTATAGCGCAATCGTTGACGGCTGGAACGTTGAAAGCAACTGGACGATTGAAGGTCGCATTGGCACCAGTGAAGACAGCGGCTCCACGACTAGCGCCTTTACCGGGGTTTCAATTATTGGCCCTGGCACGGTAACGGTCGATGAAGCTGAAACGTACAGCGCCTTGGTTAGCGGAGGCACCGGAACCTACACCTATGCCTGGAGCGGAAGCGGCGTCACCTTTGGCAGCAGCAGTGCAGCTACCACAACAATCACCGCAACCAGCACTGGCGAAAAAACAATCACCTGCACGGTTACACGCGATAGCACGTCTATAGCGGCTACCAAAACCATCACCGCCGTCGCTCAGGCCACAACGAGCACCATCGGCACAGTCACCATTTCCGGTGACACGACAACCACGACTGGCACAGCCGAGGACTACACCGTCAGTTACAGCGGCACCGCCGCGTCGTCTGACGTGTTCATCAGCTGGAGTTGGTCATCGACAACAACGGGTGCGTCGGCTTCAATCGAAAATTCAGGCTCAGCGACTGCCACGATTACATTTGATGTAGCCGGAACGTACACCCTTACCTGCACTGTCAGTTCGCCTACGGCTAGCGACAGCCCTCAATCCGACACCCACACCGTCACCGTGTCATGAGCACAACCTTCCCCGCCTTGACACCAAGCTCAAGGCAAATCAGCCAAGGTCAGTACGCCACCAAGCGGTTTACCTCAATCGCTGGAACTGGCACGACTCGTGCGTACAGCACCAAGCCGTTTAACGCTGAGCTGTCGCTGCAATTTGACAATTTGACTGATGCTCAAGCGTTGAGCATTGCCACTGCCTACGACCAGGCGCGTGGAAGCAAGGATGATCTGACTTTGCCCGATGCGTTCTGGGCTGGTATGTCGGAAGAACTAAAGATTTTGATTGCTGGCACCTACCTTTGGCGCTTTGCGGAACAGCCGCGACTTACGTCTGTACGGCCAGGGGTGAGTAGTATCTCTGTAAGACTGAGCGGTCAGAGGGACGGCTGATGGCAGTAGTTACTGGTTCTAGTGGCGAGCTGCGCTACAACGGCCTGCGTATCGGAAAGTGCCGCGAATACACGCTCAACATTTCCCGTGATGCATTGGAGACCACCACGCTTGGCTCCAATGACCGCAGCTATGTCCCCGGCGTGCGCGGCACTACGGGTAGCGCCACGATTCTGTACGACAAAGACGACGCTGGGACCATGGCAGTCCTCAACAGCATCTTCGACAATTCCACCGCTGTAGGCGAAGTCAGGTTCATTTTTGATACGGCGGAAACAACCGCTTTGGAAGTGGATGCCTTTATCACGCAAGTGTCCACGCCGGTTTCGGTTGGGGCAGTGACTGCGTGCAGCGTTAATTTCCAAGCAAGCGGATCCTTTAACGGGACCTTCTAATGGCTGTTCTTGGCGTTGGCGGCAAAGTCCGGTTACGGCGGGAAGCGCCGGAGCCTACTGTTTTGCGTCCAGGCAACGTCGATACAGCCAGTAACTCGATTTATCTGCGTAACCCGGCTTTCTGGAGCGGGGACAATATTACGATCAGCTCAGCAAACGGGCTGCCTGTTGACGTTGACGACGGAAGCAACGGACCCGATTGCCCCGATGGGCACGCAATGTATTTCGAGTCTGAGTGGTATCTCGGCACCAACCGCGATCACATCACAAGTGAAAACGACGATTTCTATACAGGAACAAATACCGATCAGTTTTATATGCGCGAAGAGGAGTGCGGTTTAACCACAAGCCAGAACTACTTCATCTACCGCGATCAACTAGATAAGGTCAGTTTTTACTCCACTCGTGCAGCAGCTTTACTGGGTCGAACCACAGATCGTGTCCAGCTATTTAAGGTCGATTTCAACTCTTTAATTATTTCCGCAGTTGGCACAACTGAATACAACAGCGCAATTACTGAATGCGCCAGTGACATCGGCGGTTACAACTTCAGCGACGCTCAAGACGAGGTGACGCTGGCTTCAATTTGTGACTTTGCTCCTGATTACGAAGAACCCGAAGCTTGGATCACTGAATACGACAACGCAGATCTAACTCCGCGCTACTACGTTAACGCTGGTCCGACTGGTGCGTTGTGGATGCTGCAGTGCGACATGTCCCAGTGGTCGCTGAATATGAACGCCCCCGAGGTTGACACGACTTCGGTAGGTGAAAAGTTCGGTGAGTCGATCAAGTCGCTAGTTAGTGGCGGCGGTTCGATCGATTTTTACATCGACCGCAAACCGACAGCGAACAATGAAAACGATTCGACAGCATTGATGCAGCTTTTGCTCCTTACGGAAAAAGGTTGCAATGCGGATGCCGAATTTTGGATGGTGGACGGCGCAGAAGATCGCACAGACGTTCTGCCAGGGGATCTGTACTACTCGACGCAGATTTTGATTACCTCTGTTGCCGTGAACACGAGAGCTACCGACGTTATTGCTGGATCGGCCAATTTTGTAACGGTTGGGGAGATTGCTCTGCGGATGGGCACGAATTAACCGCAAAAGAGCAGACGGCCTACACTGACGGAAAGATTTAGCTTGTTCGGCAGTGACGGAAATCGTTCGCGGTGGTCAGTCGGGCTCACTCGATCACATCGATAGCTCGCAAGCCACCTTCCGCACACAGATTGCGGCACTGACCGACGCAGTTCGGCAGCTGAGTGGTTCAGCTGAAATCGCCCCTGGCGCGGTAGTCAACGATCCCCTTAGTGCTCCTTACGTCCTTTACGTCAATCCATATACCGGCAAAGACACGTTCGTCTCTGGCAACTACAGCACCAGCGGCACTGCGACTGAGCGAATCGAGTTGCAGCGTCTGGAGTGTGGCTACACCGAAGCCCGCCCGTTCAAGACGATCAACCGGGCGATCATCGAAGCGGGCATCATCACCGCTAAGTCGTACTACGAAAACCCGATCACCAACTACGACTTGGTGAGCATCGTCCTGATGCCGGGTGTCACCACGATCTACAACGGCACTGGCGCATCGTCTGTTTCCGAATGGTTAACCAACAAAGAGCCCACCAACGCTGAGCTGACCGAGTTCAACCCCAACGCTGACGGCGGTTTGCTTCTGCCCCGTGGTGTGTCTTTGTGCGGCATGGATCTGCGGAAGACGATCTTCCGCCCTGATGTCGTACCAGCCGTTGCGGACGAGGCCGCTGATGCCAGCAACCGCCGCGCCATCTTCAAGGTGACCGGCACGGGCTACTACTTCGGTTTCACCTTTATGGATAAAGCTGGCTCTACTGCCAGCCACCACCTGCTCGACTGCTTCCACTTTGCAGATCAAGACGAGCTTGACGAGTTCTATACCAAGATCCGCCAAGCCTTCGGCGGCACAAACAACACGGGCGGTCTCGACAACGCTCTAGCCGTAACCCGTACTGCTGAGTACCAGATTGTCGGTCCGCAGCCCGCTGCTGGTTCGCAGGACATCAACACCGACACCACGGTTTCTGCCAGCCCGTACATCTTCAACTGCTCGATCCGCAGTAACTACGGCCTGTGCGGCATCTATGCAGATGGTGCAAAACCGACTGGTTTCCGCTCATTGGTGACTGCCCAGTTCACGGGCGTGTCCATGCAGCGCGACCTGAGCTGCTGGGAGAAGTACAGCGGCGGCGCTTGGGGCGCATTTACTGACTACGCCGATTACGTCAGCACCGGCCCAGACCATGTGCGGATGGATCCCAACCGCCGGTCGTTCCATATTCGCGCTGTCAATGAAGCCGTCATCCAAGAGGTGTCGGTGTTTGCCATCGGCCAGGGCGTTCACCACTGGACCCAGACCGGCGGTGAAATCACCATCACCAACAGCAACTCCAACTTCGGCGGTTGCGCTGCAATCTCTGAGGGTTACCGCACCGCAAGTTTCCCGACGGATACCGACTGGAACTTGAGCCTGCTGAAGGTTTCCAACAACCTCAGCGAACTCGCCAACAACGTCCGCCGCATTTTCCTTGGCACGGTTAGCGCGGTTTCCGCTAGCAGCATCACGCTGGTTAATGCTCTTGGCGAGAGCGTCACTGTTCCTGGTGTCCCCGATCTGGTGGCACGCGACGGCTACACCCTGCGCGAGGACAGCTACGTCTGGGTTGAAAACACGCTCGGCAAAGATTGGCGGACCACTTTTGCTGCAACCGCCTGGTCTACTGGTGACACTGATCTTCTGAACACCAAGGGCGCACTTACCGACGAGGATGGCGAGGCACCCGGAAACAACGACGACGGTATAAACAATGCAGTCGGTAAGCGCGTTTACATCCGCCGGATTGTTGATACGCGCAATCCATCGCAGCGTCGCTACACGCTGAAGCTGTCCAACACTGGTTCGGCCCGTCTTCCCGTTCGGGATTATGTGCTTCAGACCGACACGACCGGATCAAGTATTGATTCCGAGTTCGGTACGGATGAAGTGCTGCTGGTCAACAGCACCGGCAACACCACGATCACTGGTGTTAGCAACGCTTCCGAAATTACCCTGCGTCGCGGCAACGCCTCCGTCACCTGGACCAGCGGCGACCTTTACAAGAAAGGTCAAACCGTCAAACGTTCGGAGAAGCACTACACCTGTATTGAGGAGAACGAGGACACCAGCTTCGACGCGAACAAGTGGCAAGAAAGCTTTGTCCACATGGCCTCGGATTACAACACCGAGGATTTCTATAAGAACGAAGCTCCGATCCTCACCTTTGACAACGACACCAGCGGCAGCGAAGATTCAACCACTCTTGGTTACAACTTCTCGACCGTCTGGGGCAGTGATGCGCTGATCCAAGAGCAGTACCGATACGCCACTGACTACCTGGGCCTGCACCTGTTCCTGACCGGCCTTGGTTTTACCAGTGCCCAAGCTCACACGATCCTTACGCCTAAAGCTGAAGCTGACCGCGAACTGGACCCCAGCGTCAGCGCCGACATGGGCGGCTACGTCCCAAGTGGTGCAGCCAATGCTCTAGCCAACTGGCCCCTGGAGCTTCGTCGTCCCAGTGTCATCCGACTGTTTGGTCACGCTTGGGAATGGACCGGCTACCTGAATTACACCAAGTCGATCCCTGCGTACCAGCAGGCACTGTCCCCGCAAAACAAGTTCACTTATTACTTCACCAATGTCAACGGCGGTCGCGTTTATGCAACCGGCTTCAACGAAGAGGGTTATCAGGTTACGCCTCGCGGTTTGGAAGATGTCACCACTGGTCAAACCCTAAGTGTCGAGAGCATTGGCGCTAGCGACATCACGATTGATACGCCAACTGAGTTCACTGACCTGACGTTGAATGGTACGACCACCATCAACGACACGCTGGTTGTCAACGCCACCAATGTCACCTTCCCGGACACGTTGGCGGCCAACACGACCAACTATGGTCTCGGTCAGATTGCAAGTATCAGTGAACTTAACAGCACCACTTCTGCTGGTACGGACAGCGGCTTAAACAGCGCAGGTCCCAACTTTGTCACTATTTCCGGTTTGAACTACTGGAAAACCAAGAACAAGGTTCTTACCCAGCGAACTGGCGCGGCAACAATTTATGTGGTGCCTGATAACGCCACCAATGGAACGGAATACAACTTCAACGGCACCACTGCGACACTGACTGCTGACCCTGACCGCAGCGGGGATGATCTCTTTAATGATCCACCAACATCTCGCGCTAAAGCAGTTCGATTGGCGCGTGCCGCTGTTTATGCAAACGACACTTACAGCGCCGCTGAAACTGTCAATTATTATTTGGCCAACGGTCCTTATTACAATTACGGCGTTGGTTTTAACCATATTGCCAACGTAATTGGGGCAACTGCACAGTTCCCCTCAGACAACGTTCTTGCTGATTTTACTGCAGCTTCTACGTCTCCTACAACTAACGTTAAAGCTCTCTACGACGCAACATTTAACGCCCCATGTTTTGCAGTACCTTTGCAATTTAGTGCAAACTCAAACAACTTACGCTCTTTCATGGCCGCAAGACCTAGCTACCTGTCTTTTGCCGAAGGTGGCTCATGCAACGGCGTTATTTGGCTTGGAGCGGATAAAACCTTAAACGATACTACTAATTTCCCGAACAGCATTTATTCCGGTTTTGACAACCTCGAAGATTACCG
>Ga0208645_1003109_pt1 | contig 12548 bp, 6 predicted proteins | sample VirMetDEL_Sep_01_FD_184519 | JGI IMG/M metagenome (GOLD analysis project Ga0208645, IMG submission 184519) | Aqueous microbial communities from the Delaware River and Bay under freshwater to marine salinity gradient to study organic matter... | ecosystem: Environmental > Aquatic > Marine >...
TATTAGCAGTAACCGCATCATTAGGAGCGATTGAATTACCTGATTGCGTGTTTATTGTTACATTGTTTGCTATTAAAGCGTTCTGTGTATCCGGTGAGTTAAAAGCTTGAACACCGTAAGTCGCACGATCTGTTAATGTCCTAGAGTCAGTTATTAAGTTTCCATTAACTATATATTTAGTACACTCATTTAATTCTATAGCGTCTGTACCATTACCCCCACAGTCCGTAATTTGATTGTTAGTTATAGTTAAATTAGAACCTCTGTAAATTCTAATGCCTCGGCTAGAACAGTTTTGAAGTTGGTTGCCTTGTATCATTATTTGAAGAGCATTTGGCGCTGAATAATTGCCTTGATAACTTATTCCAAAATCAACATTAGTTATGTAATTATTAACAATCTGAATATCGGTTATATCAACAGAACCACCTGATGCGGGAGGGAAACCTATAAAATAATCCCATTTATCTGCACCTACACATTTAGCGTTGTTGTTTGCTACAATTAATTCCAAAGCTTTAGTTGTATCATGGTAACCATCTATAACAAACTTAGGTACATCTGAGTCACGGTCGTCGTAAAATGTGTTAGATGAAATAATTATGTGATTGTTTTCAAAGTTAATAATATAGTCACGCCCAGCTTCGCTTCCGCAGTTATGAAATACATTATTAGAAACAGTACGGGTTTTACCTAGACCAGCACTTACGAGAGCAAAATTAGCCCCTGTAAAAATGTTGTTCGTAATCAGTTGGTTTTCTACATCGTAAGTTTTAAATAATGAGTTATCAATTCTATTACCTTTAAATATTATATTTTCAGAACCAAACGTACTCTCTTCTAATGTTACTGCGTGATTATCGCTACTATCACCTTCGGGTTCATCAAAAATACAATCGGTGATGACACAATCTTTACCGCTGTTTATTTTAAAATAGGTTACACCACCTAAAGCTGTAGCTGTGTTTGTTTTAAAGTAACAATTTGAAATTTTGACATTTTGTGAAACATAAGCTGTTGGCCCCCCTACGCTGTGTATATGTAAACCTCCACCAACAATAGAACTAGGCCCCGCATCTGTTCTTATAGATTCGTCTCCGTTATCAACAAAAGCACACCCTTCTATAGAAAGATTATTTACTTGAAGAGTGTTATTTTCATTAGGTTCTACATCCAGCCCTGTCAGTCCGCAGTTTTTAAATAAACAATTCTCAAACTTGAGACCATTAGCCCCATCTGTTACACTACAACCATTGCGAGTAAAACCGTCAAAAGTACAATCTCTGACTAAGATGTTATTAACAGCAGTATTTGTAGTACCGTCAAACCCTGTTCTTATATATAAACCATCTGGCCCCAAAATGGCTTGCATTGATGGATCGGTTCCGTTGTAAAAAGTGCAGTTTAATATCTTTACATCCGTAGCGTCATGTATTCTTACTGATTGTTTATGTGTATGACTCGTTGCAGTTGCCGCATTATCAAACCTTAAATTTTCTAAAGTTATTCTATCAGCATTTTGAAGGATCCAACCATAATTAGCACCTCTTTGAATGATAGTACCTTCCTCGCCTAAAACATGAACATCACTTAACGGGTATATTGTAGAATTTTGAACATAACGACCTGCTGGAAAGAATAAAGTTTTCTTCGACGTAGAAGCAACTGACATAGCATCATCTACAGCACTCGCAGTATTATATGTAGAAGTACCTGCTTTTATAGCGGCGTGTTCGCTTGAAGGAATAAAGTCTAAGATATTAACGACATCAGCAAACCGATCCTCCAAGCTTCTAGCGGTCGTTGAACCCGTCGCCACAACGTCGCCTGTAGGCATAACCTTACCACCCGCCGTAGCTCCATCGTGCAACACCAGGGCGTTCTTATCGGTGTCTACTGTGACCTCGCCTTGTGGCCCCGTATAAACGGCGTGTTGGGCGGTCGTTCCTCTGCGAAGTTGTACTTGTACGTTACTCATATCTTATAGTTTTAAAGCGGGTTTTAAAGGCGTTACGGGCATGGGTTTAATATTTTATCCGATACACTATTGATATATTTGCTAAACCTGATGTTGGAAAAGCACTAGACGCTATAACATTTCCATTCTTAAAAATATATCCTGTACCATCATTGATTACCTCAAAAGAGTTTATATCCCCATCGGCAGCCGTTATAAACATTCCTAAACCTCTTGCATTACTATCTCCGAAAAAAGGAAGACCTGATATACGAGTCATAGATGAATTAGTTCCTGTAACACCTGACCAACTTATACGGGCAGTAATATAGCAAAGCTCACCGAATTGGTAAAAATATGGATTAGTAATGGTTTTTCCTGTAAGAATTGAAGTTCCGTCACTTTCTCTAACGATGTCAATATTATCTAAAGCGGTATCTGAAACCACATTAAAGGGATCTTCCTGTGCAATTAAAGGAATTTTAGTTGATTGACAAATTGCTGCTGATGAAAAATAAACTTCTGTCGCAGCTCCGGGTGCAATATAACCAATTAATCTATCGACCGTTTTTGTTGTATCAATGTCAAAAGTCAGTTTCGCTCCTACTAATCTAAATTTACCATCTGCTTTAGCATAAGGTGAGCTTTGAAAATCCGAGGTTCCATCTGAATATCTTATTTCTAAATAAATGTAACTCGTATCTGCTACGTTTGTTTTCATCCACCCCGAGAACGAATATGTCCATCGGGTTGAATAATCCTGTTTATCAAAATTAAGATCAATTCTTGCTATGGTTCCTGCCGTAACTTTATACACGGCATTTCCTCGAAAAGTCTTAGTATCTTTTGTCCAATTAGTACCTACCGACCATCTCGTAATATCCGTTGTTGGTATAAGGTTTTTAAGATCGGCTGATGTGATGTGAGGTAAAAGAGTAGCATTGGAAGTTCCCGACTCCCCTTCATCTTTATCAGCTAAACCTAAACTAGAAAAACTAACAGCATTGTCTAATAACTCAAAACTATCAATCTCCCAATAACCCTCATTAATATAAATTAAAGGCTGTAAATATCTTAGAGTAGACACAAGCAATGTTGATTTAGTAGCTCCGTCTTGCCAAAAAGTACAATGATTAAAAGTCTGATAAGTAACAGCATTATCGGTTTCGTATAAAACTGTATCTACTGATCTTTGATTGAAAAAGTAACAATTATTAAAATAAGTTAAAAACGATAACGAAGTTCCGGCAGCAGTTTTAAGAGCTGTAACAAACCCCGTAATCGAACAATCATTAAAATTATTTGAGGTCGTGAATCCCCCCGCAACACCTTGTTCAAATAAGATACCAATATTAGGTCTCTGAATTGCTATTTTTTCAAATAGATTATCAAACACCGCAACACCATCGTGATCCAATCGGATGCCTGTATAAGCTCCTTCCTTTGCGGCTCTACCTGCTAAACCTGTCAAACTAGGATCATCTTCTTTATCTGTCTTAATGGTTATATTTCGGTATGTATTGTAGTTTGAACCTTTTAAATGTAAAACTACATCAGCGTAAGCGGTATCTACAATTAAAGTTATGTTTTGTAAACCACAGGCTGTTATTTCAAGTGGCGCGCTTATTCTGTAAGCCTTATTAGCACCATCAACCATAGGCTTTGTATAATACGGTAATGCTGTTCTACTTGAACTTGCTGCATTTAATGCTGCTTGAATCTCGTCTGTATCGTCGGTAACACCGTCGCCTTTAGCCCCGTAATCCAAAACGTTAACAACGCTTTCCCGCGCCATTTGAATACCACCTTGAGTAGCTCCGTCATGTAGCACCAATGCGTTCTTATCGGTATCAACAGTCAACTCGCCTTGAGCGCCTGTAAAGTTTGCGTGTTCGGCGGTAGTGCCTCTGCGGAGTCTAAGTTGCGTATTGCTCATGTGATGTATTAAATAAGAGTTCCGTATGAAAAGACTACACCGAAGCTTTCGTAGAAGTTGCTACCGTAGTCTAAAAACTGAGTGAGTGTTCCTGTTAAATTCCCGTTATCAATAAAAGCTGTAAGCGCCGCTAGTCCCACGCCATAGTCGTAATTAAACTGAGCCGATGGGGCGATAGTACCGTAGTCATAATCCGTTGGGATCTCGGTAAAAGCGTTGCGATAACCGCGTTCAATCACGATTACTTCGACGCCTAAAGCTGGAGCTGTGGTAAACCTAATGTCGTTTGTACCAGCTACAAGCGAGTAATCAGCGGGGTCTTGAACGACGCCATTAAGCGTTACTAGATAAGCGGATGAGTTACTATGGTTCGTTGAGAACGTCAGTACAAAATCCGTTTGTGAACCGGTTCCTGTAAACTTCGATACACCTGGAGGGTTACCCGTTCCAAGCGAGATTTGATCCAATGCACCCGCCACATACTGTTTATTAACGCCGTCAGTAGCGTTCAACGGATTCCCGACATCAACGAGTCTGTAGCCGTTTACATCGAGGTTTTGATCGAGTGCATTACCCGTAAAGTCTGCGAGAGTAAGCCCGTCTATAGTCGCGTTTAACTCCGCTTTTACCGCGTCATCTTGCGTGTCTACATACGCTTTTGTAGCGGCGTCTTGAGCGTCGGTAGGGTCGGCAAGATTCGTTATCTTATTCTCTTCCGCATCGTAATTCTCACCGCCTTTTTTACTAAGAAGTTCACCACCCGATCCTTCCGCCGCTTCTTGCGACAGATAAAAAGCATGTTGATAACTTAGGTCAAGGTCAGCTTCAGTAAGTACCGAGCCGTCAACGAAGTTTACCAATACGTCTTCAGTCGAGCTATTACGGGCGATCTTAACGGAGTTACCAGCGACGACACTACCGGCGTTTATAACGATCGCATTAGTCGGGGAAGTAACGATTGAATACGCCGATGAAGCCAGCTTGACATCTTCGACATAAACGTCGATTAAGACATTACCCTCGTCATCCGATAAGTACGGAAAGGAAAACACAAAGCCATTAGTAACTTGATCCGATGTGGCCGATGAATATTCTACATATGAGTTGGGCATGGTTCTTTGTTATATTATTATCTTTTAATTGCGAATGACAAGCACTACTTCACGAGATCAAGGAGTTCAGGGGCTACAGTTTCCTTCGGAAGATCCTTACCTTCGTATTGAAGTATCTGTAAATCTACATTGTATTCCATCTGTTTTTCAAGAAATGGATACTCTTCGAGCAACTGACCGAAAGCGGCGTTCCTGTAGTTTTCAAATATTGTATTTAAGTTTTCTTTTTGAACTTCATCTAACCCATTACCAGGTCGAGCAATCGTTATTTGTGATAAATCAGGGTTTTCGTAAGCTTCTATAACTGCCTTCTTTATACCGCTTTGGGCATATATTTCTTTCCAACGGTCGTATAAAGATTGATTAGATCCAGGCACTTTTAGTTTTTGCAAATCAATACCTGGTATAGCTCCTTTATCGCCTCCCGCTGGAGGAAACGCATAAGCACCTTGATATTTCATAATAGCCTCAACGGAACGATCACCACGAGATTTGGAAACCGCAAACGGGTTGAAAGCATTAATCTCTCTACGCATTAAACCTCCACCGTATTGAGGCTTTTTTTGACCAAAGGCATCACGAGCTGGATCAAGGGTTTGAACATAACCAGGAATACGATTTAATAAAGTTTCAAACACTCCGTTTACTTCGCGTATATACGGGTCATCTGACCTTCCTAACGAGTTAAGAACTGAGGGAACGGATCGACGCGTAATGTCCTCTAATATAGCAGTCCCATAGTCGTCTTCAGGTTGTACGCGACCACTAACCAACGCATCTAAAAACCCGCCTACAGTCTCAAGATAACTCTTTTGACCGACCGCTCTACTCATCGCAAATCCTACGGTCTGTAAGAAATAAGTCAAATCATTATCTGAGAAATCATTATCTTCCCTTGCTCGCATTAAATCTCCAGCTAAAGCAGTAATAGTCGCCGCAGGGTCAGCCTTTTGAAGACTTATATAAGTATCGCCTAATTGATCGCCTCCACTATCACCCGTTTCCCAATAACGCTCAAGAGCCGATTTATTAAGGGCGTTAGGTAACCATCCTGTAGCTTTCTTATTTTCTAACTCCTTATAGTCTTGAGGGCCACTATTAGTAATGATTTGTTGATCAGCTAAAAATATCGCACTACTCCACAGACCCGCACCTACAATCTGACGACCACGGGCGTTAGCTCTGATCATCGGATTATCACTCATTAACTCCTCGCGAGACCTAGCCCACAAACGACCAATACCAGGTAGTTCAGCAAATTGACTTGTAGTACCACCAAACTCTTTAAAGATATTAACGGGGGTTTTGATGAAAGGTACAACATATTGAGCCATGAAACCTGTAGCGCCACCTTCGGTTCTAAGTTCCTGAACGCCCATTCCCATCGACTCAAACGGGCTATAACCTTTTTTAAGATCCGATTGAAATGTAATACGATCACCAAACTGCCTCAAGTATTCCATCTCGCTGGAAAGCTTAGTAGTCCAATTTTCTTTTGTGTAATTCTTGATGAAATCAACCGCTTCATCGCCGTCAAGACCTTGTTCCTGTGCTTGCCTTACAGCTTCTAACTGAACATCGTTTTGAGTCTTATATCGTTTACCATCTACAAAATAACGAGACATCTTACCTTCGATATAATCAGCCATACCTTCGACAGGGGCTTCGCCTTTAGCTACAAGATCCTTATACTCCTGAGACAATAAAGATTTAACTTGAGACTTAGCAAATAAGTGACGATAGAACTCATCTTGGAACACTAAACCTTTAGGGCCATAAGACATTAACTCGCCAAGGTTTTCAACACCTTCGCCAATAGCTCCGCTTAAACCTGTTTCTTCCATCGAGAACGCCTTACCTCCTACTTTCTCAAAATGAGAATCAAGAGCCATTTGTCCCTTGGAGTTTTTAGCAGCGAGCTTGGCGGCTTCCCACGCTTCAGGTAACGCGTGTAAAAGGTTTCTTGCTGTCATTACCGCGTGCTTGGAAGTCTTTAAATCTCCGCCTACTAACGCACCTAAAGCTTGGTTGGATAACGAATAGATTCCCATGAAAGTATTACCGGTAGCTGCTGCTGCTTGAGTAACAGGGCCACTTAAAATATTACTGTACATTACTTCCGTAGTCATGGCTGCAATCTTACCAGCTACACCACGCCGTCTAAGCTCAAGCATACGACCTAATTTACCTGTGTCCCGTAATACACGAAGTTCAGAAGTCAAACCACGCAACGCTTTTAAACCGCCTAGATCGTTTAATTGTTTCTGTAGTTCTTCAGGGGAAATGTCCTTTGAATATTTAACGAGTTGTTTAGTAAGTTTCTCCTCGGTTTTTATGGCGTCTTTTTCCATCTGACTAACAACCGCAGCTAGTTGGTCTCTTGACACTTTCCGACTTTGCAAAAGTTTACCAGCATTACTACCGATAGATCCTGAAGCTTCAGCGAACTCACCAAGTCGGTCAAAGTCTGCCATTATATCGTTAATAACCGCTGGATCGTTAAAATCTAAATCACCACTTAGTTTTTTATTGAATTGTTTAAAAGCATTTAGCGTCATTGAATCAGCTACAACGCTTTTGAAGATCATATCTTCGCCCTCTTTAGCTATTCTCTTAGTATATTTAAGCGGGTCAATGTCAGGGTTAAGTTGCTTACGCAGTTCTATTGATCTTTTGATTAACGACTCACGATCAGTTTTAGGCCCACGCTTTTTAAACCCTTCTTTAACTTGTTCTAAAACCGCAGCCATAGAACGTTGTACGTCTTGTTGGTCGGTAAAAGCCCCGACATTAATTGGCAGTAAATCGGTCTTACCTTCTAAATAATCTAGCAACTCCTCGTCGCTCATCTTCATCCGTTCAAGAGCTTGTAGCTTTTGTTCCTTGGTAAGCTTGGATGGTGGTGTAACTTCGGCTTCAACTTCAGGTTTTACTTCGGGCGCTTCGCCTTCTTTAACCGGTCTTAAAACCGTACCTTCACCGACTTCAGGCTGTTTTTGGTAAGTCTTTACTATCTCCGCCCATTCCTTTTCGGTCTCTTCCTTTTTTGCCTGAGCCTTTGCTCTTAGTTCCTCAAGGTACTTACGGTCTGTACGGGATACTTCAGTTAATTGCTCGGCTAAAGTCTCACGCTCTTTTTGTAACGCCCGACCCATTTCGCCATCACCAAGCTCGGGATTCTTTTTGAGTAAGTCATCAATGGTATTAATACGATCAGCAACATGAGCTTCCATCTGCGTCTGTATCTTTTTAGCTTGTTGTGAACTTACACCAGCACGATTAAACATACCGTGTTCATAACGCCCCATACCCGCGCCTAAACCTGAACCTATCACGCTTGCAAAGCCTACTTCAAACGGGCTTAAAGCTTCCCGCTCACCTTCTGATATGTCAATCAACTGACGACCAAATTCCTCACCGCCAGCCATAAACCCTCCTTCAGCGGCTCTAACCCCCATTAAACCTTTCTTGCCTAACTTGGCAGTCCTAGCGGGGCCGATACCAGGAACAGCAGTAAATGCCCCGTTTAAAGTCGCTTCCTTAAAGCTAGTGTCTTTTTCAGGGTTACGCATTTTCTGTGCGATTGTGTTAGATCCAAACCCTGTAGCAAAGTTTAATAAACCATATCCGATCCAACCTTTCGGCCCAGCTAGTAGCCAAGGACTCGTGGCAATCCCCGTAGCTAATCCTGGCAGGGTCTCCATAGCAATCGCCTTAGACTCTTGCCATAATCCTTTCGCTTCTTCCGTTTCAGGGTCTAAGATGTCTTGACGAGTCCTAGTTGCAGTCGTGTCTAAAACCTCGTCTTGAGGCATGAAATCTTCGGCGGTATAAATTTTATTAGCCATTATTAATCAATATGATTTGCTCGGTAAGCGTCAATAAACTCACCCTTTCCTTGGTAATCGTCTTCTTCAAAACCTATACGATGAAGGACTGAGTTTAAATTCTCAAGCTCCTTGCTTTTGGTTTTAAAACTATCTAATAAATCTTTATCGAAGTAAGATCCCAAATTGAATTGAGCGGTTCTTAACCTTGTCTTTACCATCTCTTCGATCTGCGGTGATATATTGTTGTAAACTTCAGGAGCGCGTTCATCTAACTGCCTATCTAATTCAGGACGAGAAAGTTGACCCATCCCTTGTAATACCAAACGATCACGCTCCTTACGCATTTCATCACGAAATATCTTAGAAGCTAAAGGTCTTAATGTTCCTAATGTATTACCAGGTATTTGTTTCTTAGCGATTCCCGTTATATCTTTTACGATATTAGTCGAGTTATCAACCGTAGCTATCGGTATACCATCCTTAATTGCCTTATCACTAAATCTATTTTCGATAATATCCGAATAATCTCTAACAGGCTGACGACGCATTACATTCGCCTCAAAGTCAGTTTCTTCGCTGTTTGCTTTCAATAAAGCTTTATAATCAGATAGGCTTAACTCTCCGTTATCACGGGCGATATTAATCGCATTTCTCTGATCAATACCTAAGTTTAAATTGCCTTGAATCGCCCCTAATACAACGGAGTCCGTAGCTAAGGTATCCACCTTTTGACGGTTATAACTCTTATTAGCTTCTTCCCGTTTTCCTGTTATATACTCTTCGATATTATTAGGTTTTACACCTTTAGCCTTTAACTCGTCCCTAGTCCGACTAGACCAATCCTTAAAGAAGTTTTCAGTAATAGGTTTACCTTCGTTTAAACGCTGTAAAAACTCAGTATCAAACGGAGCTGTAGCATCCTCTAATACTGTGTTATAAGTCGTGACTGCTTGCTGTTGCCAATAAGCTCCCTGACTAATAATGGTACGCTCCAATGCGTTTAATGAATCCTGCATTGTGCTGGTTATAAACTTCGCTCCCTTGTCGTTAATCTTCCAATCTTTAAGCTGTTGGATTTTACGCATCGCTCCAGCGGCGTTTCCACGCTCGGTCATATCCATCAGCATAGGCTGAATCATTTCCTGAAGAACGAACTCACGATTACCTTTGAAAGCACCGGCAGAATCGTTGAACCACTCACGGAACTCAGGCGAGTTAAGATCCGCTTCGTTTTGTTCCCACGCTTTAAACTGATCCTGTGCCATGTTCAACCAATCGGTCTTACCTTGGGCTATAGCTGCGTCTTGTTGCTGTCTTGTAACTGTGTTTACAAACTCGTTTCCAATCGAGTCTAACATCGGAGCAACAGACTCTTTAGCATATTGACTATCAACACCTTGCAAAAACTCAGCGATGCGTTCTTGAGCGACGCCCACAGGATTCTCGCTTTGTAATAGTTCAGGATCTGTAAGTAATTGATTACGAAATTCTTTCGCTTGTACCTTCGCTCTAGCCGCTCTAATACCGAGTAGGAACTCAGGGTCAAACGCTTCTTGTATTACGCCTTGTTCCCGTAGTTTACGCAGTTCCTTTTTCGTTTTATCACGTTGAGCCTCAAGTTCAGCCATAGCCTCTTCAGGCTTTTCCATCGCAAATAACTCGCCTTGTTCGCGTTGATATTCACGCTCTGCTTTTTGTATAGCCCCGAATTGTTGAAGAATAGGATTAACCTTGGACAACGCATCAGCTAAGTCCATGAGCTTATTACGACCCGCTTGTTGTACGGCAACGGTGTACTGACCTCCGCTCCTGATTGTAGGCTGAAGCTTTGGAGCGTCGGGTAGATCCGCAACTTGAACGCGAGCATTACGCGTAGCTTTTACCAGGTCGTCTATAGTTGCCATAATATTAGGAAGTCTTGCCTTGCTGTATTTGTTGACCCGTAGCGTAAGCACTAGCGGCGTTGAGAGCAGTAGAAGCTGCGGCACTCAAGAAGCTAGGTCTGTTAATCGGACGATTAATATCTATCTGACGCATTTGAGTGCGGTATCCAGCGTCGGTCAAAGCGAGTCCTGTCTGTACGTCCTGTAGTTCCCGTTGACGAGTAATACCGATTCTATACGCCGCTTCTTGACGGGTGTAATCGTCTAATAACATTTCAACGGACGCACCGCTAACTCCAGCTTCACCCGCGCTTGTTCTCGCCTTAGACAACGCTTCACGAGCTTTTAACGACACATCAGCTAGTTCACGGTTTGCCGCTTCTTGCTCCTGTGCCTGACGCATACGCATCGCCGATTGTTCCTGCATTGCCCGTTGACGCTCGGCTTCTGCCGCTCTCGCTTGATAACGAGCTTGCTGGCGAGCCATACGGCGTTGACCGATGAACTGAGCGCCACCGGAAACTACCGCTAATGTTGTCAATGTTACAGGATCACACATAACGATTATTTCTTATAAAAGGTAAATTGTTTATAACCTTCCACATCACAGTCATTAAACGACGCTCCTAGCCATTTCAACCAACGTATAGATAGTGTGTTTTCTGCCATAATGTAATTAGTTAATACTTCATACTTATCATTAAAAACTCTATTAAGCCACTCTTTAGAATGCTTTATAAACGTGCGTTTAATCAAGTGCATACGGTGAGTACCAAGCAACCAAGGAACGCCCATACCTTCGATAGGAGACCGAGCCACACCAAAAGACCCAATCATCTTATGATCACGAGTCAAGATCGTCCAAGGCTTCTCCGTTACCTGGTAGGACTCTTCAAGTGCCAAGCGGGGATGATTGCCTAATCCTATGATCTCTAACATATCCATAGTTCTTAGATCGTTGTATAAAGCTTGAGCGTCATAATCGCCGTTAGCTGGTTCAACAATACAATCATCGTAGGTGTAGTATTCATTATCCATATCGTTTTGAGCGGGAATGAACGAAGTTCTCAAACTCAGCCGATAACAGTTTCATGGGTAATGCAGACGACGATTTAATCTTTATTTCCACTTCATCATGGCGAGCTTGAACGGGGAATCTAAACGACCCGCTATCAAGCACAAGCGACCCAATGATCGAGTCAGCTCCGAGTGTGGTAGGATTAAAAACGTAGTTATAAGTATCACGATAAAGCGGCGTTACTTCCACGGTAAAGTGACCTGAATCTGAATAGTCGATAGCTCCGTTTCTTATTATTTGTTTGGTGAAATTACTTGATGATCTACCACCTCGTTCTGTTGGTTGCTTCAAGGTCTGTGTAGAAAATGTATAAAGCGTTTCGTATTCAAACCCGACATAAAACGCCTTAGTGGTTAGATCCCCACGAACAGTAAAGCTATCAACGCCTGAAGCGGTTATATCACGGCGTATTCCAACTGCGTCATAAACGACGCCTCCATCGGGATCATACGGCATACCGGTAACGGTCGTTGTGTTCGAGGGTTGATCGTAGGTCTTAACGAGCGTTGAATACGAGCTTGGTAAACGACGATCTAAATGCAGGGAGTAATCGTAGCCTGTATCTTTATGACCCGCTTCCATCGCCATCTTTTCGAGGTATCCATCTTTGGTTATGACATACAGATCGGAGTCTAAAAAGCCCATGCCTACGATTTCCTTACGGAAGTCAAAACGCATCCAAGCTGATTGAATCTTTTCTTTGTTCGACCAAAAGTACTTGTACACATACAACTGTTTAAGATTGTTATTAG
>Ga0208645_1003110_pt1 | contig 12544 bp, 11 predicted proteins | sample VirMetDEL_Sep_01_FD_184519 | JGI IMG/M metagenome (GOLD analysis project Ga0208645, IMG submission 184519) | Aqueous microbial communities from the Delaware River and Bay under freshwater to marine salinity gradient to study organic matter... | ecosystem: Environmental > Aquatic > Marine >...
GCAAAAGGAAATGACGTTATTCTTGAGGCAATTGCCAAGGCATATCGTAAGTCCAACCCCGGCAAAGTCGATGGCGATCTTGCTTCTATTCTTACGCTGACCGGAAAAGCAGACAGCGATACCATTGCCAAGGTCTATGCCTTGGCCCAGATGTTAGTCACACTCCGCCCGACTGTAACTACGATCCGTCCAGACAACTCCTTGGCTATAGAGAAAGGAAATCTGTCTGCGTTTATGCGTTTCGACAAAGTATTGGACGGGGTAAAAGAAAACCAACTGATCGGACAAATCCGCCAAGTATTCGGGGAGGACGCAACCTACACACGGATCAATGACTTCGAGGTCGTGGTCACTAATCCAAAACTTACCCCAATCCAGTTCGCAAGACGGTTTGGGAGACTTCGTGGAAAACGAAATGACATCAGAAAATCAGAACTATTCACGGCGCAAACCGAAACGCTCACCCACAACTGGGCTGAAGACCCTACTGGAGAAAGCATCAGGAGCGAAATTCGCAGACTCGGATTCGGAGATATTCTCCAATCCCTTGATGCTCGGAGAGCCGATTACCTCGATATTGCCGAAGAGTTCGGAGCCACAGAAGTAGAGCAGTACAGGCAAGCGCCGAGAGCGCCGCCGGAAGAAACCGCTACTGAAGATACTGCTGAAGCCGCCGATGAGGCGGCTTCTTCCGTTGAAGAGGACGATATCAATTTCTCTTTAGACGATGCAGAAAACTTCCAAATAGAAGAAGACGAAGCAATAGGATTCTATGACTACAAGTCTAATAAAGATTTAAGCACGGAAGAGCAACGGCAGAAGTTATCCAGTAGGAAATTTAAGTTACTGCAAAAACGTCTTGGGTATGTCGAGGAAGCCGTAAGTAAGTTTAGCGATATCGGAGTTCCTATCTTTGTTTACCACAAGCCCCTTAGCCTTACTAGGGGATTCTTTACTTATGACGCATATGAAGACGGAACCCTTGCTGACCCCGAAATTCATATCAATGTTGGGCTTGTTAAGACTCTTGAGCAAATAACAGAGACTTTGTCACATGAGATGGCTCATGCCGTTATTGCCACAAAGTTATTTCCTAACAACAAAGATTCAATAGCATTTTTTAATAAGATTTATTCTGAAAATCGCGCCGCGATAAACACTTGGTCAGCACTAAACTATGCGACTGAGAGCAATGCGGTTAAGGCAGAAGAATGGCTTGTATGGTCTATTGATCAAGAAATCGCCGCAATCCTTAACGGCAAGCAGAACTCCTTTAGTTTAGGCATAAGAAGGATCATTGACCGGATTGCAAAAGTTCTTTTTGAAACTCTTGGTTTTAATTATCAAAGACAAGAACTTGCTCAGATAATTAAAGATGCCACTACTGCGGTAATCAACAATTCCTCACGAATTGAAATAACGGCTGACAGTCCAACAGAAGACGGACCTATGTTTGCTCTTTCTGGAGCAAGGAATACCTACACCAAACTTCGAGAGAAAGCAGAATCTTCTCCTAGAAAAAGAAGAACCAATAAAGAAATATTTGAGATGTTCGACAAGATATTTGCGGACACTTACGGGGAGCCTCTTAACCCAATAAAAAACCCAGAGGATTACAAACTTGCCGTAAACATACTTTCTGCTGAACTTCGTTTTCAAATCGGCAAAGAGAATAGCGGTTTGGGATGGTACACGGAGGATGTTGCAGAAGCATTCCAGATTACAAGAGAGTTAATTCAAGAACTTCGTTCTCCAGCAAATCAATTTTTTATGACCGCTCTAACGGGTATTCACTCGAACGGGCAAAAGGTTAAAGCAAACTGGAAATCTGCGGCAACTGCGTTAGCCGAATACTTTAAAACAGGACTGATCCCTTATACCTCTCCAAACGGGGAACTTATTGGGGTACGAGGAAATACTATTGTTCGTCAGTCTCGTATGCTGTTTAACATGGTCGAGGATATGGGCGGCGTGGAGCCCGCAGTGGAGTGGCTTTTTAGTCCTCACACAGTCAAAGAAATTATGGAGGTTCGCGAAAAGTACGGGGGTTTTGTTCATTCCAGTAATTATTTGAAAGGGGGATCGAACGCTGAGTACACCGGGACTTTTATATTCGGGCCAAAAGTTGGCGCGTTTATTAAAAATCTTAATGGAATAAATGATGATCACGCGATAACAATAGATGTTTGGGCGACGAGAACCTATAACAGAATAATTGGACGTGCATCAGAAGATCAAGGCGCTCCAAGAGGAGAGCCAGAAAGAGAAGTAATTAAAAAGTTATTTGTTGACGCTGGGAAACGAGTTAAAACGCCGGAAGGAAAATCTCTTACGCCAGATGACACTCAAGCACTACTTTGGTTTTTCGAGCAACAACTGTATAATTCGTTAGGAACTTCAGCCGTCCCAGAGGGGAACAAAAATGGCGCAAAAGAATTTAAAAGAGATGTCGAAAACGGATCGATACAATACCGAGAACAGTCGAGCATTCGCGAACGCAATGAGACTGCGTATGCAGATGCACTCAGAAAAGCGGGAAGAAAAGAAGAAGAGCAAGTAGAGGCAGAGAGCCTCCTCCCAATAGACAAGCCCGCCTCTGGCGGGCTTTCTGCTTCTAGGCTACGTCAATCTCTTGTTCGACGTTATGGTGAGCAAGGTATCGCAAGGCTAGAGGCAGATGGAATCCTAAAGATTGTCGAGTCTGCTGTTGATCTGCCAGAAGGTTTGATCAAAGACGCAGACGCGGCTCAACGAGCCCGTGGCCTGTTTGATCCTAAAACCCAGACCGCTTATCTAATTGCAAACCGACTTAACGAGGTCACTGCGCCGAAGGTTCTCCTCCATGAGGTAGGTACGCACTTCGGACTCAAGAGAATGATGGGCGCTGAAGCATACGCCCAACTTATCGTTGAGTTGAACGCAGGAAAAGATACGACCTTTAAGCCTTGGTTTGACCGAATCCGAGCAAACTATGAGGGCCGCGTTCGTGAAGGCTCTGACAAATTTGCAGAAGAGGTGCTTGCGGCTATCGCGGAAGATACAAGCGACATCACCTTAACCATACGTCAGCGTATTGTTCGCGCTGTCAAAGCATTCCTTAGTGAGTTATTTGGCGTTCAGTTTGCTAAAACAGTTGACGCAAAAGAAATCGGGTACTTAGTCCAAGGCTCTCTCCGCAGTTTAATGAGTGCCAATCAGTTGGCCTCTGCAAAACTTCCTCGTTACATGATGATGGAAGGTGGGGATGTCCAATTTGGTAGGGCCGCTATCGCATTCCCAGAGTACACGCAACCGACTCGCAAACTAACCGAAGACCACAAGCGCTACCAGATTGTCAGCGCTGTTGGGAGCCTAACGCGATCTGAAGAGATGCGACTGCGCCGCAACATGGATGGCATGATGAAGGCGGCAGAGCGGGCGTACAAGAAGGGATACAAAAACATCGATATCCATCTCCCTGTCGTGTCTGCGGGGAACGGCATCACATCAAGGTATGCAATGTTCAAGAATACCCAGACGGGTACAGAACTTGTCATCAGGATGTCGGATCACCCCAAAGACCCGTTTGTTGCCGCAGGGTCATTCCCATTCATCTCTTACAACAACGGGCACAAGACTGACATTGTCGATCTATCTGAGATTGATCGCGCAGTAAAACTTTTGTCTCTTGGAAAACTGGATGGCATGAACGGTCTCCAGTTCCAGTTTGAGTATTCGTTGGGTGATGGGGTCGCCGCAATCAACAAGAGGCAAACCCAGAAACTTTCATACGAAGATTTCCTCCGTGCTGTGCAGAAGCGTTCACCGTCTATGTTCCGCAGGATACAGGAAAACGCGCAGTCAGAACTTCGTAGTGGAGCAGTAATTGGCGAGGAAGGCCCTCTATTTTCTATTGCAGATGAGGGCGGCTTAGATCAGGCGTCGCAGGAATTCATTAATAAGACCAGAGGCTCGAACGTAAAGCGTAGCCCGATGGAATTCTTTAATGACATCCGCGCTCGATGGGCAGAGAAAGCCACCCAGTATTGGGTTGATGCATATCGCCCAGTAAAGAACCTGATGGGTGACGATGCAAACCGCGCTTGGCAAATGATGCAGTTGTCCGAAAACACACACGGGATGCTGCACGCCCTCATGCACTTTGGCACTCCCAAGGCTGTCTACCGAAATGGTGAGTTTGACTGGTATCAGACCGACTTCTCTAACGAAGGCTTGATGGATATCTTGGCTGGCCTCGATGGGGAAGCAGATCGATTCATGGCGTGGCTTGTGGCTACAAGAGCCAACAGGCTCGCAAAAGAAGATCGGGAAAAGAACTTTACGGAAGACGAGATAAAGGCGGGTCTTAAGTTAAACCAAGGAACCACTCAGAGCGGCAAGAGCCGGGTTGCTACTTACCAACGCGCTATGTCGAAGATGTCCAAGTTACAGGCATCCGTTCTGGATATGGCAGTTGATGCGGGAGTGATTGACCCAGAGGTTCGAGCCGATCTGGAGACTGATTTTTATGTTCCTTTCTACAGGGAGTTCACAGAAGACGGACGTAAAAAGGTCAAAAGCCCAACCCCAGCACACGACTTTGTAAATATCCGCTCTGTAATCAAGCGCTTGCGTGGAAGCGAATTAAATATCAACGACGCGCTCCACAACATGACCATGAACTGGACTTCTCTAATTGCCGCAAGCATGAAGAACAAAGCCGGGGTCGAGGCGATGAAGGTTGCCGAGCGAAATGGGATCGTCAGAAAGTTGACCGATGGCAAAGAGATTGCCCAGTTGCAGTTCTCGAAAGGCAAGAGCCGTAACGAGCGATTCGACAACTTCGTTTTTGTTTTGGAAAACGGCAAGAAAGTCTGGTACGAGGTGGGTGATCCTCTAGTTCTCAACGCCATGTCAACGCTTGCTTGGGGTGGGATTGACGGTAAGGCGTTTAGAGTGCTTTCCACCTTCAAGCGTTGGTTGACCATAGGCGTGACCGCTTCGCCCGCATTCAAAATTCGGAACATGATCCGAGACAGTATGCAAGCAATTGGCGTGGGCAAATTAAGTTACAACGCATTTGGCAACGCGGCTAAAGGTTATCAGGCTCTGAAAGATGACTACCTCGTAACCGCAGACATGATGATGGGAGGAGGGATATTCCAGTTCGGTTATTACAACGATGACCCCGGTGCAATTCGCAGGATGGTAGATGCAGTTGGCAATGACAGCATCTTAGATTCTCCTGCAAAAGCAAAACGCGCTCTCGGAAAGTTGTTTAACTGGTATCAAGACATTGGCAACCGTATGGAGAACGCCAACCGGGTATCTCTGTATATGCAACGCAAAGAAGAAGTGGGTCATCTTCAAGCATCGTTTGAAGCAAGAGACCTTCTCAACTTCTCTTCTCATGGTCGAGGCGTTGCGGCGCAATGGTTGATCGGCATGATGCCTTTCTTAAACGCCCGCATCCAAGGCCTCGATAAGTTAGTACGCGCAGGACGAAGCGGAGAGAGAGGCGGTGACAGGGCTCGTCTTCTTGCTGTAGTGGGAACGATCACTTTGGCGAGCATCCTTCTTCGGTTGTCCTATGAAGGTGACGAGGACTACGACGAATTGGAAGAGTGGCAGAAGGAGACTTACTGGCCGATAAAGATACCCGGCACTTCAGACTTCTTGTTCCTTCCAAAGCCTTTTGAGATTGGGGCAATTGCCTCCCTTGGAGACCGAATCACTGAAAATTTCTTAAGAAAGGTTGGCACTGAAATACCGGGCTCTGAAACGATAAACAAAAATATAAACAAATACACTGTTAATCGTTTGCAAGAAATCGTAATTCATCAGTTAGCGTTTGATTTTAGGCCGCAGATTGCTAGACCAATTATAGAACTCTGGAAAAACGAAAACGCATTTACCGATAGGCAGATCGAGAACCTGTCTTGGCAAATCTCAACTCTTCCGAACGCATTGCGAATTAGGCCGTACACATCTCAGGCCGCAAAAACTGCATCTCTCGCTCTTGGCAAAGTCATCGAAAGTTTTGGCGGGGATGAACTTAAGTTAAATCTTTCTCCAGTTCAAATAGATCATTTAATAAAGGGATATTTTGGTTGGCTTGGGGCTACTACGGTTGGCGCGTTCGACATCTTGATGTCCGATCAGGTCGAACCGTTGACAAGAGTTGACGAGATGACTGGTCTAGTGCCAATAGGTTCTTTTTATTCAGCCGCTCCCCGAAAAAACAATAAGTATATGACTCTGTTCTACGAGCAGATGAATCAGGTTAATTCGGTTAAGCAAGCATATAACGGCTACAAGCGATCATTTGAATATGATCAAGCCAGACAGTTTGCAATGGATAACCGAGACACGATGGCATGGGTAAAAACCTATCAAGACGCAAACGCCGAAATACAGAAGATCAACAAGCGCATTGGGTTCATCTACAAGTCCGACATGACTCCGGCAGAGAAACGAGCAGAGTTAGATCGTCTTGCAGAACTGAAAACAACATACGCAAAACGTGTTGTTCTTTTTAGAGCAAAACGAGACGAGGAGATGGGCAAAGATAGCGAGAATCCGCTCCGAAGTATTAGGGCTCCAGAATGATTCGCCTGTCTTCTTTAGTTCTACTTTTTGTTTTATTATCTGGTTGCGGCACGATAACGAAGGTAGGCACAACTGCTGTGGGAGCCACAGCGGGAGCCGTAGCCGCTGGGGTTCCGGGCGCTATTGTTGGAGCGGCGGCAGGAGACCTCGCCGGAGAGTTGATACTTGAGCCAGTCTTGACTTTGTATGAGGTTAAGAGAGATGCAGAACAGATCATTGCCAAAGAAGTTGATGACATTTGGAGTCTTCTTGGCAAACTTTCGGAGGTCGCAGGATGGGTTCTAGCGGGCTTCCTTATTCTCCCAGTCATTATCCCTCTATTGATAGGGTGGATTATTCCTGCTCCGGGGAGCAAGAAGTGACCTGTAACCATCAGGTTGTGCGAGTGTCATGGATCGACGCTGATCAGCATAGCGGATGGCATGACCTAAAAGATGTAAATAGAAAGGCGTGGGTAATTAACACCGTTGGATATCTTGTTTCGTCAGGAAAGAAGAAAACGGATTTTGTTGTGTTGGCAGATTCTCATCTACCCGATACCGACCAGTGGGGTGGGCTTAACCGGATTCCTATGGGCATGGTGATCAGCATCGAGACCCTTGTGGAATCAGCACCCTGTGGTCAATTCCATGAAGATTCTCATAATCCCAGACACGCAAGTTAAACCCGGCGTACCTATTGCCCACATGAAGTGGGCCGCAAAAGCGATCAGAGACTATCTCACCAAGGACGATTACGTCGTTCACTTGGGCGATCACTGGGACTTCCCATCCTTGAGTTCATATTCTTCCCGAAGGGAAATCGAGGGCAAGCGCGTCCTTGAGGATATTGAGGCAGGCAACAAGGCGATGGACTTGTTCTGGAAAACCCTCAAGCCCATGAAGAAGAAGCCGCAGTTTCATTTGCACGGCGGCAATCACGAATACCGACTGACACGTTACGTCGATGACAATCCAGTACTCGAAGGCGTGTTGTCCGAAGAATCCTTAAATCGGGATGGTTGGATTTACCATCCGTTCAAAGAGGTAAACGAGATAGGTGGCGTTTACTTCACTCACTATTTTTACGCTCCATATACTGGCCGCGCTTACGGCGGCACAGCACACAACATATTACGCAATGTCGGATTGTCGTTCGTCCAAGGACACCGACAAGGAAAAGACGTTGCGTCCAGAACCCTACCGACAGGAACAGTGCAACGCGCATTGATTTGCGGAAGTTGCTACTTGCACAAGGAGGACTATCTGGGGCCGCAGGCCAAGGAATCTTGGCAGGGCGTTGTTGTCTTGAATGGCGTAGAAAACGGAGACTACGATCTTATGGAACTAAGCCTAAAGTACTTGTGTAGAAAGTACGAAAAGATGGACTTGGATGATTTTATTTCTAAGGAGTCAGCCAATGTCCGATGAGTTTTACATTGTTAATCAGGAGCCGAATATGAAGTTAGCAGTTGCGCGTCACGTCACGAACCCTCAATTCCAGAAAGTTCTTTTGGAGACGAAAAGCATGAGGGGGAAGTTAGCGGCGTGTTATGCAATGCTAAGTCAACAGGGGGTTTTCTCGGATTCGCCCGCAGAAGTTTGGGCGCTCCGGCAGGAAGTCGCAGAGCATACTCCAGAGGAGTTTAGAGATGGCTAAGAAAAAAGAAGAAAAAGTAACCGATAAGCCCGCCAATGGCGGGCTTTCTGTTGGTGAGATTAAGAAGAAGCCTTTGGGCAAGCCCTTTGTCAAAAACGATCCCCGGATCAACCGAGCAGGACGCAGGATTGGATCACGGAACAAGTTCTCGCAAGCATTCACCGACGCAATGCTTATGGACTTCGAGATGTACGGTGATTCAGTAATTGCCGAGGTCAGGCAGAAAGACCCAAGCACCTACGTTAGGATCGCGACCGCACTGATTCCATCAAAAACCGAGCAGGAAATTGAGATCAAGGACACCTCTGCCGAGACCGTGGCCGAGATCGACTGGGACATCATCGTAGGCGGCAAGAAATAAAGCGAGGGGAACGCACCCAACCGACCAACCTACTATATATATAGTAGGCTCTGCGAGGACAAATCAAGAACGCCCCCTCGCCGAGGATCGATTCTGGCACTTGTCGGTAGCATTTTCGACACGAATCAGCACAAGAGTACAAATGTAAAGTGGGTATTTCGGGAAGAGTGACAAGGGTTGACACGGCCTCTCGTCATCTAAATGATTGAATTAATACACCTTTTTCCCTAAAATACCTTTCCCGTTGGGGGATCGTCTAGCGGTAGGACTACGGACTCTGACGAATAAAACATCTGCGAAAAATCAATCACTTACAAGTGAAAAATTTTTGCATCTGCTTTACGCCGCCTGACCCGTTTTCCTGACAAACAGCGTCGGCCCCTGATCGTACCACTCAACCAACCGCTCCACAGCCAACAGAAGATTGGTCGTTTCAACCGCTGTGTAGTGGGCCGTAACGCTCCCATTAGCGTGTCCCATAAGGTCTTGAATCGTCCTGTGGGGCACATCCATCGCCTTGAGCCTCGTAGCGAACGTGTGGCGAAAGTCATGGAATCTGAAGCCATGACCCTTGCCCCTAGCGTCACTGAGCCCTACGGCGCTTACAGCGCGTTTAAACAGCATTCTGTTGAAAGGGGATATAAACGGATGCCTCACACCATCTAAACCCAAGCGGTTGTGTGTAAACACAAAATCGTCGTGTTCTCCCCGTTTGCGCTCGATTATCTCGGCGGCGATTGAGTTAAGCACCACCCGATGGGGGATGCCGTTCTTATTGCCGATGTCGAAAACCGATCCGACCCCTCTTATGTACACCTCTTGATCCCAGCGGAGCCCACGGATGTACTTGTCCCTGAGCCCTGTGTGGATCGCGAACGATGAGATGTCAGCCAGATCATCAGGCAGGGCAGACAGCAAAGCCCGCTCCTGACCGCCAGTCAACGGATACCCGCCAACCGGGTTATCCGGCAATGGCTTGATCGATCCGGGGGTATCTATCCACGCTCGATTTGCCTCATCTCGCCATTCGGTGTTTGCAAGCCTCAAGATATGGCTTAGAACGCCGAGCCGCTTGTTGATCGTCCCCGCCGCGTTCCCTCGGTCGAGAGAATACTTAATCATCTCTTTAACCTTGGGGTGGTTGGTGTGGATCAAGCGCAAAGGAACATCTCCCAAAAAACGGTCGATAGTCTCGATGTGAAAAGCCGCATCGGACTGCGCCTGTCTGGTTGTCCTCGTTTGCTCGTATTGGTCAAGCCCATCTCTCACCGTGTACACCTTTCTCCTCGGCCCTTCCTCAAGTTCTTGCTTTGCCTTCGCAATCACTTTTAGAAAAACCTCCACCGCAAGGTCGTAATCGTCCTCGTATGTTGAGCCACGAATGACGCACTTGTTTGCGGCAGGGTTGAAAGCCAACTCCGGCGGTATCCGCACAGTCCTCTGATACCGCCACAACCCAGATTTACCGCATTTAACCAGTCCTTTCATCTTTCTTTCCTCCGATGAGAGGCCGTGTCCCGAGCAATTCTATCAGCGAAATCTGCTAATTCATTTTTTTTGAACATCACTCGATTTCCGATCCGGTAGGACGGGACAAGCGGCCTGACGTGGCGGTCAAAAGAATGTCTTCCTATACCCAAGTACCTGTATGCTTCGAGGTGGCAGATCAGCCCGTGTGAATCAGCGTCCACGGGCATACTGTCGCGCCGAAACAGAATTTTCTTTCCCCATTTCGGGGTAACAATGTCCATGATCAGAACGGGATATCGTCGTTAAATTCTTTGCTCTTCGGTTGGTCTGCAAATTCTTTAGGTGTTTTCGCTCGTATCGATCCAGACAGACGAATGTCACCCGCCTGAGTCTCCCCCTTCCACAAGGACACCCACACCTCTGCTTGACCTGATCCAAGGCCCAACTCGGAAAGATCAACAAGTCCATCACCCGTGTAAGCGGGATCGTTGTCACCCCTTCGGTTTTTGTTTTTCAGAAGTGAGAAGCGGTTTGGTTTGTGTTCGTATGGCATTAACTTTTTCCTTCATAAACGATGTTGTACACAGTTTCTTCTGGGTAGCGTCTTTTTTTGGGAAGCCGTGGCGGCTCTTCTCCTTTTGTAACGAAACCCCAGAATTCTTGGAGGAGGGGCTTCAGCCACTCCCAGTATCTTTTGTCGAATGGGACGATCCAGATTCGTTGCTCTTCGGGTGTCCATGATTGGAAGTAGCATCTTCCGCACCCACAAACCGCAAGTTGCATCTGTATTTGTGCAAAGTGTTGCGGTGAGATGGCCTCATAAGGCCGCTCAGGACGGCACTTAATTTCGTGCAAACCCATTCCGTCAAAGATGCCGTCAGGAGAAGCGCCCAACCAAGTATCACTATCATCAATAAAAAAACCGCAAGGCCAAGAGACAAGGCCCAATGCAACTTCCCCCGCATAACGCGCATCTTCCTCATGCTCAGTCCCGTACATCATTGGCGGCGTGACTGGCCGCTCCTCTCCATTCAGCGCTCTCCACAGTGCAGACCTCGACATATATGCTCCCTCCAAACCCGCCGCTGACCCGGCGTTTGAGGCAGTCAATACCCCCTTTCTGGCGAAGAACCATTCTGGAGAGCCCTGCTCACACTCAATTTGCATTCGAGACAGCGCGGGCAATTTCTTTCAACGAGGCCACCTGAGCCGATGTCAGCGACTCTTTCATTGCAGGGGTCAGGTCAGCGAACGCTTTGGTAAGCGCTTCCTTCCCCCCTTGCGCGGCCTTGTCCAACTTGGCAATCAATTTGTCGCTTGCGGGCTTTGCTTTTGGCTTTTGCTCTGGAACGGTTATGTCCTGAGCGTCAAAGTCCTCGCCGTGCGCGGCGATTGACCAGATGCCGGACAAGCAATAGCGACGTAGGTAGGTGTGCAAACTTCCAACGGCTTGTGCGACGTTCTTGTGCTGACTCGCGTTGAAGTCCACAAGCACTTCGCTCCTTATCCACTGGCCGGATGAGTGCGTGATCATGGTGGCGACACCGATCTTTCCGGGTCGAGATATAGGCGGTTGCATTACGAACAGACCGTTCTTCTTGCACCCCTCTCTAATCATTGGCGTGTAACTCTCCAACGGCGCATATTTGTAGTTAAAGGCTTGCGTGTTCTTCGGAATGTCCTTGATGGACTCCAAGGACGCTGACAACGCCGCTGAAATCTCATTTATCTCGCGGCTTGTGGTGAGTGACTCCTCGGGGAGGAGGTCAACCAAATAATCGTTTTCTTCTGGTAGTCTCATTTGTTTTCCTCGATCAAATCGTCGTATTCGATGATTGCGACAAACCTATCGATATGTTGCGCGGCTTGGTTTATGGTGTAGGCAAGTTCTTTCAATAGGTAGTGAAAGTCGGCGGCGTGATCAGGTGAGCGCAACCACTGCGCGTCATCACATTCAGCCACCATCTCTTTAAGTTCGACCTTGAGTCTTTGCGCTGTATCAGAGATTTCTTGCCCTGCGTTCTGCACTTGCTCTCTGGTGTATCGCCTCCCCAACATCACACGTTCCCTTTGCGGCGATTCGCTTGGCAAGATCGCCAGACCTCGACAATCCCAGACTCGGTCGCCCGCTTGTTTGCAAAGTGCGCGTCTTCTATAACCGCTCTCTCGTAGTCATCGAGAAACTCGGCGTACTTCTCAGAGATCAGCGCCTTTGCTTCGCGCTCTGCCACTGTGCCGTTGGCTTCAAGCAGACCGAATGCTTTGACCGTTTTCCCGTAAGCCTCAAGCGCTTTGGCTCTAGCCTTTGCCTCGGCGGCGGGGAGGTCTGTCTCGGCTAGGTAGGTCAGAGCCTTTTCGACCCTTTCGTCAGATACCAGTTCACTCACGTTCAGACTCCCTCGCGAGAGCGCACTGATTGATATAAGAGGCGATTGCTGTCTCATCTTCAGTGAGGGGGTGGTCGCCAATGAACCTGAGCATAATTCC
>Ga0208645_1003115_pt1 | contig 12530 bp, 16 predicted proteins | sample VirMetDEL_Sep_01_FD_184519 | JGI IMG/M metagenome (GOLD analysis project Ga0208645, IMG submission 184519) | Aqueous microbial communities from the Delaware River and Bay under freshwater to marine salinity gradient to study organic matter... | ecosystem: Environmental > Aquatic > Marine >...
AAAGTCTGCATTTTTATCTCTATATATCTTCATATCGTGTATTATTTTAAAATCGACTATAGAGTTTAAAAATCTGTTTCTTTCTTCTCGGTCATAATAATCGTAAAAATCATAACATCTTTTTTTTATTAAATTATATAATGTCATTTAACATAACATGAGATAATTATTTTCATGAATTAAAACATACTTTAAATAATTCATAAAAATTAAAAAAATCCGGTATTAAAACATGGGTCAAATTAATTGGTGTGTATTTGTGAGAAAAAACTTTTTAAATCTTCATCATCATTGATTGTATCTTTTAACATCTTTTCACTATATCCACATTCATTTTTTAACATTAATAAAGTACTTCTAATTTTCATTTTGTTAACATTATCCTTTAATAAATTTCGTTCAAGGGTGAATTCATCAGAATGCAAAATGTTTTTTTGTGTGAATATGTTTTTTTTATGTTCATAAGCTTCTTCAAATAATTTCAATACTTCTTGGTATTCAAATAATAACATACCTTTTTCGTTTTTTTTTTCATCTTCAACTAAATCATGCATTACTTCGGTAATTGCTTTAACATGCGATAATATTTGAAGATTGTCAGACAAATTCATTTTTTTATATTTATAATATAACATGAGATAATTATTTTTATATTCAAACATTAAATTTTTTCTTAAATTTTTTTATATTCTCGTTTAAATTAATACTTTCTCCCCATAACAAATACCATGATAAAGCACCGGCGCTTATAGGTATATCTATATTATCTCTTTTATGCCTTTGTCGATATCTTTTTCTACGTTCATCATCTTTATGAATTGTATAATTTTCATGTTTATCAGAACCAAAGGGTACTTTTTTAATTTTTCCATCAATATTAAAAATTGCATCATATCGCTTACCTTTCTTTTTAGACTTTTCTAATTTTATGAATTTAATCATATAATTAATAATAAGAAAAAAAACTAAAATGTATAAGCATTTTCTTTATTTGTTCTACTCCAAAAATTGGATTTATTCTTTTTAATTGGTTCAGTTTTCTTTTTAACTTCAGATTTCTTTTTAACTGGTTCCTTTTTCTTTTTAACTGGTTCAGATTTCTTTTTAATTGGTTTCTTTTTATCATATGTTTTACTTGCGTCACTAATAGCACACATATAACTTATATTATTATCTTTTGCATATTTCCTAACGTGTTCAACCCATGGAGACGGCATTTTATATATATAATAGATAAAATTAATATTATATAATTCTATTATTCTATTATTTTTACCGATAATTTTCATAAATTTCTTTTTTATAATTTAATTTTTTTAAATCGTTATCCATTATATAAACTATAAACTATACTAAGAAATTAATTAAACAATATATAATTTATATTTATCTTTTTCCATTGCTTTTCTCATTTTTTTATTATGTTCTTCTATTTGATGTAATGTAATATAATAATGCCACATACCAAATGTTAAACCTCCAATCATTCCATTTAAACACAATGATAAATTTTTATTCATCATAATCTTTAAATATAGATTAGAAATTAATTTATTCCATATAATCTTAATTTTTCATCGGTATATAACCAATCAAAAGCCTCTTCGATTAATTCCTTTTCATCTTCTGTTAAATCCAATTTTTGAATTTTTTCATCCAAACTTCTTAATATACGTAAAGTACGGTAACTTTCTAATTCTCTAATTCTTTGTTCTTTATCCATCTTATATTAAACTAAGAAATTAATTTATTTAATAACTTCACCATTTTTTTTCATTATTTCCAATTTACGATACTTTAAACCATAATCTCGCATATATGTTGGATTTTTTTTTCTAAATTTTTGTGAGTTAATACGTTTTTGTTCTTTCAAATCAATTGGATTATATGCTTTAATCTTATTAAGTGATGGTTCTAATAAATCAATTGTTTCTTGTTCAATTTTTCTAATTTCATTAATATCTAAATTTGAACAATCTTTTAAAATTTGAAAATTAAAATTTTCTATTCCTTCCTCATTTATTGTTTTATATAAATCAGTTTGATAATTAAATTTAATACAATGTTTATGAGATGAACAACGAGATTTAAAATTATTCGTACTTCCTATATATATTAAATTTGGTTTATTAACATGAGCAATACAATAAATACATGCGAATTTTTGAGACATATTTATATATATTATACTTAGAAAAAGAAAATTAAAAATGAACCTTAAAAACAAATATTAAAAACAAAACTTACTTTTTTTCTTCATCAATGAAGTTATCGATCGAATGGTGCTTTAACTGTTGAAGAGATGAAAACACCTTATTAAGATGTTCTGGTACTTTTTTAATTTTTTTTAAATCTTTAGTTTCATGTGTTTCAACTTTCCCTAATGAATTATTATGATTAATACTTACTATATCACTTGCTGTACGATGATGTATTACTTTTGTTTTCAAATCTTTCTCAACTGCTTTACTTACTTTATTATTAGTAAAAGGAGACATAGCCCCATTATAACTATGTGCTTCACTTACACGCCTTCTCACTTCTTTTTTTTTCTTTAAACTTTCCATCATAGATACATTACCAAGTGAATGAGATGACATAATAATTTTATATCCTTCTGGTACTGATTTAACTAAATTATTAATTCTATTTACATTTTTTTTTGTTGCTTTGTCATGTGCTTCTCTTCCTAAAGCGAAATTTAAATCCTGACGAATATCAGTAGCCATCTTCTTACTCCCTGTAGTATCAGTACCACGAGATACTATATAAACTTCTTTAATATCATCATTTTGTAAATATAAAACATCACGATTTGATTTAGTAGGATTAGCTTTAAATCCAGTATCAGCAATACTTTTATTTATATCAGCAATTCTTTTTTCTTTTGAACCACTTTTAACCATCTTGTATGATTCTCGAGCAAAGCGAGCGCTATATTTTCCCATATTATATATTTAGTTTAGAAATTAAATTTAAAATAAATTATTTATTGTACTTGTGAAAATTGTACGGGATCACTCACTGACCACACACCTTCACTGCGGTTCATAGTGTATTGATTGTAGAACTCAATGAAGAAATCCACGGTAAGTGCGGTAGTACCAGTTTTTTCAACGAAGACTTGTAAGTTGTTATGGTCAATTGCAACACCAGAAACCGAACTTTCGGTATCCATAGAATTAGAAAAATCAATTTCATGATAAAATGAACCACATGCACCCAATGTAATGGGTACAGTTCCACCAGTGATTAACTGAAAGCGTGCTTTAGTGTTTGTATTAGATGACATATCCAAAAGTGCACCTTCAGATTTCAATAACTCAGCGTAAGCATCAACAACATTTAAATTATTGTTTGCATTGTCAAATTCCACTCCAGATGATGACTGATAAGTTTTACCATCTAACTTAGCATATACTTTTGTTAATCCGGCTTGTGTGCGGGATTGAAGTCCCAAATTTTGTAAACCTGTTAAATTGGCTGTGTCTCTCATAACCATAATAAGACGTTTAGCCTTTCTTTTAGCAAAACCAATTTGAACATTAAATTTTGTTAATCCAGTATCTGAATATTGTTGATGTACCCAATCAGTAGTATCAATAACATATGAATTATTAACGAGACGGGAATTAATAGAAGATAAAGCCAAATCAGACATTCTGTAAATATCATAATGAAGTACAATATTTGAAATCTCAACTTGAGCATCGGTAGGCAAAGTGGTTGCATCATTACCAACAAAAGCGGAACTTACAGTATCTAATTTAAATCTTAGTACAATATCAGCCAATGAACCCATAGGGAAGTATTGTTGAGCAATACCAGTATTAATCAATGGTAATATTTTATGTATTTTATCTAAATTATCACCGGCTGCTGTTTCTGCACCTCTAATTGTTTCAGTACCAATACCAGTACTTGAAGTACCAAAAAGAATATTGCCTTTTCCATCATACCAGTTCGCATCAGCTTCTCTTTCAAAAAGTAAAGGTGCTAATACATTATAAGCGTCACAGTTTGAGAATTCTACACCAGTAGAAGTTTTAATAACTTGTTGATTAACCATACCAATAGAACCAACTAAACCTTGAAATTTAATTAAGTTGTCACCTGTTCCTTGTTTGTTTTGGATTTGAAATGAGACATAAGCATTTTTAAAATCACATACATAATCTGGTTGTCTCATTGGAACTGTAATTTCAATAGGTTGGTTCATGTAATAAACTGAACCATTTGAAGGATTAGCGGTCAAACTTTCTTTTGAACCAGCATATTTATTTGCATCCATTTCTGGGGAGTATTTCATATCAGCGGGAAGCATAGCCATATTATTTATTTATAATTATAACTTATATAAATAAATAAGTTTAAAAAAAAAATTCTATAATTTCATTTTATCCCTAGTTTCTTTTCTTATATTCAACTTTCAAAACAAACATAAACTTTTGAAATTCATCAATATCAATATATGTACCATGATATCGCGCAGATAATTTTATTTTATAAAACTTTTGAACATTTAATTTCATATCCACACCATTATTATTTTTAGGCGATATATAATAAACAGTACTCCTTAAAAGTATTGTTCCTTCTCTTATTGATAATAAATCCTCCCTATTAGTATTTTCTTGATTTTTGATTTCAACATCACTAATATAAACTTCCAAAACTGAAGATGAAGGATATTCAACACTCGCAGTAAAATCACAACTATGTAATGAAATAAATACTTCATCATCGTCTTCATATTGTTTAAACATATAATCACCAACATCCCAACTTGCCCAATTATTCGCATATGTTGCCTGTGTTTTATCCAATACAATATAATCAACTCTTTCCATTTTTTCGTTTGTCATCTTATATATAATTAAGCAAACATTTTATTTTTAATACTTTTTTTTCTTTCTACTTTTTTTTAATATCTTGCTTACTTTTTTAGCTCCTTCTCCTGCTTCAATTAAACCAGCACCTATTGGTAATAATTCGGGATTAGCACCACCTGCTAATAAAACCCCTTTTCCTCCAACATCCAAAATAGAACCAGTTGTATTTAATGCTTTTTCAAAGTGTCGTGGTTTTAATTTTTTTACTCCGAAATGTCTTTTTCCTTTTTTTTTATCACCCATGATATATATATATTAACTGTTTTTTTTATTTTTAGTCTTTTTTTCTTTAGTTTGTTTTTTCTTCACTAATTCTTTTTTTTCTTCTTCTAATTCTTTTTTTCTTTCTTCTAATTCTTTTATTTTTTTTTCTTCATCTATTTCTTTCGGTAATAATTCTTTTAAACTATCATCTAAGATAACCTCTTTATTATAATTATAATGAATAGTAAATCCAATCCTCCAAATTCCGCCATTAAATTCAATCTCCTTAAAATTTTCATCTAAAATGGATATATCAAAATGGTTTATATGTTCGGAAGATGTCTCAAAATATTGCATTTCAATTGGTTTAAAATATATATATTCTAATGGTAACACTTCAATATTGATTTTTTGTAATACTCCATCTACTCCCTTCATATTTTGATTTTGAATTCCTCTATGTTTCACAGCAACATACAAGCAACTACTCCCGCTAATATCGGCGATATATGGTGCTGTCCAAGTAGAAGCACTAATATAAACATATGTGCTTTCTTCTTCATAGCCTAATATTTTATGACAGTTAATATCATACATTTTAACTTCATTCATAACAACGGAAGATGTCATATAAAATTTAGATGTTGTATAGTTATAAAATAAAGTAATAGTAGTACGAAGAGCAACAGAATAAGAAGTAAATAAAGTATTAATTGCGGGTATTAGTTCAGTGAGTGAATAATTACCTTCTGGAATAGTTATAACTTGTTCTACTACAGTCACGCCGTTATCAGTTGATATAGTGAAACTGTCATTTACTCCTTCACGTATCAAATAAAATGAATACGGACTATTAAAACTGTTCAACGCAAGCATTAAGTGAGAGTTCTTGGGTACATTGATAGGCTTCTTTAAGTAAAATGTTTTACGGCTTGATGAGTGGTCTATATCTGCCCTATCAGAAGAAAAAAACAAATTTATTGATGATAAATAATGATTATTCAGCAAACTCATTTATAATAATAGTATATAATTATACAAATATATTATTATTATGTTAGATATAAAATTAAAAAATGATTTATTCAACACATTTGAATGATTTCGCCTTTTTCTGCAAATACAAAACATACCGCGGAGTTAAAACAGTATTATTAAGTAATTCATGACCACAGTTTTTACATGTCAACTCAACTGATTTTAAAACTTCTTCATATTTATCCCATTCTTCGATACACTTACAATGTGATACTAAGTTTTCAGCTTCTGTCATTTCTTCAGCATTATAAATTCCTTTTTGTTGCATTTTTTCTATTAAATTTTTTTGTATCTCTTTTAGTAGTATTTGAGCTGATGAATATAATTGACATTTGGTATTATCACAACGAACACAACCAATATTAACCATTTTTTTTTCATTTTCTAAATCTTGTTTTTTATTCAATGTCTCCTCAACATCTGAATAAATTTCATGTTTTTTCTCTTGTTTTAATTGTAATCGTGCTTTATTTCGTATCTCTCTCTCATAAAAGAGACGTAAAATGTACTCTCTATAATTCCACATGTTATACTTTATAGTATATTTTAAATTTTTTCCATTATTCAATAATTTGAATTTTATTTTTAATTTAAAAATTTTATCAATGCGAGATTGTAATTTTTCCATCAATAATAAATAATAAAAAAAGTTTTGTCCCACATTCAATATAATAGGAATAGTTAATATATCCAACATTTAATATAATAACGAGAAATAAATTAATCTCTCAATTTAAATCTTCAATTGTTTCAACTATCCACCCGAAACGGTGTTTATTATCTGTTGAACCAGATGATTTAGAGAAAGTTTGCCATGATATTTGTATCCCTGCTCCACTATCTGTTAAAGTTGCTTGTGCGTCAGTTAAATCAATTTGTGATGTTGCAGATGATGAGAATTTATTACAAAATTTATGACGTGTTATATTTCCATTTGTTGTATTACTAAAATCAACATAAGCATATATACTTGATGCTATACCATCTATATAAGCACGGAAAACATATTTGGTTGATGTTGTTGGATTTGAACCACCACCACCTATATAAGTAAATTTTTTTAACTTGACACTACACGGCATCATTGGCGCAAAATTAGCATCAGAAGTAGCACCATTACCATAATTAAAGTCGTATGCGCCCACATTAAGTTGACCGCTCTCTTCTCCATGGTATGTAATCAATTGTCCACGTGTTGAATTTAAATTAGCGTCAATATTACCCGTTGTTGTTATGTTGTTATCTTGTGCGTTTATTGTGCCGTCTTGTATTGTTAATTGTGTTTGGCTGTTATTTGTTGATATTGTAAATATATTAGTCGAGTTATCATAACCAATGCTACCTCTTCTATTTGTATTCGGTTGTGTGAAATCTATACCACTTCCGGCAGTTGATAAACTGCATATCTCTAACCCGTAATTTGTTCCGCTTGAGTGACCTATATGAACTCCCACAGTAGTTGGCACACCTTGACGTGCTCCTACAACTTGAAGGGCACTTTCTGGCGATACTGTACCTATACCAACTCTATTATTTGCACTATCAACATGTAATGTATTTGTATCAACTGTTAAATCACCTGTTATAATTAAGTCAGTACCAAAAGTTGCGCTTGTTTCATTTAAATCTAATGGTCGGGAACTATTAACCCAAAAAGAAAGAGTATTACTGCTATTATAATGAACAATACGAGCTTCATATATATCATTTGCTGTTGTGAAATCTATGAATGAAAAGTTGTTATTCAATGCACATAATTGCACACATGGATTTAATGTATTATGCATACCCAAACTTAAACCATCCACTGTGGGAGCATCCAACACAGCAACGTTTCTAATTTGGAAACCACTTTCTAAAGTTGTTGTACCAATACCAACGCGATTATTTGTACTATCAACATATAATGTATCAGTGTTAATCGCTAAATCACCAGTTGTTTTTATTAATTGATTTTGAAAATTTGCTTCATTACTTGATAAAACGAATTGTAAAGCACCATTCGCCGAAAAATCAAATCGTTCTAATGATGGATTATATAAAATTCTCCCTCTATAATCTGAACCTTCTTCGGTAAAGTCAAGTACACTATTGTTATTAACTGCACTACATATTTCCATTCCGTATTCATCAGAAGAAGCACCATAACCAAGATGAATACCTTTACTTGATGGGGTTGTTTGTCGTGGTCCTATTACATGTAATGAACTCGTTGGTTCTGTTGTACCACCAATTTTAACCATATTTGTTGTAGTATTCACACGCATTGTACTCGTACAATTTAAATTCCCAAAACAATTTAAATAACCAGTTATATGACAATTTAAAGGCATATGAACACCTTGATAATTAAATTTCATAACGTCATATGTTGTACCAACTACATAAAAATGTGTATAACTGTTTAATGCATCATGATATATAGTAAACATTTTTGTACCTGAAACATCCAATGATATAGATGCGTCTTTATTGCTATCTCCGGATAATCTTAAATTTGGGACATCTCCATCCATACCCGCAAATATTCCAATATCAACCGTTCCCAATGTTCCATTACATTTGAAATTATCACATGATAATAGAGAACTCACACTCGCATTACCATCAACTGATAAACCTCCAAATGTTCCACTTCCCAAATTTATCATATTTCCAGTTAGATAACTATCACCATTAACATCTAAAGGTTTAGTCGGATTTATTTTTCCCGCTCCTAAGTTTCCAGTTGTGTACATACTACCAGTTGCAGAACATACACCGTTACATATCATTCGTGATGTCGTCATATCATCACAATAAATATCACCTGTGGTTGTAACATCACCATCTTTACTAACTTCAAAAACATTACTCCCCCCCGGATTTCTGCATTGAAATGTATTCGTTACAGATGCATGACCTTGAAATGTAACGGGATGTGATTGATTAATTATAATATGTGGTTCAACATCATTATTATTATATATATCTTGTAATGATTGTGTAGATGAAAAAGAACCATTAACAGTTAAATCTTGGCATGTTATATCTCCCGTTGTTGTTATATCACAATCTTGAGCATCTAATAAACCATCTTGTATTGTTAATTGTGTTTGACTGTCATTTGTTGATATTGTAAAAATATTAGTTGTATTATCATAACCAATTGAACCTTTTCTATTTGTATTCGGTTGTGTAAAATCTATACCACTTGATGCATTTGATAAAGAGCATAATTCTAAACCATAATTTGTTCCACTTGAGTGACCTATATGAACACCTACAGTTGTAGGTACACCTTGACGCGCTCCAACTATTTGTAGCGTACTTTCGGGGGTTGTTGTACCTATACCAACGCGGTTATTTGTGCTATCAACATGAAGCGTTGTTGTATCGACTGTTAAATCACCAGTCACAACCAAATTATTATTAACATCCAAATCATTAGTAGTCAATGTTTGGATACAAGTCATATAATCACCTTGTACAGTTCCGGCTGTTGTTATTGCATTACTTTGAAAGTCTGCTGTTGTTCCATCTAATGTTAATTGTGATACTGCATTAATAACAAATCCCATGACTTCATTTGTATTGTCGAAATCAATTGAACCAATATGAGCCGTATTTGGTTTTGTAAAGTTGATAACTGAACCACCTGTAGCATTAGAAACCAAATTTAAACCAAAATCATCAGTCAATATATGCCCTATGTAACAACCTGCATTTGCCTCAGTTGCATTTCTGGGACCAAGAATATTACAATACTTGCTTACCGTCAAATCAACCGCTTCAACATTTCCATCTAATGTATTACATATTATATCTCCGGATGCTGTCAAAGTGTCAGTGTCAATGGATGTTGCATTTGTGATACTATTAGATGTTAAATCGTTCATTGTTATGTCAGTTGAACCATCAATAATATCTTGTTTCAAATTAATTGATGCTTCAACATCCATAGTATTAACATATAATGTGTTGTTTGCTGTGACTGTGTCGGCTGTCACTGTGAGCCATGAAGCATTAATATCATCATTTGTAATATTAAATTGAACATTAGAACCACCGCGAATATTTTTAGCACTATACATATTTTATAATTTATATATAATGAGATAATAATTTTAATTAATTATATTCAAGTATAAATTTTCCTCTTTTAATACTTAATTGGTTTTGTTTTCTATAATCATGTTTCTTTATCTTTGCACATCGAGATAGTAATTTATGAACTTTTTCATTAAAATGAGGATATAAATTTTTATAATGTTCAATTGTTATATCTGGTTTTATATTATAATCCATGTTCATAATATAGGATAATTCCTTTTTTATTTCCATTTTATTAATTTCATTATTTTCATATTTCTCAAGAATTTTTAAGAATTTTTCTAAAGAATTTTTTTCTTTACACATATATATATAGCCAAGATAAAAAAAAAATGAATGAACCTATAACTAAACCTAAAAGACAATTGAGTGAAGCACAATTAGAAAACCTAAAGAAAGGGCGTGAAGCGGGATTAGCTAAAGCACGAGCAAAAAAATTAGAACGTGAAAAACAAAAAAAATTAGATGATGAAATTTTAATGAAAGCAAAGGAAGAAATAAAAAAAGTTGATATTGAACCTTTAAGCGAAGTTGAAGAAGTAATAACCAAACAACCAGAAGCAGATTTAATAACATATGATGACGATGATGATGAATTGGAAAAACCACAACCATTATTAAAAAAAAGAAATAAAAAGAAAATTGAAAAAGAAACTGAAATTGAAGTTAAATTAACAGCAAAGGAACGATTGGCTGAAATGAGAGCAAAAAAAAAATTAGAATTAGAAGAAAAAAAATTACAATTAGAAGAACTAAAACTAAATAAACAAATTGAAGAACAAGAACACCAAATTAATACAATTAAAACCAAACCTAAAAATTCATTATGTTCGACTGTACCGCACCATGAACCACAACCAGAGGTTATATTCGCACCACGTAGAGCTAGAGGCTTCAGACGATAAAATAAAACAACTAATATTTTTATCTATATATATAAGTAATATATAAATATGAATATTATTGAACATGAAAACAATGAATTAAAAGTAAAAAAAATTGATATGAAATGTGACAATGTTTTATGTGAAGATTTCGCACCACCTTTAAACTCATTTAGAAGTGGTTTCAACATGTGTGTAATTGGACCGAGTGGAAGTGGTAAAACTAACTATTTGGTGTCACTCCTGACACAAGGAAAAAAAGATAAAAAACAAATTGGATTTAGAAATGTATTTAATAATATATTCGTAGTATCACCTTCATTACATACATTAAAAAAAAACATATTTGAAGATATAGATGATGAATGGAAAGCAAAAGAGTTGAGTGTTGAAGTGTTAGAAATGTATGAAGACCTGTGTGAGGAGGCAAAGGAAGATGCTATGGAAAATGATGAAGAAGAACCAATGAATTTATTAATATTAGATGATTGCGGGAATACCATTCGAAAACATCCAGATATAGAACGTAAACTAAATGAAGTTGTTGATAATCGTCGTCATAAGTCAAACACATCTATAATAATGTTGTTGCAATCTACCAGACAAATACCACCTAAGATAAGAAGTAACATGACACATTTAGTATGTTTTCAATTGAAAAGTTTAGCAGAAAAAGAACATGTTTTTGAATGGACAGGTAAAAAAAAGAAATATATGGATGATTTTTATGATTTTATATTTAGGAAGCCACATGATACTTTACTGATAGACCTCACTCTTCAAAGCGGTCGGTTTAAGTTCTATAGGAATTTTAACTTATTGGAATTTAAATAATTATTCAAAATAAATATATAATTATATATTATAATCATGCCATCAAAAGTTAAGAAACCAATCAAAAAAAAAGTTATTAAAAAAAAAGTTGTGAAACAGAAACAGAAACAAGCACAAATACAGAATGTTAAACAAAATCAAAAAGTTATTATAAATGTACCTGAAACAAAAACGAAACGGAAATATACCAAACGCAAAGCACCAACTCCCACAGTACAACCATTACAATTACCACAACAACCACAACAATTTCAACCTAATGCACAAGTTCAATTGAATGATTTAAAACAGCAATTGAGAGAGAGAGAAAAAGTATTACAAAAACAAATAGATGATAAATTAAAAAATGAACAAAAAAAAGATGAAAAAATTATTGAAAAAAAAGTTGAACAAATAACCGGAATTAACCCATTAATACAAGAAATAAAATCTTCACGATTAAATAAGGATGCAGATAATTTTTTTAGCAATGTTATGCAACCAATGCCACCACCACCACGAATAAGTTCATTATCATCACGCGCACCTATTGAAGTTCAAGCAGTACCTGAAACAGATTTTATTATTAAAGAACAAAAAAAAAGAT
>Ga0208645_1003122_pt1 | contig 12516 bp, 7 predicted proteins | sample VirMetDEL_Sep_01_FD_184519 | JGI IMG/M metagenome (GOLD analysis project Ga0208645, IMG submission 184519) | Aqueous microbial communities from the Delaware River and Bay under freshwater to marine salinity gradient to study organic matter... | ecosystem: Environmental > Aquatic > Marine >...
CACCAGCAGAAAAGGCAGGCTTTGAGGGCTATCAAAACATAGTGGGCTTTACTGCTAGGAAAGATGGCAAGATTGTGATGATGGGCGGGGTGCATGTTATGTGGCAAGGAGTAGGAGAGGGTTGGCTAGTTATGTCTAAACATGCTTACTCAATGCCGAAAACTGTTGCTAGATATGCGGATGAGTTCTTTGATGTTATTATGGACGAAGCAAACATCCAGCGTATGCAGGCAAGTATCAATGCTACTGACCCACGCTCTGTACGGTTTGCCCGTTGGCTGGGTTTTGAGAACGAAGGCTTGATGCGCAAGTACGGGCCTGATGGCACAGATTATTATAGAATGGCGAGAGTATCGTAATGGAACCAGTAACCGCAGCAATAGTAGGAAGTGCCGTTCTTGGTTTTAAGGGCAACATGCAGGCAGCTAAGACTGCCCGTCAGGTTGGCGACTTTAATGCAAAGATGGCTGAGAATGAGCGTGTGCTTTTGTTGCAACGCAAGGCTGAAGAAGAGGCTGGCCTGCGGCGTAACTCTGACCGCCTACAAGCTACACAGCGCGTGGCAACTGCTGCGTCTGGCATACAGATGTCGGGCAGTCCACTAGAAGCATTGCGTGATGCGAAGTTTAACACCGAAGTTGATGCCTTAAAAATACAATATGCCGCCGACATCGAGTCTACAGCAAAAGAGGCAGAGGCAGCAATGTCTAGGGCGGAAGGAAGAGCGCGAGCAGCCGCATCTAGGACGGCTGCATACGGCAGTATTCTATCTGGCGCATCCTCGTACCAACAGTATCAACAGCAGCAAGACACGTTTGCATTACAACAAAAATATTACAATAGAGAGATTGCGAAGTAGATATGCCTAAGATTCCATTGTACGCAGAAGGCGCTGGTTCGCTTGTTAAATCACCCGTAGGGCAAACAGGGCCACGGGCTTCTGTTGCTGCGTTTACTGCCCCCTCACAGGCTTTGATTGGGCTTGGGCAGCAGGTAGGAAAGGCAGGTCTAGCATACGCAGAAAACAAACAGCGTTTTGAAGCGCAGAAATCAAAGATTGATTTTGACTTTGCAATGGCTGAAAAGCAAGCAGAAGACAACCGTATTGTGTCAGAGGAAGCAGACGCTGCTGTTATAGCAACCTCTGCGTTTCTTGAGCAAAACCAAGACACAGATACCACAGGCTTTAACGCAAACTTTGATACGCACAGAGAAACTCTTTTGCAAGGCTTGCAGTCCAAAGGCTACACAAAGCGCCGATTAGACCTTGTGACGAATGCAATTAACAACAGCATCAGAGCGCAGCGCAGCACTGGCTCCAACAGGGCATTCGACAGAGGGCAGTTTGCCAGAAAGACAGCATCAGAAGCCACGATTGAAACATCTATACAGCAAGCGGCCCTGTATCCAGAGATGCACCCAGAGCGTGTTCGTCTTGAGAATATTATTAGTGAGCAATTTACAAATGCTTCTGAGTCAGGGCTAAAAATAAAGTACACCCAAAACGGGGTTACAGCCCAGTTAGTGTCTCAAGATTACGCCCGACAGTTAGCTGCTGTAACTGATGATGCGGTTAGAGAGGAAATACTAAATTCTATAAACAGCGACCCCCGTATTACACAGCCTGTTCGTGAGGCGTTGCAGACTGACAGCAACCAAGCAAAGACAAGGATAAGAGATAATAACCTTGAGTTTGCTTCAACAACAATAAACAGGGCCGAAATACCTCTGACAAAAACAGATGAAATAAGAGATGCCATTCTTAAAGATGGTGTTTATGAGTTTACTAACGCTGACGGAGAGAGCGCTGCGATAGATTTTTCTGTGTTCAAAGAGAGTGACAAGGGGCTTCTTTTAGAAACCCTGTCTAGGAACCAGAAGAACCTAGAAGATGTCGTAACCAACAATCAAATATTTACCTTACAAGATAGCTACGATTCTGAAGGTGGCGTTACTGCGGCTGTAACAAGTGTTAACGCTATGTACACCCCAGAAAACATGGCGATGACGGGTAAGGATGCTGACGACTTAGACAACGTGGCTTTGACCCACGCTGGGCTTCTTCAAGAGGCAGTTACAAACGCTGTTACCGAAGGTTCTGTTACAGGCAACATGATGCCTGACTTATTAGGTAGACTTGACGCTGCTGAAGCAATACTTAATGCCCAACTTGGAGGAAGAACACCGCTTTCAATGCGCCCAGGGGCAGATGGTGCGTCTGCGGCTAAGGTATTGTCAAGTATAGCAACGGCTCGTAAGAATCTACGCAAAGGCGCTGTTGAAGACGCTAATCTTACTACTATGGCAAACGTGTTTTCTAACGGCGATTTCGAGTTTGTAGTAGATACTCTAAAGGACCCTGAGGTAAAGGCTGTTGTTGATAGTGTTATGGCGATACATGCAAACAATGTACCTAAGCAAATCAGCCTGCTATCGCAAAACAATGCAACGTATCAACGGTTTTCTAACATACTAAATGCCAGCGCCCAACGCATGACAAATCCAGATTTTGACCCCGAATCTGCCGAAGCAGCCGATGTTTTTGCAGGAGCAGAGCTTTACAGGCGAATGAAACTTGCTGGTGTAGGGGTGGTATCAAATCACGTTGGCGGCGAACAGAAGAAGATATATGAGTCATTCCTCACCCTTGAGCCTCACTTTGGTTCGGCTGGCGCAGTGCGAGTAATGCAGCAACAGCGTGACGAGATACAAGTAGAAGCCTCGTACAAATTAGTGCAGGAACAAGTAGAGTCTGTAGCAGATTCGCAGTCGGCAGAATACTCTTGGTACGAATACATTCCTGGCCTTGGTAGGGAAGAAGAATTTACGGTTCAAGATACTTCAGCTATTGTGGCTAATGTTACCAGATTAACTAAAGAATACATTGCCTTAGGGGTAGACCCGAAAGAAGCGGTTGAGTTGGCGGCGAAGGATTACGGTGACGCTCACGTTCGGGTTAGAAATGTTATGATAGCCAAAACAAGAGACTTGCCAGTTAACATTGAAGAGATGGCAACAATGGCTGTTAGAAGTGTTTACGTCCGTTACCCAGAAATCTCTGAAAACTATGATAGCGATGAGCTTTCAATAGCTGCTGTACCAGGCACAACTGACCGTTGGCGGCTAGTGTCGGGCGGCGGCTATCTTGTGCAGCTAGAAGACGGCACAATTCCTGAGTTCACTAAGTCAGAGCTTAATGATTTTGTTGTTACCGAAAAGGCAGACCAAAGGCTAATAACGGCTGCAAAGGTCGAAGAGATTAATTTTGTTAATAGGGTAGAAACAGAGTTTCGGTTGCGCACGGGCCGCTTTGAGGGCTTAACAAATTATCAGGCTGAGTTGATGAAGTTACGTCTTCTGAAGCCTCATCGCAGCTTTAGAATAACCTCTGAGGAACTAAAAGCCCCCCTTGAAGCAATGGAAGAGCTGGAAGAGGTAGATGAGCAGCTAAGTGGACAAGTAGGCTTTGGAGGCACTAGATGAGCCAGAGTTACAATAATCCTGGCAATATTCGTCCAGGCCAAAACTACGCTGGGGAAACGGGTGAGTTTTATATTGGCAAGGATGGTAGCAAATACGTTGTGTTTAGTAGCCCTGAGTTGGGTGTCCGTGCAATGTACATGGACTTTCGCACAAAGATTAAACGGCACAAAGGTAACTTAGACGCAATATTTGCAGAGTACGCACCCCCTTCTGATAACAATCCAACAGACAAATACGTTGCTTTTGTACGTCAAGCGGTAGGCAAGTCAAACGTATCTAACGCTGATTTAACAGAAGTTGTAAAGGCGGCTATTGCGTTCGAGAACGGCCCGACATCTGCCCTAACAAAATTATATACAGCGCCTGCTATGTTAGAGGAAGCACTTGCCTTGTCATCTGTGCAACTTCCAAAAGACACAACGCTTGAAGCGGCAAGGGCTGAAGTGTTTGGCGACACTGATGTTACGCCGGAAAACAAAGAAACAATAATTGCTAGTGCGTCTGCACCAACAAAGCAACAACGCACTGTTTCTGCGATACCACCATCGCCAGATGCACGGGCTAAGAGGGTAAAGCGTTTGGTTGAGGCTGGGCAAGAAGAGCCTATTAGCATCATAGAGGCCAGAAGCGTTGCAAACCAAGACGTTATTGACGCGCAGGTAGAAGAAAACTTAGGCATATTAGAGCAGCCTCAAAAGCCAGTAGAGAGTGTTGACGACACTACTGTTGATATTCTAGAGGAAAGGCAGCAGCCGCCTGTGCCTGCCGAAGAGGAAGCCCAGCTAGACCTTTTGGAAGAGCGCCAAGTCCCACAGGTTATGGCAAAGCCGGAAGCGGCACCGTTAGACATGCTACAACGAGCAGAGCCGGAAGCGGCGATAACGTCACAGCCTGAGCTTCCACCCAAAGTTGTTACAGAGCCAGAACCACCCGTGCAGGAAGAGACTTTCTTGCGCCCATCACAACCTATATTCGCATTCGAGCGCCGCGCAGCAGAACGGGCAGCAGAACGTGCAGCAGGCGAGGCTAGGTCTACATACGGCGAAGCAATAAGAGCGTCTGTTGATGAAGACTGGATTATGTCTTGGGCTATGCGGGAGAGAGAGGAGTTTCTGCCTGACGTAGACTTTTCTCTTACACCAGAGGAATATCAAAGAGCTACATCTGGTTTGCCAGAGGACTATCATGGCTTTGTAGAAGACGCAGTTAGCCAAGCGCATCTTAATTCTCTTAGGGAGGAGGCATTTAAGTCTCTTGAGAACGACAAGAAATTATCATCGTTAGGATGGGGAGGCGTTGCTGTAAGGTTTGGCGTAGCTTTATCTGACCCTGCCGCTATTGGCCTTAGTATTGCCACAGAGGGTGTCGCTGCACCTTTGATATGGGGCAACAAACTATCAAGACTACAACGTGCATTTAGGGGTGGTACGGCTGCGGCTGCAACAAATGCTATGATTGAGGGCTACATTGTTAGCCAGAATGCAGTTAAAGACCCGTATGACGTTTTGTACTCAGCTAGTGCTGGCCTTGTTCTTGGCGGTGCATTGTCTTCTTTTGGTAAAGGCGCAAAGGGGGATGAGTTTGACGCAGCGCTTTCCAAGATTTCTAAAGATGCAGATATCGCGCAACAACATGAGATTGTTACGGCAGTTAACAGGGAAATTGTTGGGGAAGGCTCTGCCGAAACCATTGACCGTTCAGTAGGCGCGGCTGAAAACCCGTTTGACAGGCCGATACAAGTAGGTGAGTTACGAGCCGATTTAGACGAGGCGTTAGATTTAAGCGGCGAAAGGCAAGACCCAGCTATAGAAAAACTGCGGTTCGACATGGCGGGGTTCCTATTAGGTTCGAAGCAACCTACAGGCAACCTATTGGGCAGGCTGCTGCCAGAAGACCCTTTAGGGTTTCGCAAAGACCCAACGCAGGTCATCGCACCCAGCGCAGACCTTATAAAGACAAACATATTTAAGGCCACCCTTAATGACTATTACGATACCGTAAACCCAGCGTACAAAGAGTGGGCAAAGTCAGAAGGCTTCACGGGCGTTACTGGTTATTTTAAAAGAACTATGAACGTGCCGCGCAGACAGTTTATGGAGTTAGTGGCTGACTCTATAGAAAACCCCAACTTGCCATTCCACCCCGCCGTTCGCCGTGCCGCGCAAAAGCAAGCAGAACTACAACGCACCCTTTTGGGAAGCATGAAGGACTCCGGCGTTCGTGGCGCGGATAACATTCCAGAAGACCTGACGTACTTCACCCATCTCTGGGATTCATTTAAGTTTGGTGAGGCTACGCATCGTTATGGCGATGATGTTGTAAAGAATTTGTTAACTCGTTCTCTTATGACGGCAACAGATGAGCTAAACGAAGACGCGGCAAGCATGATTGCAAAACATATGCTTGATAAGATTAGGCGTAGCGAAGCAGGTATGGACTCTGGTGCAGCTAGATTGTTTACGACAGACCAAACAGAGTCTATGCGGAGCATCTTAGTTGAAGAAGAGTTTATGACGCCAGAAGAAGCTGACCGTTTGTTAGATTTATTTCAACGGCGACCTGATGGCACACCAGCAAGGCTAAAGCGTAGGCTGCGGTTTGACATGAATGAAACTGTCACTGCTTTTAATAAGCAGACACAAACAGAAGAAGTGTTCCGGCTAAAAGATTTGCAAGAGAGAGATGCTGAACAGGTATTTACATCTTATGCTGGCGGCATGTCTGGCAGAATTGCGTTGGCGCAAGTAGGCATCAAAGACGAGACTACATTTAACAAAATGCTTAACCAGAACCTTGCTGAAGCTGAGTCAATGCTTGGCAACGCTGGGAAACCTCGCGCAGAAAAAGAAAACCTTGTAGCTCAAACAATTTACAACGCTATAATTAACAGGAGAATGCCTTTGGCGGCAGACCCTACTGGCACTTATGCAAGGTCATCAAGACTGTTGCAAGATTACAATTTTATTCGCTTAATGAACCAAGTCGGGTTTACACAAGTAGGTGAGCTGGGCAACGCACTAAGCATTGGGGGTCTAAGGGGTGTGTTACAAGCTGTGCCAGCAGTTAGGTCAATGCTAAAAAGAGCGCGTGACGGCAAGATAGAAGACCCTGTAATTCGTGATGTTATTGCTGCCACTGGAATCAGTGCAGATAGAAATATAAATCAAGCCATGAACAGGGCAGATACTATCGGTGTGTTTAGTGAAGGCAGGGGCGACTGGATTGACAAGGCGTTATTTTTAGCCGCGCCAGCAAAAAGGCTTACGGCTGACGCTTCTGGAATGGCTCCTGTCACTTTAATGCTTGAGCGTATAGCCGCACGTTGCGCCGTTCAAACCATGACAGACCTTGCATTTACGGCAAGAAAAATGTCTCGCAAACGGTTGGCTGGCTTAGGCATGAGCGAAGAAATGGCAGAGCGTGTACAAAATCAGATACGCGCACACGCCATAACACAGAGGTCTTTAGTATTCCGCAACTACAAAATAAAAGATATTAACGCAAATGCCTGGGATGATGCTGAAGCCCGTCATGTTTTCTTTGCGGCTATAACAAGAATGACAAGGCGGGGCATTCAGCAAAACGATGTTGGAAATTTAAATCTTTACATGACCACTACAATGGGGAATATCGTGACTCAGTTTAGGACATTTATGCTGGTGTCGTGGGCAAAACAATTTTTGCATAATATTAAAGCTAACGATTTTCGCGGTTATTCAGCAATGGCAGGCTCCGTTGCGTTTGCAAGTCTAGGATATATGGCTCAAGTACAAGCGAACGCGCAGTTTAGGGAAGACAAGGAAGAGTATTTAGAAAAAATGCTTTCATTGGAGGCAATAGGCAAAGCGTCATTCCAGCGTAGCTCTTGGGCATCCTTGTTCCCGTCCCTTGTGGACACAGGAGGCGCGTTCTTTACTGATGACCCCGTATTTGCGTACCGTTCAACGGGGCTAGACACAAATCTTATAAGCGGCATACCAAGTGTGCAGCTAATATCCAAAGGCTTAGGTACAGCACAGGCAGTGTCACGTTCTTTGCTAAACCCAGATTTGCAGTTTTCACAAGGCCAACAACGTGCATTAAACACATTAGTTCCGTTCCAAAACGCTATTGGCATAAAGAACGCTCTAAACAAGCTGGTAGAGATGCGCCCTGAGACGACTAAGGTACAGTAGAAACAAGCACGAAAATAATGTATAAAGGCTCTAAGGAGTAAGAAATGACTGTAAGCAGCACAACTACAAAGAATAGTTATTCCGGCAACGGCAGCACCACCGTGTTTGCTTACGGCTTCAAGGTGTTTGACGAGGATGACCTTACAGTTATCCTGCGTACTGACGCGACTGGCGCAGAGGCGGTGCAGTCAATCACAACAAACTACACTGTATCGGGTGTGGGTAACACGTCAGGCGGTAACGTAACCTTTGTAACAGCCCCTGCATCCGGCATTACTGTGGTTATACGCCGTGCGTCACCGCTTACACAGACAACAGACTATACTCCTAACGACCCGTTCCCAGCCGCTTCACACGAAGATGCGCTAGACAATCTGACATTTATTGCGCAACAGCAGCAAGAAGAACTAGACCGCGCTATCAAGCTATCACGCACAAACACTATGACTTCAACAGAGTTTACTGTTGGTGCTACTGACCGTGCGAATAAAGTTTTGGCGTTTGACAGTAGCGGTGAGATTAGCGTAACGCAGGAGATTGGCACATTCCAAGGTAATTGGGCGGCTTCGACTGCCTACGCAGAGCGTGACTTGGTGAAGGACACAAGCACCAATAACATTTTTATCGTCAACGAGGCACACACAAGCTCTGGTTCTCAGCCTCTGACAACTAACGCTAACAGCGCTAAATACGACCTCATTGTGGACGCTGCGGCGGCAGCGACTTCCGCATCTGCGGCGGCAACATCTGCCACTGCTGCGGCTTCTAGCGCAACGGCGGCTGCTGCAAGTGAAACTGCTGCGGCAACGTCCGAAACAAATGCCGCTACCAGCGCGACAAACGCCGGAACAAGCGAAACCAATGCTGCAAATAGCGCCACATCTGCCGCATCAAGCGCCACAACTGCCACAACAAAAGCATCAGAGGCATCCACATCGGCTTCCAACGCGGCGACCAGTGCGACAAGTGCATCCACATCGGCTACCGCTGCCGCTACAAGTGCCACGGCTGCTGCGGCATCTCAAACAGCAGCAGCAACTAGCGCCACTAATGCGGCTACTTCTGCTACGACAGCCACAACGCAAGCTAGTACGGCTACCACAAAAGCTTCAGAGGCGGCTACAAGCGCCACCAATGCGGCGACAAGTGAAACCAATGCGGCGGCATCTGCGGCTGCTGCTGCGGCCTCCTTCGATGCTTTTGACGATATTTACCTTGGTGCCAAGTCTTCGGCCCCGACTGTGGACAATGACGGGGATGCGTTGACTGCGGGTGACCAGTATTTCAATACAACAAATAACACTTTGTTTGTTTGGAATGGCTCTGCCTGGCAAGCCGCATCACCTGACTTAGTAGGCGACACCTCGCCCCAGCTTGGCGGCAACCTAGACACCAACGGCAACGACATCACTGGTACTGGCAATCTAAATCTGACTGGCACTGTGACGGCTGATGGGCTGACTGTTGATACTGGAATTGTTACGGTAAACAACACAGGCACAAGAAAAGTTGAGATTTCTGGTAATGGTTACAGTTCGTTTACAGACAACCCAATACTTGATGGCGGTATAGAATTTACAAACCAGTTTGGTCATGTGTTCAGTGCTGGCGTGAGCAATAGTAACAACTTTGATGTTCTTGATGGAGCAACAAAGATTGCTAGGTTTGCTGGCGGCGGCGACATCAGCTTCTATTCCTCAGATGGCACAACACAAGGCTTGTACTGGGACGCCTCCACACAGCGATTAGGGCTGGGGACAACAAGCCCTGCAAGACAATTACATTTACAATCATCTTCTGGCGGTGGGATGCTGTCTGTTGAAAAAACCAGTGCAACTACATCCGCATTTGTAGTGGCGGCAGACAGTGGTGAGGTAAACCTATTTGCCAGAGACACAAACTCAGGTTCAGGCAATGTAAACTTTGGCTTTAATACTGGCAACACAAGGCGCATGACCATCACATCGGGCGGCTTCGTGGGCATTTCCACTAGCTCACCTAGCGCACATTTGCAAGTCAATGGTAGTGTGGGAAACGATACGGCAATCCTGACTGACAGAAACGGCACGGCTGCGGTAACCGTCAACCAATACGGTACAGCGACATTCGCAAACCAAGTCATTGCAAGCAACTTGGCGACCAACTCCAGCGGAACGGCTATGACCTTTTCGCAGGGTGCGTCTGAAGCAATGCGCATCACCAGCGGCAACGTGGGGATTGGGGTTACATCAACTGCCGGTGGAAAGCTGGCAATAGGGGGAACAGGAACCTCTGCGGCTTACCAGTATATGAGCAACACAGGCGGCACTGGCTACTTTGGGGTTTCCAGTTCTACTGGCGGCGGAATTTTGATTGGCGATTCTGCCTACTCTCTTGTTTTGGGAACAGGAGGGGCAACGCCATTACATTTTGGAACTAATAATAATATTAGGGCCACCATCGACAGCAGTGGCTTCGTGGGCATCGGAGTTAGCAGCCCCGAACAGAAATTGCATATCAACGGCTCCTTTCTGCTTAATAACAATACAGAAATTAGATTTAAGGACAGCGGTGGCACTCAAAGAACAGCCATTGCAATGTCGTCAAATGATTTGAACATTGGCACTTCTGCTGGTGGAAACCTCAAGTTCTACAATGGCTCGTCATACACAGAACGGTTCAGATTGGATGCGTTAGGCAATCTGATAGTGGGAAAGACATCTCCAACTCTTAGCACTGCTGGCTCATATCTTCAATATGACGGCTTTATCGGTGCAACTCGTGATGGCAATGCCGCAATAGGATTGAACAGGCTTACAAGTGATGGCGATATTGCGTTTTTCCAAAAAAGCGGCACAAATGTTGGGTCTATCTCCGTCACTGGTTCAGGCACAACCTACAACACCACATCAGACATTCGCTTGAAGACTGACATCGAGCCGTTAGAAGCCACAGACAAGCTGATGGCTATGAACCCCGTCAGTTACAACTGGAAGGCTGACCCTGATGGCCCACGTTCTATGGGTTTCATTGCACAAGAGATGCGGAGTGTCATGCCAGAAGCTGTGTCAGGTACACCTGATGGCGAAGATATGATGTCTATGGATTATGGACGCATCACACCAATCTTGGTGTCGGCCCTGCAAGATGCACACCGCAAGATTGAAGATTTGGAAAGCCGCATTGCGGCATTAGAAGCCAACTAACAGGAGTAAACAATGGCTAATAGTTATACTTGGGATTTCCCAACATTGGATGTTTGTAATGAGGCGCAGAATGGACACGCTGACTGCATCCATACAATCCACTGGCGGCTTACTGCTGTATCTGACAGCGAGACCAACTCTGATGGCCAACCATTAAGCGTCACAGCCTACGGCACTGCTGCTGTAGCCACACCAGAAGAAGGTGACAGTGACTATATTGCTTTCGACAGCATTACAAAAGACTGGTGCAAGGGAAAGGCGCTTGAAAGCCTTGGCAAAACTGAAGCTGAAATGCAGACGATGCTCGATGAGCAGATGACCGCGCTTGCCAACCCGCCAATGCGTCAAGCTGTTCCGGCTAGCTGGTAGCCATGAACGATGGAACCAAAGTAGGGCTTGATGTAGCTGCTGGAACAGGGACTGCTGCGGCGTGGTTGGGCCACGCACCTGATGTTGTTGCAGTGTTTACTGGCATATACATCCTAGTTCGGCTTTGGGAAACCGAGACAGTCAAACGGCTAACGCGGCGCGACTGATGTGGTTCATGCCTTTCTTCTGTTTGTGTTTGTTGGGATTGGCGAGGAACAAAAGCTGGTAAACAAAGACATGTACTTTAGAGATATAAGAGACTGTGTTTGGTTTGCCCAATCCCTGCATAAGCAGGGCAATAAAATAACTGCTTACTGTCTACCGCAATTAGTGCCGGAAGGGACAAAGATTTATGATTGACCCGATTACGGCATTTAGCGCAGTCAGCGCGGCGAGTGGTGCTATATCGTCAGCCATTAAAGCTGGTCGTGACCTGTCATCACTAGGTGGCCCGATAGCCAAGTATGCAAAAGCTGAAGCAGAACTCAACTTTGGCGCTACTAGAAAAAAGAACAGTATCTTTAGCAAGATGACAGGCGCAGAACAGGCTGGCATTGACGAGTTTTTCCGCAAGGAAGAGGTTGACCAGATGCGGAATGATTTAAGAAAAATCTTCCAATTTTACGGCAAACCTGGGCAATGGGAAAGATTACAAGCAGAGATAGCCAATCAACGTGCGTTGCAAAAGGAAGAGCTTGAGTATCGGGCCAAGATGCGTGACAGAATAATACTGTGGACTGTCCTGCCCATAGTGCTAATAGCTGGTGCTGCTGCTATTTTTTACTTTATTACGTTCTTAAAGAGCTTGAAGTAGCGTGTCTACTAAGACGGGTGCGGCTGGGGAGTTTATAGTTTGTTCCTCGATACTGCAATTAAATGGCAATTGGAAAATAGTACACACCCCGCAAGATAGAATAGACGTACTGGCTTTTGATGATGCGTTTTTCTTGCGCATTAGCGTTAAGACTAGCAGGATAAATAATGACACAGACGGCAGGAATCCTTCTTACCACTTTCAAAACGGCAGCGGCTCGAAAAACAAGATACTACCAAATGCAGGGGAGATAGACATTGTGGCACACTGTTTTCTGGATGACAGAAGGGTTGGGTATTACGCCGCCGAAGAGGTGCGTAAGTACAGCCAAAGGCGTCCGTTGCACTACGCCTGTGCGCCGTGTTTTGAGCAAGATACTTGGGATAGGGCGGTGCAGATTGTGCAGGGTAGGTTAAGATGAGAATGTGGTGCTTGCACGACAGGACAACAGAGGAACAAGCGAGGAAGAACCGTGACCTTAGCAATGGAA
>Ga0208645_1003127_pt1 | contig 12508 bp, 17 predicted proteins | sample VirMetDEL_Sep_01_FD_184519 | JGI IMG/M metagenome (GOLD analysis project Ga0208645, IMG submission 184519) | Aqueous microbial communities from the Delaware River and Bay under freshwater to marine salinity gradient to study organic matter... | ecosystem: Environmental > Aquatic > Marine >...
CCAGCACCGCCTCCGACTGCATGGGCAGCAGCGTTGCGGCACCGAAGGCAGCCAGGAACAGACCGAAATAACCGGATAACTCCCACATCGGCTAGGCGTTCAGGCCGATCCAGCCGTGGAAGCCGACGTAAATCCCCACCCCAATGATCAGCAGGCTGGACAGGTAAGGGGCGCGACGCGCGACAACACCGAGCCAGGGCCAGCGATTGGAGGCTTGGCGTGCGCCGATAGCGGCGGCAGCGCCCACGCTGACCAGGGTGATGGCCAGACCAATGCTGAAACACAGCACCAGGACGGCACCCAGCGCGACTTCTTTCACTTGTAGGCAGAGCAACAGCACGGTGATCGCTGCCGGGCAGGGAATCAGCCCGCCCGTCAGGCCGAACATGATGATCTGGCCGGTGGTGACGTTGCGGTTGCTGAAGCGCTTGCGGATGTCGTTGGCATGCGCCCGCTCATGGGCATCCTGATAGCCCTCCAGCGACAGCTCAAGCCCCTCCAGCTCGGAGTGCTCATGGTCATGACCGTGGCCGTGCTCGCGGAACTCCAAGTCATAGTCGTGGGAGTGACCTGTATGCCCCAGGATTAGGCGCGCGGTGAATTCGTGGGGTTCAGGGATCTCGTCCACTGACTCCAGATAGTCCCCCCGGTCGACGAAGCAAAATTGCTGGGCCAGTCCATCGGGGCGAGTCGTCAGCAGGCTTACTTCGGCAGCCGGCCAGGCATGACCACTCAAAGTCTTCAGTCGCCAGCGCGGTGGAGTGCTTTCCTCGAAGATCGACAGCTCGATACGCCCGTGCCCGGTATCAATACGGTGCGTTTCATCGTGGTGGTGATGCTCGTGTTGATGCTCATCCCCCTCCTCGAAGCGCCACATCTGCTCGCCACGCCAGGTGCGCCAAAGCATCCACAGGGCGATGGTGATGATGATGGCGGCAGACGCGAGCTGGAAATACGGCTCGGTGGTTTCGGCATCCAGGTTCTGCCCCAGGTACATGCCAGCCATGGCTACCAACCAGACCACGGCTGTGTGTGACAGCGTTGCGGCAAGACCCAGTAGAACGGCCTGCTTTACCGTGCCACGAATGGCCACGATAAACGCCGCCATCATGGTTTTCGAATGCCCCGGCTCTAGGCCGTGCAAGGCGCCTAGCAGGATGGCGCTGGGGAAGTACAGCCAGGCCTGCGCGGCTCCTGATTGCAATAACTCGTTGAAACCAAGCATGAATTGTCCTTTGTGCCGATTGCTATTCGCTTCGGCTGAGTGCTCTCGCTGCTTAGCGCAGGCAAGGAGTGAGGTGATTACGTGGCCTTGTCAGAGCAGTTCGATACCGAAACGGCGGACGCATAAGGCAAACAAAGCGAAACAGCCCGCCGTGGCAACGATGTAGATCAGCAGCGCTGGCCAGAAGCCGAAGCGGGGCAGAAGCAGGGGGAACGCGAGCAGCATCGGCAGGGTGGGCAACACGTACCAGAAGGTGTACCAGGCATGGTTGGCGATCTTCTCTGCTGACTGGTTTTCAATGTTTAGCCAGATCAGTGTCAGAACGGTAATGAGCGGCAGGGCGGCAATCAGGCCACCAAACTTGTCGCTACGTTTCGCCACTTCCGAGACCACGACGACCACTACTGCGGTGAGGAAGTATTTGCTGATAACCCAGGCCATCTTGTCTCTCCCAGAGCGCTATTGCTGATGCCCTTTGCGGGGTGTTTTCAGAGGTACTTGGTGATCTGTTTGAAGTCTTCCAGCGATGTGCGCTCGCCTGTCGCGAGCGCTTCGACAGTGTGTTCCAGGCAGTGATCGATATGGTCTTGGATAAGCACGCGCTTGGCCTGGCAAACGGCTTTTTCCACGGCATGCAGTTGCTGAGCGATGTCGACGCAGGCCCGACCGTCTTCGATCATGCTGACGGTGCTGCGCAGATGCCCCTCTGCACGCTTCAACCTTTTGACGATATCGCCATGGCTTTGGTGCTGGTGGCCGTGTTCGTGATCGCTCATGCCTTGAGTCTCATGCGTCGATGAATTAGGCTCGCATGCTATCCCCCCTGGGGGGATGCGGTCAAACCGGCCAGCCCTGCAAAAAAACTAATCGCCCAGGCATTCAAAGAATCAATACATGCTCAGCAAACCCATCAGCACCCAGGTGATTTTTGCCCTGGCTCTCGCCATTTTGATGGCCTGGGCCGGGCACACCTCTGCGCTGTTTATGGGGGCGAGTCAGCAAGCCGGGGGCAGCAGTGGTGACGCTCATTTGCATGCGCACGACAACAGCCTACTTGCTTGTGCGGCATGCGCGGATCACTACCACTCCTCGCTGACCACAGACCATGTGCATGAAACACCGCACCTGACCATGCTGCTGAGCATCACCGCGTTGCCAGAACGTGCGCTGCGGATAGAAGCTCCTCGTGACGCCACCCCTCCCAGACCGATCTTTCTGATCGAACGGCCACCCCGTCCCACATTCGTGCTCTGACACAGGCCGCTATGCGGCCCAAAGGACGCGCGCGTCCATCGAGTCACTGCCACCTACCGATTCCAGGTTGGCCAATACGGGCGAGTCATGCCCCGAGAAAGCTGAATGACCAAGACTATTTTACTGACGGGATTCGAGCCGTTCGCCGGCAATACACTCAATTCGTCCTGGGAAGCTGTCCGCGCGCTCGCCGGGCAACGCATTGGCCATGAACATGTCGTTGTGAGTGAACTGTTGCCCTGTGCTTTCGACGATTCGCTTCAGCAACTGAACCAATTGATCGAGTTGCATCAGCCGGAAATCGTCGTGGCGGTTGGTCAGGCTGGTGGCCGTACGGCCTTCTCACTAGAGCGAGTTGCCATCAACCTGAAAGATGCCGCAATACCCGACAATACGGGGCAGCAGCCAGTAGACCAGCCGATCCTGGAAGATGGGCCTGCGGCCTACTTCTCGACCCTGCCCATCAAGGCAATCGTCGCCAGATTGCGTGAACACGGCATCCCCGCCGAGGTATCCCAGAGCGCAGGAACCTACGTGTGCAACACGGTCTTCTACGGGCTGATGCATGCGCTAAACAACCTTCAGCGCCCTGCCAGAGCCGGGTTCGTACACATTCCATTGCTTCCCGCGCAGGCGGCGAACAAGGCGGGCGCCCCGAGCATGGCGGAGCCGATCATCGTCGAAGGCCTTCGCCTTGCTCTATCGGTCACGCTGTCGGTAAAGCAAGACCTGAAGCTCAGCGGCGGAACCACACATTAATCTGAAGCCGCTGTGCGCAAGCCTCCACGAATACACAGGAAGGCTTACTCGCGCGGCTCTAGTTCAGAATCTCAAGGTATCCAATGTTAACCAGAACGTTTTTAGTGGCTATGTTCGCTGGTCTGCTAGCGACCAGCGCCCTAGCCGACGATTATCGGTACAGCGACACACACCTGCATTATGTGGATTTCTTCCAAACCAGCGCCGGCATGCAGCCGTTGCTCAAGGAAATGGCCACAGCCAAGATCGACCATGCGATGCTCACAGGGATCTCGGTTGCCAAGGAGTGGGACGAGAATGAGCCCAAGCGCCCTCGCTACTATGCGGGTGATGACGCAAGAGCCTACTGGTACAGCGCCACCGACACTCTGATCGCCCACGCTTATAAACAGTTACCGATGGAGCAGCGTAAACGCTTTCACCCCTTCATTTCAGGGTTCAACCCGAATGACATGAATGCTGACGCACAAATCCGGCGCTTGCTGGAACTGGATCCAGGCCTGTGGCAAGGAATCGGCGAGGTCTTCACCCGTCACGACTATTTGACCGCCCTGATCTATGGCAAAGCACCGCGCGCGAACAGTAAAGCATTGGCCAGGGTGTACCGGGTAGCCGCCGAATTCGACCTTCCCGTATTGCTTCACTCCAACATTACCTCCAAGCGCGAACGCAACCCGCTTTACCTCGGTGAGTTCGAGGAAGCACTGCGCTCCAACCCGGACGTGCGTTTCATCTGGGCTCATGCGGGAACGAGCATGGAGATTTATCGAAACCAGGGGGAAATGGACTTCCTGCTGCCGGCCCTGGAGCAACTGCTTGGCAAGTACCCCAATCTCTACATCGACTTATCTTGGTCTGTACTCCATCCCTATTTGGTAGACGAGCAGGGTAAACCTGACCCGCTGTGGGTGGATCTGGTTACACGCTTTCCTACCCGCTTTATGGTCGGTTCTGACGTGGTAGGCACCTTCGCAAGCTTGGACAAATATATGTCTGGGTTCACCCCGTTTCTGGAGGCTCTGCCGCATGAGGTGGCGCATCAGGTTGCCTTGTCGAATTTCGTCTCGGTGCTTCCAGCAGAAGGGCGAAAGCAGATCCAGTAAGTGCAGTCCCGAACGGCACTGTTGTTTGCTGTCAGGGAAAACACGCGCATCAGCCAGACGTCGTCCGCCTGCAAAATCGACGGCTGCTGAAGTAAGCCAAAAGTATGGCGATTTCAGCTCATCCCTATGACTTTGGTACGGATGGCCGTGTTCCTGATCGCTGATGCCTTGAGTCTCGTGCGTCAATGAATTACGCTCGCACGCTATCCCCCTGGGGGGCATGGTAAAACCGGCCAGCCCTCCAGAAATAACCAATCGCCTAGGCATTGAAAGAACCACTACATGCTCAGCAAACCCATCAGCACCAAGGTGGTTTTTGCCCTTGCTCTCGCCATCCTAATGGCCTGGGCCGGGCACACCTCTGCGCTGTTTATGGGGGCGAGTCAGCAAGCCGGGGGCAACAGCGGCGGTGCTCATTCGCATGCACACGACGACAGCGTATTTACCTGTGCTGCATGCGCGGATCACTACCACTCCTCGCTGACCGCAGACCATGTGCATGAAACACCGCACCTGACCACGCGGCTTAACATCAGCACGTTGCCAGAGCGTGCGCTGCTTATTGAGTCTCCTCGTTACTCCATTCCCCCCAGCCCGATCTTCCTGATCGAACGGCCACCCCGCACCACATTCGTGCTCTGACACAGGCCGCTGTGCGGCCCAAGATCCCTTTAATTCAGGACTCAACCATGCATTCGCTATCCATGAGCGCAATGGGCGCATCTGCCGTGCGCCCGAATCGCTCGTTATTACTGCTGCTGTTGTTTATGGCATTGCTGTTTATCGGCATGCCTGAGGCGCTGGCCCACGCCGTTGCCGAGGGCGACAAGGGCTTTATCCAGGAAAGCTCCGGGGTGATGGTGCTGCCGTTCATCTACATGGGCGCCAAGCACATGATCACCGGCTACGACCACCTGCTGTTCCTCTTCGGGGTGATCTTCTTTCTCTATCGTCTGAAAGACGTGGGCCTTTACGTCACCCTGTTCGCCGTTGGTCACACCGTGACGTTGCTGTTTGGCGTACTGGCGGAAATCAGCATCAGCTCCTATGTGATCGACGCCATCATCGGTTTCTCGGTGGTGTACAAGGCGTTGGATAACCTCGGCGCATTTCAGCGCTGGTTTGGTTATCAGCCCAATACCAAAGGCGCCACGCTGATTTTCGGTCTGCTGCATGGCTTTGGTCTGGCGACCAAGATCCAGGAGTACGAGATATCGGCTGACGGCCTGATCGCCAACCTGGTTGCCTTCAATGTCGGCGTCGAAATCGGCCAGCTCCTGGCCCTGAGCGCCATCCTGATTGTCATGGGCTACTGGCGACGTACCGCCAGCTTCTGGCGCCATGCCTACACCGCCAACGTCGCCATGATGAGCGCCGGTTTCCTCTTGATGGGTTACCAGCTCACTGGCCTGATCGTCTCTCAGTAAGGAATTCTCAGCATGTTCAATACCCAGCTTCCGACTCAAAGCGAATTGCCTACCAGCGGCCAACTGCTGCGCTCCACCGTAATTGCCGTGGGCGTTGCCGCCGCCTTGCTGGTCACCGTGGTGATGCCTTCGGAGTACGCCATCGACCCAACAGGCGTTGGTCGCGTACTCGGCCTGACCCAGATGGGCGAAATGAAGATAATCCTGGCCGAAGAAGCGGCTGCGGATGCAGCGGTTCAACCCGCTGCGGCCCCCGTTGTGCAAGCCCCCGCGCCTGTTCAGCCGGTAGCTCAAGAGCAAGTCGCGGCAGCGGCTGTGGCTGAACCAGAAGCAGAACCTCAGCCAGCCCTGAAGTCTGACGAGATAACCGTCACCCTGAAGCCGGGCGAGGCCAGTGAAATCAAGCTGGAGATGCTCAACAAGGCCACCGTCAGCTACGAGTGGACAACCAATGGCGTACCGGTCAACCACGACACTCATGGCGAGCCTTACAACGGCCCCAAGGGCTACTACCACAGCTACAGCAAAGCCAAGCAGATCAAGGGTGACAAAGGCGAGTTCACCGCCATCTTCGATGGCACTCATGGCTGGTTCTGGCGCAACCGCAGCAACAGTGACGTGACCATCACGCTGAAGACCAAGGGCGAGTACCTGAGCGTCAAACGCGTTATCTAAGGCAAAAAGCCCCTGCGTCATCCGGCGCTGGGGCTTCTACTTTCATGATCGAAATACAAAGGATTACATGATGAAAAGCACAACTACCCTGAGTCGCTCCCTGCTGTTGGTTTGTCTGCTTGGCCTGCTGTCGGCCTGTGGCGGCGGCGAGCCGGAAACCCAGTCCGAAGTTGAAAGCCACGGTCACTCTCACGACTAAGAACTAAAACGCGGTGTTGTCACGCGCAAGGAGTCTACTTGCACGTGACAATCAGCAAATTCCCCTTCTTCTCGGCTACCGCTGCATCATGCACCTCAGGTGTGACTGCTTTTGGCCGGTAGCTGCCACTGGCAATCAACAATTTTCATGATTAGAGGCAGGGATAATTCAAATCTTGGCTACGACTGCCGGTGCTTATACTTCCTGGCGGAGTTAGAGCAGGTTGAGCCATGGACGGGCCGACAGGGTACGACAAGCCTCGACCTTACCGCCAAAGCACTGCTCCACGGGGTGGATGAATTCAGCTGATGTGGTGTAGCGAATAGGCTTCCCGTCTTGGTTGAAGATATCGCCACCTATTGCCTTGAGTAGTGCGTGGCCTGCGACAACGTCATGGGGCGAGACGGGGTATAACGAAACGCCTGCGGCCCCATCACCAGTTGCGACTCGAGCAAGCCGATAGGCGATGCTAGGTATCGGTTCGCAGATTGCGGGCGCGCATAGAATGTCGTTCTCCGCACGCTTGGAGGCTGCTGCCGAACTGACAAAGACAACTGAGCCTTGAAGGACGCGATTCACACCGCACGGCTCTATGGCTTGGCCGTTACGAAGGAGCGATCGCATTCCCTGCTGCCAAGCAATACAGTCCGGCCCACGAGGAGTCGCTGGTGCGTATACAACGCCAAGCACCGGTTCTCCTTCATCCAGAAGCCCAACCGAGACTGCGGAGCCAGATCGTCCAGCGAGAAAGTCTGCAGTTCCATCATTGGGGTCAACAACCCAACAATAGCGATGCCCGGTCTGATGGCGCCCTGTCTCTTCCCCTACGAAATCACAGCTTAGAATCTGCTCTAGCCCTCGGCGCAGGACGACCTCGATCTCTAAATCGACCTCGGCTTTGTAGCCACTTCCACGCGGCCCACCCGGCCTTTGAAGCTCAGCGAGGATGAAAGCTCCAGCTTCAATCACCAAGTCGGTAACTCGGTAAACAATCCCGGCTTCGAGCATTAGCTTTCATCTCTGGGTGAGGTTTGACCAAAGTTGTCCAGTTCCTCCTGAACGTCATCAAACATCGTGTGCACTAGCCGCTCGCGGCGAAGACCTGAAAGGCATCGACCAAAACATCCAGAGCAAAGTACGACTTTGTAGCCCTCCCCAGAGTAGAGCGGACTCGAGACAAGAGCGCCACATGGCATGTCCTTGGTGCTCACGACAGGAGCATCGCAGACACTACAGAGTTGAATTGGTGTGCTCATAGTGCGTTCACTCGCTGTAGGGGAGGCCAGTCTCAAGCTCTCTGCAATGCACCTTCAGGCGCCCTGAGAACTATCCCGAATGGGTGTAAGCACTAAATCCTTCCCGACAAGCTCGAGGTTTAGCTTGTCTCCAAGCCGCAATCCCATTGCCTCAAGCACCTCTGGAGGAATCTCCACGATCAAGTCGCCGCTACCATCACCTGCGTCGTGGCAAACCGCAGTCCTGTTCGTGTCGCTCATGCATTGCCTCCGGTTTACGGGCGAATGCTATAGACAATGTCATCGCGCACTTTCTTGTAGCGACCAACGCCAAGCAGGACGTAAATGGTGCTCCTGGTCTCGAAAAAGCCATCGCCTTCATACCTCTGCTGCAAGGAGCTCCTCACCCAATAACCCGGTGGAAAACGTCCAGCTGAGTCTTCGACTACTTCATTAGCGTGGATAAGCCGAGCTACGAATCCGTCAGCTTCAATTTGCTGACGCGCTTCATCCGACATCTCTAACTCGACGAGAGTCCAGTTCTTGACCAGGCAGTACTGCTTCTTTGTATTTCGCCTGTGTAACTCGTGCACGATTTCGTCCCGGCTCAGATCGGTGCCGTTGATTGTGGGAGCTTTGCCATACAGGAAATCTGCGATTTCGAGTGCTTTTTGGTTTCCACTAATGTCCAGAAATTCGAGCTTCATGGCGTATCTCGTAGTGATTTGAAAGGCATCTAGTGAAGCTGTCTGGATGTCATAACGATGCTCGACTTCATCAGGCGCTGAAGAGCCATAAGCGAGGGGAGTCCAACGTGCCGCTTAAAGGTAACCACGACGTACAATGAGTTGACTGTTTTTATAAGCCATCGGTCGTCACTACGGCGCAGGCCGATGATGTCGGATGTTCGTATTAGATGGCCGTCGGCAAACCGCCCCGTACTTTCCCTTCGGGCATGTTGATAGCTGATCCCAACAGCGGCGTTAGCTATCACAAACGCATCTACTAGAAAGCCCGTCACCGGAACCGGATAGCTCGACTTCAAAGCATAGGCCAGCTGTCGTTTTGCATAAGGCGAAATCGACCGATGTTTCTCTGGAATCAAGGTCGTGTTCAACATGTGTGCTCGAGTCAGCTGAGATTTGTGTAATACACGGTTTTCTGGTTTGTCAGCTCCAGAATTTCAGCTGGCGTCCGCGAAGGGTCGTAGTAGTTCTTACCTTCATGCGTCACATAGATATGGATCAGCTCGTTGTCGACTGATCTGGCTATGTCAATTTGTCTGATAGGTTCAAGCAGCCACCGTCCCGCGCCGTTCATCCACGCTGGGCTCATCAGCTGAAGCTCGCCGATGCGTGCATCAGGAGTTTTCAAGTTGGCCATTTCAAGGAAAGTAGTCAGGTCATTGGGCATGACGGTCTTTGTGTATTCAATGCCACCCTCTGTCACCTTCACCGTTGCGTGAAGCCACGGGCTCGAGATTTCGCGCTCAACGAGCCTCCAGTGATGATGGTCGGGCCCATACACGGGCGCTAGGTTGTAGTAGGCGCTCTCGTGGGTTTTGAACATTAGACAGCTCCGGATAATGAGTGCAATACCTTGTAGTGCAATTGCACTCATTCTGGCTCCATCCTTCCTTTTGTGCAATGGGAAGATTGGGATGGAGTACAGGCAGGCGCTGGGCTTGAGCTTGCGGAGAGTTCGCAAAGCTCGCGGGCTCACTCAAGAGGCGTTCACGTCCGTCAGCAGCCGGACGCACATGTCGGAGCTCGAGAGAGGAGTGATAGGGATTACGGTCGAGAAGCTGATAGAGATAGCCGAGGTAATGGGAGTGCATCCCCTCACAGTGCTACTCGACTCGTTCAGTAGCTACGAAGGAGTGATGCCAGAGAAACTTTTAGAACAAATTGTCAGAGAGCATAACGAGCTTAGGGGTGGTTAAAGGCTCGATCAGGTCGTCAGTTTGCGAAGCTTTTATCGCTCATCTTTATGCCGCAGGAAGCCTGGCTAGGTCGAGGCGCCAGAGACCGTGCGCCTGGGGTTTGAGCGTCAATCTCGCCCGGCTGACGCATTTATCAAGGAGCTGTCTACCGGCAGCTTCTTGCCGTTCAGAGGCTGTCGTATCAGGCAGGAAGCGTCGCCTATTCACTGAGCCAGCATGTGAGCGGGCTCAATCTGCGGAATATTCGTGCCTGACCTTTCTGCGTGCGTAAGAGCCCTACTTGGTGGCCTTCTTCTCAGCGAGCGGCAAAGGCTTGTCGAGGTCTGTCAGGGATAGACCTCGACGGGTTGCGTTGTGCGCCCAGCGGACGAATTGCTCAAGCAGTTGATTGTTTTCAAGCGTAAGGCGCTCTACGCGCCTCTCTAGTTCGCGTACCCGCTCTGCGGAGAGGGACATGGCGACATTGCCATAGCCGCCGCGAGGGGCGCTCTCATGCACCCTGTCTTTGGCCAGATCCCAGGCTGCTTTAATCCTTGGCTGACGCAGCATGGCCACCTTGGTGTAGGTGTGTCCTATCTCTACTGCCAGCACGGCTAGATAGCGATCCCAGGTTAGCTTGCCTGACCATCCATCAAGCAGCAGGACAGCCTTCTCAATGTCTTTGTCGGTGAGCTTAGGGGCACCCATTTAGAAGAACTCCAATTCAAGCAGGGTGTTCAAGTCGTCAGCAGATTCATCGTCAGGCTCAACGGCGTTGACTATACGTACCGCCTGAGCAAGCCCAGTCTTGGACTGAGAGTGCTCAGGAGGGGGAAGTGTGATGAGCGTGCCATCCGGGGTATCAGGGTCTGTCAGGAGCTCCAGGACAAGCCTCCAGCGTTGCAGGCGGCCTTCGTTGTGCTTGATCCAGCGGGATGCCCCAGGCTCCCCGTTCGCCAAGGCTTGCAGGGCCATCTGGAGGGCTTTCTCATGGATCTCCGTCTGGTATCTCGCCTCAGCCAGATGCTTCGGTTCCCCTTTCACCACGGCATGTTCTCCGCACATGGTGCAGTCCTTGTCCTTCGGGCAAGGCGTCAGCGCGTAGTCGTGTCGGCAGATGCCGTACCGGGTGCTATGGATGGCTCCCAGTTCGATCTTGAGGGCCTGGCTCTGCGTTAGGCCGTTGTTCTCGGCCATGGCCCTAGCTTTATCTGCGATGGGCCCTTGCACGCTCAATTCAGGAGCGTTATCGCCGAGCTTGGTGTAGGCCTCAATGAAGGCTTCCTGTGGCAGATGGTCGTACCAGGCGTTCTGGGTGATGTGCTTGCGTCCAGACCAGAAGGCAATCAGGGATTCCGACAGGTGCTTGGACTGGGCCAGGGTGTTCAGCAGGTGCCTGAACTGGTGCGTCGTGATGGCGATAGGGCTGCCATCCTTGTGCGTCATGCCATTGCGCGAGAACACTGTCACCCCGCCTGGGTTGGAGCCTAGCTGGTTGTTCAGCATGTTGGTGGTAATGGTTGAGGGCACGTTCATGAAGGCCTCTACGTTCGGCCTTAGAGCGTGCTCAGGGATCAGGAACAATGCCTCATGCCACATCAGGCCTGATTCCCCATCCAGAATCGGGAACGTGGCTGGCAGCTTTGCAAGAACGGTTTGCTCCAGGGAGTCCCAGCTGAACAGCGATGTCCCCCTCGCGCCGCTCAACTCATCCACGCGCTCAGGATCATGGGTTTTCTGGCCCAGTGGTACAAGGCCAACCCTTCTGGCATGGCCGCTTTGGATTGTGGTTTTCCTGCCCAGGATCAGGCTTGCCTCGCGCAGAGTAAGCGGCTGGCCTCGCAAGTGCTCAAATCCGGGGGGCAGATAGAGTTGGCCGGGGTTATCTGCATACCACTTCGCTGCTACGCGGGCACTGGCACCCAATTCAGTGAAGAACTTCACGGCCTCCTTCGCGATATCCTCCGATGCGTCCGAGGTGGAGAACTTGGTCATTGGAGAACCGCCTTTTGCGGGCCTCCATGCAATCCCCATCATCTCGCCTTCATCGCCTTGCGCAGAGGTAATGCAATCGACAGGCAGTGTCAGTATTTCTGATACCCGGCTGGGTGCAAACATTGCCAGTGAGACAAAGCCTGTAGTGATGTTGTCGGGCAGACTTTTCGATGCGTGATGGATCTTTGCCAGATTCAGAATTGATTGGATATCAGGAAACTTAGAGGTGTTCTCCTCACGCATCGTTGGGTCGAGGCGGTCATTCCTAACCACCTGCTGATAAGGTATCGATGATTTCCATGATAGGTTGTGGTTAACAAGCCTTGCCGGAATGATGATCTCAGTCACAATGCGCTCCAGGCACCTGCCAGTACTCCAGGCATCCTTGAAGCGAGCCCGGAGAATATCCGAGGCGCTATCCAATATGTTAGCGTTGACTCTGGTTACGCATGGCTCTAGCCCTGCATCGAGCAAAGATTGCTCGATAGCTTGTATAGCATAAAGAAAACGCCGGTATTCTTGGAGCTTAAAGCGGCGCATTATTTCGCTGAAGGTGGATTTAGCGAATTCAAGGAATGGCATATCAAAGGGCGTCTCGACCGCAGATTTGTTGCCAGACTTATCCCTTAGTGATTTGAAGTGGGCAATCTTCTTGGTTCGCCCTTGATTGCGCCCAATCAAAAAGGTTGAGATATCCCAGCTATTTTCCGCCCAG
>Ga0208645_1003128_pt1 | contig 12504 bp, 6 predicted proteins | sample VirMetDEL_Sep_01_FD_184519 | JGI IMG/M metagenome (GOLD analysis project Ga0208645, IMG submission 184519) | Aqueous microbial communities from the Delaware River and Bay under freshwater to marine salinity gradient to study organic matter... | ecosystem: Environmental > Aquatic > Marine >...
CAGCGCGCGGGCGGTGTTGGGGTATTGGTCGACAAATTCGCGCGTGCAGCCGAGCACTTTCTCGGGATGGTCGGCCCAGATCGATTGGCTGGTCGCGATGGTAAAACCCATGTCTTCTTCAATGGCTTGGGCGCCCCAGGGCTCGCCGGCGCAGAAGCCGTCGATGCGTCGCGCCCGTAGATGAGCGACCATCTGCGACGGCGGCACCACCACTGTGCGTACGTCAGTCAGCGGATGGATGCCGTGGGCGGCCAGCCAGTAGTAGAGCCAGAGCGCATGAGTACCGGTGGGAAATGTCTGAGCAAGCGTGAGTTTTGCACCACTCTGGCGCACGCATTTGCCGAGCGCATCGGGATCGGTCACGCCGGCTGCTTTCAGCTCATTGGAGAGGCTGATGCTCTGTCCGTTTTGCGCCAGCCCCATCAGTACGGCCATGTCCTTACGCGCACTGCCTCCGATCCCCAGATGCACGGCGTATATCAGGCCGTACAGTCCGTGAGCGGCATCCAGTTCGCCTTCCACAAGCTTGTCTCGCACGCTGGACCAGGAACTCTGCCGTTGCAGGTTGAGCGTGAGGCCGTAGGGCTGCGCAAAGCCCTGGGTGGCGGCGACGATCAGCGATGCAGCATCGGTCAGCGCCATGAAGCCAAGATTCACGACGTGCTTTTCTGGCGCGTCGCTGCCGGCGACCCAGGCTTTGGCGTCAGGGCGGAGCGAAGGGGAGAGATCGGTCATGCTGAGGAAAACCTTTGCCATGCGAAGCGCGCACCGTCCGGGAGGGAACCGGTGCGAAGCGGGATGTCTGGTTCAGGTTTAGCAAACCACATGCCAAGGACGGTGCAAGACGCCTCTAACTGGTGCACGAGCTCGCAGCAAAGGGCAAGACGGCTGATCGCGACCGGATATGGGAAGTCCGTCAGCTCAGCGCGGATACAGCGGCGGCAGCGCGCTGGCTTCCCGTTCGGCATCGCCGGCCTGACCTGCGGGCAGGTTCTGAATGGCCTGCCACAAGGCTTCGCCTTGCCAGCGCTGACCCGTCTCGCTGTACAGCGCACCATTAAGCCCGTCGAGGGCACCGGACAGCGGCTCGAAACGGGCCGCCATATCGGCCAGCGTTTCAGGCTGCTGACGTGCCCAGGCATCGAGCGCATGTCGGGTGGCCTGGGTGTCATTGGCCAGGCAGGCGCGTTTCAGATCATCGAGCAGGCTGCGCGGAGTCGGGCCGGTCTGCACTGTGCGGATCACCGCTGGCTGCCTGCGCGCATGCAGCCACAAGCCAAAGCCGAGCAGGGTCGTCAATGCCAGCAATGCGCTGCTCAGCTGCCAGGGCCATAGCCGTTTTGCCTCTCGCTGTTCCGGCATGTCCGCCGTCTCGATGGCGGGCTGTTGCAGGTCCGGGTTGTCGGCGACCTGCAGGTTGCGACCAGGCAGCGTGCTGCGCTCCAGGCGATCTTCCAGGGTGTTCCACCAGATGACTTCCACGGGCGAGAGTTGGAACTCCCCAGTGCGCGTCGCGACCAGGGCTTCGCGCTGTTCGCGACTGCCGCTGACACCGTTGGCCGTGACTTCGTTGTTCAGGGCCGGCTGGTCGGGGTAGCTTCGCAGCCCCGGAAGCTTGGTTGAGGCGATTGGAGGCAGCTGGCTGCTGGTCAATCCGTCAGCTTTCAAGAGCAAGCTGCGGGTCAGGGCTTCGCCCAGCTGAGCATCCCCTGGTTCCGGACTCCAGGCTTCGACCAGCGTCAGGCTTCGGGCCGGCAGCCAGGCGGCGTCGGCGGGATAGTCAGATGGCTTGGGCTTTACAGTTAACGGGATGGCGGGTGATTTGACCTGGGTAGAACGTCCGAACCGCGAGCCATACTGATCACCGGTCGACGGTGCTACGGCCGTGGCGCTGAACAGTTGTGCGGGAATTGTCAGCTCGCCGCTTTTCTGCGGGAACAGCGCATAGCGGATTTCAATCACGCCGTGGCGGACGCCATTGATGTCTTTTTCATAAGTGCGTGGTTCGCCTAGCCGCTGCACCAGCGCATCGTTCATCTGCAGCGGTGAAAGGGTGCTGTCGTCGTACAGCGATACGGAGTGGTAGATACGCAGCGTCAGCAGGACCTGCGCCTGCACGTAGGCGACCTCCTGATCAAGACTGGCGTCGATGAATATGGGGGCAAGCAGGTCGCTGTCGCTGGCGCTGGGCTCGGTGACATGCAAGGTAATTGGCTCGCTACGGGCATCGCCGAGCTGCAACGGCGGAATGACGACATAGCCGGTCTGCAGCGGCTGGAGCGTGACCTGCCACTGGGTAATCGCCTGTGCATCGCCGTTGGTCCCGGCAAGTTGGTTGCTCTGACGTGTCCCGGATACTTTGAACAGGCTGTCGAGGGGCTGCAGGTCGGGCTTGCCAAATGCGGTGCCGTCGGCCGTTTCCAGCGTCAGCTCCACAGTTTCGTCCAGGCTCAGCTCGGTACGGTCGACCCGGGCTACCAAGGTAGCAGCGTGGGTTTGCAAGCCCAGCAGGAGCAGAAACACCAGTGTCATCCAGCGCATCATTGATTCAATTCCTGCCGTTTGCGTTGCTCATAAAGAAACTTGCGCCGTAACAGCTCGCCGGGATCGTCCGGGATCTTGCGCAACCATTGGTTCATTGCCTGATCCTGCTCGGGATCGACCGGCACTTCCTGTGCTTGTGCCATCTGCTGATCGGTCGCGACTGGCTCGGACTCGGGAGGGCTCTCGTTCAGTGTTTCGCTCGACACCTCGCCAGCTGGCTCTGGCGGGGCCTGTGCCGTGGTTTGATCTGTCGAGTCCGACGAGGTGTCTGGCGCTTTGCTTCCACGAGGCTGCTTGCGCTGCTCGGCTTCGGATGTCGATTCCTGGGGTGGCGACGCGTCGGGGTCGGCATCAGCTTGAGCCTCTTTTTGTCGTAGGGCCTCTTCGACGGTGGTTTTATTGCGCCGCGCGACGTCCAGGCTCGGATCCAGCTCCAGGGCTTGTTCATAGGCTTCGATGGCGGCTTGCAGCTCGTCGTTGCGGGCCAGGGCATTGCCTCGGTTGTAGTGATCGGCTGCGGAGTCGCCCTTGCCGAACTGCTCGGCGGCGCCGGCAAAGTCACCGGCCTGGTAGCGGGCATAGCCCTGCCACCGGTGATCCTCGAAGCGGGTCGCGGCTTCGCCTGGGCGAGAAGATTCCAGCAGGCGCATGCCCTGTTGATCGGGGCGCAGCCATAGGTCGTCAAAGCTCAGGGCGCTGGCGGGTTGCGGGACGAAGAGGACGATCGGCAAGCAGAACAGCCAACCCCGGCGCCCGGCGAAGGCGGCGAGCAACACCAGAGGGAGTAGCAGCCAGTAACCTTGGTCCTGCCAAGTGTCGAGACGGGTGGTCTCGTCCTGAGCCACAAGCTTTCCGTTGCGTTCGAGCAAGCCGAGGTTGCGCAGGTCCGCATCATCGACTCGAGCCTGCTGATAGCGACCACCGATCTGGCTGGCGAAACGCCGCATGGCATTTTCGTCCAGCCGGGGGATGACAATGGAACCTTTGTCATCCTTGAGGAAGCTGCCGTCCTCGAGAGGAATCGGAGCACCTTGCTCGGTGCCGATGCCTAACAGAAGCAGCGACAGCTCGTTTTCTTCCACCTGCTGCTCGATCGATGCGCGCTCCGGCTCGCTCAGACTGCTGCCGATCAGCAGAAGGCGACCAGCGCCATTGGCGCCTTGTTGCAGGAGGGCAATGCCTTGCGCCACCGCCAGGTCAGCACGATGGCCGGGTTCGGGCATGAGATCGGGCTGCAATGCGTCCAGAAGGTTTTGCGTGGTGGCCATGTCGTTGGACAAGGGCACCAGAGTGTGAGCGCTGCCGGCGAAGACCACCACGGCGGTCTGGGCATCCTGGCGGGTCTGCAGCAGATCGAGGGTCTTGCGCTTGGCCTGCTCGAGTCGGCTCGGCCGCACATCGGTTGCCAGCATGGCCGGGGTGGTCTCCAGCAAGATGACCAGCGGGTCCGCGCGTGTCAGGCTGGGTTGCTCGACCTGCTGCCAACTTGGCCCTAGCAACGCCAGACAACCCAGCAGCCAGGCGCTGCCGAGGAGGATCCAAGGAAGCTTGCTGTTACGCAGCTTGCCGCGGGTGAGCAGAGCGGTATGAAAAGCTTCGGGCAACAGGCGCTGCCAGCGACCGGTCTGGCGCTGACGATGCCATAAACGCCACATCAACCATATCGGTAGCGGCAATACGATCAACCAGAACGGTCTGAGCAGGTAGGGCAGAAGTTCGCTCATGATCGCTTGCTCCGTGCGCCCAGTTGACGCAGCGACAAAGGCAAGACGCTGCGCGCGACCAACAGCCAGCTGAACAGAAGTGCTGCTGCCAATGGCCAGGCGTACAACGCTGTGGCGACGCGAGCCTGAGCCGGCTGCTGGGCGGCCGGCTCGAGTTCGTCGAGGGCGGCACCGACTGCTTCCAGTTCTTCATTTGTACGCGCTCGGAAGTACTCGCCGCCGGTTTCATAGGCAATCGCGCGAAGGGTCGTTTCGTCCAGGTCGCCGCCGGGGTTGAAACCGAATCGGTTGAGCAGGCTGTCATCCGCTTCGGCACCGATGCCGATCGTATGCACCTTGACGCCGGCGGCCGCAGCGAGGCGAGCCGCGACCAGAGGCTCGACTTCGCCACCGTTGTTCGCGCCGTCCGTAATCAGTACCAGTACGCGACTGTTGGCCGGCCGTTCGCGCAAGCGCTTGACGGCCAAGCCGATGGCGTCGCCGATGGCTGTGTTGCTGCCAGCGATGCCGACCGCAGCTTCATCGAGCCAGGTGCGTACCGTTTGTCGATCGAAAGTCAGCGGCGCCTGCAGGTAGGCCTTGCTGCCAAACAGGATAAGCCCGACGCGGTCGCCGCTTCGCCCGGCAATAAAGTCGCCGAGCAAGTGCTTGACCAGTTCCAGCCGGCTGACCTCATCGCCTTGCCACTGCATGTCTGGATAGTCCATGGAACCGGACACGTCGACCGCCAGCAACAGGTCGCGGCCATTGGTGGGAAGCGGCAGCGGTTCGCCGAGCCATTGCGGGCGGGCGGCGGCGAGCAACAGCAAACACCAGATGAACAGGTAGGGCAGCTGTTGCCGCCAGGCAGGCAGGGCGATCGCGGCGCGGCGGCCAGCCAGCGTTTCCAGCTCGGCCAGAAAGCCAACCTTCAATGCCGCGTCGCCGCTTTCCGATACGGGTAAGACCCAGCGCAGCAGCCAGGGCAGCGGCAACAGTAGCCAGACCCACGGCCAGGCCAGCTCAAACATGCTTGCGAATCCAGATCTGCACGGACTGTTCAAGGCCCTGAATGGCCTTGTCGTCCAACCGGCACTCGGCGCGGTAAGCGCCTTCAACCAGCACCATCCAGCGCGTCAATCCCGCGGCCGGACAACGATTGTCGAGAAAGGCCAGCCAGGCACGCCCGCTCAATGTATGGGGGTGATCGTCTGGGTAGCGGATCCGGCAAAGGCGTTTCAGTAGCGCATTGAGTTGCTGCAGCCAGTGACTGGCTGGCTGGCCATTGTATGGCTTGCTCAACTGGGCGAGTTCAAGCAGAGCCGTCTGACGTTGCGGGTCGAGCAGTTGTTCGTCCTGGGCGGTCACCTCTCGCTTAGCGTGCTGAAGTCTTTTCCAGGGCTGCAGTTTCAGCAGCAGAACGAGGCTGAGCAACAGGGCAGCGAGAAACCACCAGCCAGCCGCCAGTGGCCACCAACTCACGGCTGCTGGGGTGATCAGGGGTTCAAGCTCGAGGGCATTCATCTGAGGGCGCCTTGTTGCTGCCCGATGAGGTGCTCACGCATTTGCTCCACCAGTTCGCGCTGGGTATCAAGCGGCATCAAAGGCAGGCGCAAACGGTCAGCCAGACGCTTCCAGCGCGCACTTCGGGCTTCGCCTTGCATCCGGTAGGCTTGTCGCAGCGCCGCATCATGGGTGTCCAGTTCCAGCCGAGCGCCGAACTGCGCAAAGCGCAACAGTCCAGCCGCTGGCAGCGCGTGGTCGAGTGGGTCACAGACAGGAATCAGCAATAAGTCGACGTGGCGCGCGAGCAAGCTCATCTGCTGTTCTGCTGCATCGCTCAGGGCGCGCTCATCACAGAGGATCACCGCCAAGCTACCTGGACGCAGCACTTCACGTGCGCGTCTGAGGGCCAGGCCGAAGGCCTCTGGATCGTCAGGCTGGTCGGCTTGCAAGCCGGCATTGGCGCGCGCCAAACGGTCCAGCAATTGCAGAAGGCTTTGCTTGCTGCGCCGGGGTTTGATCTCGTGCTGATCGCCGTGTCCGAATACCAGGCCCCCGACGCGATCGTTGTGGCTTAGCGCGGCCCATCCCACCAGACTGGCGGCTTGGGCAACTACCACCGACTTGAAGGCCCGAGCACTGCCAAAGAACAACCGCGGGCTCTGCTCGACCAGTAAATAAATGGGTCGCTCACGTTCTTCGTGGAATAGCTTGGTATGCGGCTCCTGAGTCCGTGCAGTGACTCGCCAATCAATGGTGCGAACATCGTCACCGGCCTGGTAGATGCGCACCTGATCGAAATCCACCCCTCGTCCGCGCAACTTCGAATGGTGCAGGCCAACCAACTGGCTGCGCCGATGCGGGCTGGAAAACAAGGGCACTTCGCGGACTCGATGACGCATGTCGATCAGCTCGGCGAGGCTTACCCGGACGCCATCGCCGGGCCCTGAATGCACCGAGCTGTCGTCGGTGGGCCGCGAGGGTTGCATCAGGCCACCGCGACCACGTCGAGAATACGCTGCAGGACGCGGTCCTGATCGATACCAGCTGCTTCCGCTTCGAACGAGAGGATCAAACGATGGCGCAACACGTCGAACAGCACCGCTTGAATGTCCTCTGGGCTGACGAAGTCCCGTCCCGCCAACCAGGCATGAGCTCGGGCGCAGCGATCGAGCGAGATCGAACCGCGCGGGCTGGAGCCGTAGGCAATCCAGCCCGCCAGCTCAGCGTCGAATTTGGCTGGGGTGCGGGTCGCCATGACCAACTGCACCAGGTACTCCTCCACCGCGTCCGCCATGTACAGGCCGAGAATTTCCTTGCGCGCAGCGAAGATCGCTTGTTGGGAGACGCGGTGTTCCGGGGCGGTTTCGCCGTTGATCGCTTCGCCGCGAGCCTGCTGCAGAATGCGTCGCTCCACCGACGCATCGGGGAAGCCGAGCTTTACGTGGAGCAGGAAGCGGTCGAGCTGCGCTTCGGGTAGAGGGTAGGTGCCCTCCTGCTCGATGGGGTTTTGCGTGGCCATAACCAGAAAAAGTGGTGACAGGTCGTAGGTGCTGCGACCCACGCTGACCTGCCGTTCGGCCATGGCCTCGAGCAGCGCCGACTGCACCTTTGCGGGCGCTCGGTTTATCTCATCGGCGAGCACCAGATTGTGAAAGATGGGACCTTGTTGAAACACGAAGCTGCCGGTTTCCGGTCGGTAGATTTCAGTTCCGGTAATGTCAGCTGGCAGCAGGTCGGGCGTGAACTGGATGCGATGGAATTCCGCTTCAAGGCCGCCTGCAAGCTCTTTGATTGCCCGTGTTTTAGCTAACCCCGGGGCGCCTTCGACGAGCAGGTGGCCGTCAGCGAGCAAAGCGATCAGCAGGCGCTCGATCAGCCGTTCCTGGCCGAGAATCTGGGTGGAAAGAAATTGTCGCAGCGCGACTATGGCTTCACGGTGGTCCATCGCTGAGCTCTTCTGCAGGGGCGTGTCGGGGCGGACGCTCGACCAGCACGACTTTAATTCATTCGCGAGGGGCAGGCTATGCGCGGCTCGGCAAGTTCGTCACGCAGCGTTGAGGATGGCCAGCGCTAGGCTCCATTGGTCATGCAACTCAATTAAATGTGACCGCGCGGTCGCTGGCGGCGCCAGACAAAGGAGGCCCGACTGGGTGCATTCCCGGTCCGCTGAACTAACGTTGAACTTACAGGTTGCGTTGCCGGTCAGGTCCCGCGACTGCCCTAGTCGAATTCCAAGCCAGAATGGAGCGAAAAAATGGCGTTCTTTACAGCTGCCAGCAAAGCCGATTTTCAGCAACAACTGAAAGTGGCCCTGGCACAGCATGTCGACGAGAAACTCCTGCCACAAGTGGGGCTCTTCGCCGAACAGTTTTTCGGAATCGTCGCATTGCCCGAGCTGACTCAGCGGCGCATGACCGACCTGGTCGGCTCAACGCTGGCCAGCTGGCGGTTGTTGGAGCGCTTCGACCCAAGCAGTCCTGTTGTTCAGGTGTTCAACCCCGATTATGAAAAGCACGGTTGGCAATCGACCCACAGCGTGGTCGAGGTACTGCACCCGGACATGCCGTTTCTGGTCGACTCGGTGCGCATGGAGCTTACCCGTCGTGGCTACGCCATTCACACCCTGCAGAACAGCGTATTGCAGGTCCGCCGGGACGGTGACGGCAGCTTGGTCGAGTTGCTGCCGAAGGGCAGTTCGGGTGAAGGCAGCGGCGCCGAGTCGCTGATATTTGTCGAGATCGATCGCTGCGCCAGTGCGGCGGCCTTGCACGAGCTGGAGCAGTCGCTGCACGGCGTTCTGGCTGACGTCCGTCTGACCGTTAGTGATTTCCCGGCGATGAAGGCGAAGGCCGAAGAGCATCATGCGCGTCTGGCCATGCTGCAACCGGCCGATCACGCCCAGCTGGCTGAGAGCATGGACTTCATGCGCTGGCTGGCCGAAGACCATTTCACCTTCCTGGGGTATGAGGAATTCACGGTTGTCGAACAGGGGGAGGGCGGCCGCATCATTTATGACGAGGCGTCCCTGTTGGGGCTGTCGAGAAATCTGCGTACCGGCCTTGAAGCAGACGATCAACTGATCATGCCGCCAGCGTTGGCCTATCTGCAGGAGCCGCTGCTGCTGTCGTTCGCCAAGGCGGCTACTCCAAGCCGGGTGCATCGGCCGGCATATCCGGATTTCGTCTCCATTCGAGAATTCGATGAGCAGGGTCGCGTAACCCGGGAGTGCCGCTTCCTCGGGCTCTTCACCTCCTCGGTCTATACACAGAGCGTGCGTCGGATACCCTACATTCGCAGCAAGGTGGCAGAGGTCATCCAGCGTTCGCATTTCGATGATTCGGCGCATCTGGCCAAGGAGCTGACTCAGGTCCTCGAAGTGCTGCCGCGCGACGAACTGTTTCAGATGACGCTCGACCAGTTGTTCAGCACAGCCATCGCCATCGTGCAGATCCAGGAGCGCAACAAGCTGCGCCTGTTCCTGCGTATCGATCCCTATGGGCGCTTCTGCTATTGCCTGGCGTACGTTCCCCGCGACAGTTATTCGACCGAGACCCGCTTGCGCATCCAGCAGGTTCTGGTAGACCGCCTGGAAGCCAGCGGCTGTGAATTCTCCACCTACTTCTCCGAGTCCGTGCTGATCCGCGTGCAGTTCCTGCTGCGTCTGGACCCGAGCAAGCAAGTGCAGTTCGACCCGGTCCAGCTGGAAAACGAGGTGGTCCAGGCCTGTCGAACCTGGCAGGACGACTACTCGAGCGTGGTCATTGAGCGCTTCGGCGAAGCCCAGGGCACCGGGATACTTGCTGATTTCCCGAAAGGCTTCCCCGCGGGATACCGTGAACGTTTCGCGCCGCATTCGGCGGCTGTGGATATGCAGCACGTGCTCAGCCTCAGCGAGCAGCGCCCGTTGGTGATGAGCTTCTACCAGCCGATCACGGCGGTGGAGAATCGCCTGCACTGCAAGCTCTATCACCTGAACACGTCGCTGCCGTTGTCGGACATGTTGCCGATCCTCGAGAACCTCGGGCTACGCGTGCTAGGCGAGTTTCCGTTCCACCTGCGGCGCAAGGATGGCCGCGAATACTGGATTCACGACTTTGCGTTCACCTACGCAGAGGGGCTCGAAATTGATCTCATGGAGATCAATGAACCGCTGCAGGATGCCTTCATCGCGATCAACAACTGTCAGGCGGAGAACGATGCGTTCAACCGGCTGGTCCTGACCGCAGGGCTGACCTGGCGCGAGGTTGCGTTGTTACGGGCCTATGGCCGCTACCTGAAACAGATCCGCATGGGCTTTGACCTGGGCTACATCGCCAGCGCTTTGCTCAACCACACCGACATCGCACGTGAGCTGGTGCGGCTGTTCAAGATGCGCTTCTACCTGGCACGCAAACTCGGCGAAGAAGATCTTGCCGACAAGCAGGCGCGGCTGGAGCAGGCGATCATCACGGCGCTGGATGACGTGGCCGTGCTCAATGAAGACCGCATCCTTCGGCGTTACCTGGCCCTGATCAAAGCGACGCTGCGGACGAATTTTTATCAGATGGACGCGGCCGGCAAGCCGAAGAGCTACTTCAGCTTCAAGCTCGATCCGCGGTCGATCCCCGAGATGCCACGGCCGGCGCCGAAATTCGAAATCTTTGTTTATTCACCTCGCGTCGAAGGCGTCCATCTGCGTGGCGGCAAGGTCGCGCGCGGCGGCTTGCGCTGGTCCGATCGTGAAGAAGACTACCGCACCGAGGTGCTGGGCCTGGTCAAGGCACAGCAGGTAAAGAACGCGATCATCGTGCCCGGAGGGGCCAAGGGTGGTTTCGTGCCACGTCGTCTGCCTACCAATGGGTCTCGTGACGAGGTGCTGGCTGAGGGCATTGCCTGCTATCGAATCTTCATCAGCGGCCTGCTGGACATCACTGACAATCTCAAAGACGGCAACGTCGTACCGCCGGCCAACGTGCTTCGCTACGACGAGGACGACCCTTATCTGGTCGTGGCAGCCGACAAGGGCACCGCAACCTTTTCCGACATCGCCAACGGCATCGCTGCGGAGTACGACTTCTGGTTGGGCGACGCGTTCGCGTCCGGTGGCTCCGCCGGCTATGACCACAAGAAAATGGGTATCACCGCCAAGGGCGCCTGGGTCTCAGTGCAGCGGCACTTCCGCGAGCGTGGCATCGATGTGCAGCGCGACAACGTCAGCGTGATCGGCATCGGCGACATGGCTGGTGACGTGTTCGGCAATGGCTTGTTGATGTCCGAAACTTTGCAGCTGGTGGCTGCCTTCAACCATCTGCACATTTTTATCGATCCCGATCCGGACGCTGCGCGCAGCTTTGTCGAGCGCCAACGCCTGTTCGATCTGCCACGCTCATCCTGGACCGACTACGATGCATCGCTGATCTCCGCGGGAGGCGGCGTTTTCCCTCGCTCGGCCAAGCGTATCGCGATCACGCCGCAGATGAAGGCGCGTTTCGACATTGAAGCGGATCAGCTGACCCCGGCCGAGCTCATCCACGCGTTGCTCAAGGCACCGGTGGATCTGCTCTGGAACGGAGGCATCGGAACCTATGTGAAGAGCACTGCGGAAACTCATGCAGATGTGGGCGACAAGGCCAACGACATCCTGCGGGTCAACGGCAACGAGCTGCGAGCCAAGGTCATCGGCGAAGGCGGCAACCTGGGCATCACTCAGCTGGGACGCGTCGAATACTGCTTGCATGGCGGTGCCGCTAACACGGACTTCATCGACAACGCTGGCGGGGTGAACTGCTCCGACCATGAGGTCAACATCAAGATTCTGCTGAATGAGATCGTCAGTGCCGGGGACATGACCGGCAAGCAGCGTGACCAGTTGCTGTTCGAGATGACCGACGCGGTGGCCGAATTGGTGCTGCACGACAATTACAAGCAGACCCAGGCGCTGTCGCAGGCTGAGCATCGCGCTCATGAGGGCGGCAGTGAGTACAAGCGACTGATCAGTTCCCTGGAAGCCGATGGTCTTCTGGATCGTGCGCTTGAGTTCCTGCCTGGCGATGAAATGCTGGCTGAGCGCGCGAATCTGGGCAAGGGCTTGACCCGGCCTGAGCTGTCGGTGCTGATTTCATACAGCAAGATCGAGCTGAAGGAAGCACTGTTGCAATCGCGCGTGCCGGACGACGCCTATCTGGCGCGCGAAATGGAGAGCGCATTTCCGCAGTTGCTGGCCGAGCAGTATCGCCCGGCGATGCTGCAGCACCGTCTCAAACGCGAGATCGTCAGCACTCAGATCGCCAACGACCTGATCAACAACATGGGCATCACCTTCGTTCAGCGGCTCAGAGAGGCTACAGGCCTGAGCGCCGCCAACGTGGCGGGCGCTTACGTGATCGTGCGGGACATCTTCCATCTGCCACATTGGTTCCGCCAGATTGAAGCACTGGACTACAAGGTTCCGTCTGAACTGCAGCTCAACCTCATGGATGAACTGATGCGGCTGGGGCGGCGGGCGACCCGCTGGTTCCTGCGCAACCGTCGCAGTGAGCTGGATGCGGCACGGGACGTCGGGCACTTTGGGCCGCGCGTCGCAGCGCTCGGTTTGAAACTCGACGCGCTGCTGCAGGGCGGAACTCGCGACCTTTGGCAAGCGCGTTACGAGCGCTACACCGACGCAGGTGTGCCCGAGTTGCTGGCCCGGATGGTCGCGGGCACCAACCATCTGTACACGCTGTTGCCGATACTGGAGGCCGCTGATGAAACCGGGCAGCCACCTGCTGAG
>Ga0208645_1003129_pt1 | contig 12495 bp, 19 predicted proteins | sample VirMetDEL_Sep_01_FD_184519 | JGI IMG/M metagenome (GOLD analysis project Ga0208645, IMG submission 184519) | Aqueous microbial communities from the Delaware River and Bay under freshwater to marine salinity gradient to study organic matter... | ecosystem: Environmental > Aquatic > Marine >...
GGAATGGGGCGGGCTATGAAACCCATCGCTATGAAAAAAGGTGGAGCTACCAAGTCCAAGGTAAATCAGGCTGGTAACTACACCAAACCCGGCATGCGTAAGAGTTTGTTTGAGTCCATCAAAGCGGCTAACGTGCAGGGCACTGCCGCTGGTCAATGGTCAGCCCGTAAGGCACAGTTGTTGGCTAAACGCTACAAAGAAAAAGGCGGTGGGTATAAGTCATGAACGATTTCATGAAAACCCAAATAGACGTTGCCGAGCGCATGTTCAAGATGATGGCTGAAGATCATAAAGAACGCGTTGAGGCAATCTCTACTTGGGCGGAAATGAACATCGGGCTGATGCGTAAGCTAGACGAACGGGATAAACGGATTAGAGAGCTTGAAACAGAGCTAAAGGCGTATAAAACCTCAGAAAAGCTATGAAAAGCTTTGAAGTTGAAGCTCATCCCATATTTGGCGTAAGCTTAGGTGTTGAGTACATACCCGAAGCGGACGAAGGTACTGGGGAAAGCGCTCTGGCTATTGATTTAGTGATTGTGCGCGTGTTGTTTTTCTGGGGCGGTGAGGAATGACTTTAAAAAAATCCCAACAGTCGCTGAAAGATTGGACGAAGCAGAAATGGGGCACGAAGAGTGGTGAAAAGTCGTCTAAGACCGGTGAGCGCTACCTGCCCGAGAAGGCTATCAAAGCGCTAACCCCTGCTGAGTATGCTGCGACGACCCGTGCCAAGCGTAAGGGTACGGCTGCTGGGAAACAATTTGTCAAGCAACCAGAAAAAATAGCCCAAAAGGTGGCACCGCATAGAAAGATGGAAAATGGAGGCGTGGCAAAGGCAAGTTCCGGCGTACGCCGCCTCAGGATGTCTAAGAAGGTTTAATAATGGCTACATCAGGTACCGCAACATTCAACATGGACTTGACCGAGTTGGTCGAGGAGGCGTTCGAGCGCGCGGGTAACGAGATGCGTACTGGCTATGATCTACGCACGGCCCGACGTAGTTTGAACTTGATGTTTACCGACTGGGCTAACCGGGGTATCAACCTTTGGACGGTTGAGCAGGGGTCTCAGGCGCTCACTGCTGGTACTGGTACGTACACCCTACCGGCTGATACGGTTGACCTGCTTGACCACGTGATCCGTACCAATTCGGGGTCTCAGGCTAGCCAAGCCGATTTAAGCCTTTCACGTATCAGTGTGGCGACGTACGCCAGCATCCCAAACAAGTTGACACAAGGCCGACCCGTACAGATATACATTGACAGGCAACAGAGCGCTCCGTCGATAAATGTATGGCCCGTACCAGATAGTTCCCAAACGTATACTTTGGTATACTGGAGGCTACGTCGTATTCAGGACGCTGGAAACGGTGTGAATACAATGGACGTTCCGTTCCGGTTCTTGAACTGTTTGACGGCTGGTTTGGCTTACTATCTGGCGATGAAACTGCCGGGTGGGCTAGAGCGTATCGGCTTGCTCAAACAACAGTATGACGAAGCGTGGGAGCTTGCTGCTACTGAAGATCGGGAAAAAGCCACGTTTCAGCTTGTACCTCGGTACATGACCATAGGGTAAACCCTAATGACGGTAGCGAAGTATGCTAATGGCAAATACACCATCGCCGAGTGCGATCGGTGTGGGTTTCAGTACAAGCGTGTGGTGCTCAAAGAGCTGGTTATCAAAGAAGCACCGACCAACTTGTTTGTGTGCCCCCAGTGCTGGGAGCCTGACCACCCTCAGAACTTGCTTGGTAAATACCCCGTTGTAGATGCTCAAGCGATAAAAGATCCACGCCCAGACCGTTCGCTCACCACTGAGAATGTCCCAACCTCATCCCGGTACATCCCGGGCACGTTTAATCCCTTGTCTGGAGTGCAATCTTCGGGTACAGTTGGCACTGTTACGGTATCCACATCGTAAGGAGTTAGTATGAATAAAACCGCTTGTCTGAACAAATACACGCAACCAAAACCCGTACCTGCGCCAAAAACGGCTGGGTACCCAGAAACCGGCGTAAAAAGCACCGGAGTAAAGGTGCGTGGCGTTGGTGCTGCCGTAAAAGGTGTTATGGCCCGTGGGCCAATGGCATAAATGAACTACACCGAGTTAAAAACAGCGATTGCTGACTATACCGAGAATACGTTCTCGGATGCTGAATATGCTACTTTTGTCGAGCAGGCAGAGCAGCGCATTTACAACTCGGTTCAATTCCCGGCTCTAAGAAAAACTGTAACCGGCCTTGTAACGGGCGGCAATCGTTTCCTTGAGTGCCCGGATGATTTTCTTGCGGCGCACGCACTATATATTAGTTCAGATGGGTATACATACGATACTCTTTTGAATAAAGACATGAACTTTATTCGAGAGGCTTACCCAAGCATTAACGACACAGGCCAACCAAAACATTATGCTTTGTATGGCCCTAGGTCAAACGATCAAACCGAAATGGTTTTTATGCTTGGCCCGACCCCAGACCTCAACTACACAGTTGGTCTTGCCTATTATTTTTATCCGCAATCCATTACGCAGTCCGCAGATGGAAGAAGTTGGCTTGGGGATAACTTTGACTCTGTGCTTTTGTACGGCTCTTTAGTCGAGGCATATACCTTCATGAAGGGTGAGCCAGACCTACTCCAGCTATACAATACAAAGTACGGCGAGGCACTTCAACTAGCAAAGAGGCTGGGAGATGGGCTTGAAAAGAGAGATTCGTACCGTTCTGGTCAGGTGCGAGTTCCAATAACTTGATTGACAGGAGCTAAAAATGGCTATTACTCAAGCAATGTGCACCAGCTTTAAAGTTGAACTTTTGGCTGGAGATCACGATTTTGACACGGACACGTTTAAGATTGCTTTGTACACTAGTTCTGCGACGCTTGATGCGTCTACGACGGCTTACTCTGCAACCAATGAAGTCAGTGGCACCGGATACAGCGCAGGGGGAAACTCTCTGACTGTTTCTACCACCCCAACTTCGTCTGGCACTACGGCGTATGTATCGTTTAGCAACACCACGTGGACGTCGTCTACGATTACCGCTCGCGGCGCTTTGATTTACAACAGCAGCAAAGCTAACAAAGCAGTTATTGTTTTGGACTTTGGCGCTGATAAATCTTCTACCGCTGGTGATTTTTCGGTTCAATTCCCGACGGCTGATTCTTCTAACGCTATCATCCGTATCGCTTAATAGGAGGGGCAAATGGCCCTATCGCTCAAAGACCGCGTCCGTGAGTCCTCGTCCACGACGGGGACGGGCACTATTACGCTTGCCGGAGCCTATCTAGGCTTTCAAACCTTTGCTTCCGTTATTAGTAATGGGGATACGGTGTACTACACCATCCACAACACAGCCACCGGGTTTGAAAACGAGTGGGAAGTTGGCATTGGTACGTTTACGTCCAGCGGAACGACGCTTAGCCGGGATACTATCCTGTCCTCTAGTAATTCCGGTTTGGCAGTCAACTTCAGCGCTGGCACGAAAGAGGTGTTTATCACCCAGCCAGCCGAGAAGGCGGTCTTTGAGGATGCTTCCAACAACGTAACGGTTGGCGGCAAGATTACGGTTGGTTCTGCTCCCACCGACAACCTAGATGTTGCGACAAAAGCATACGTAGACAACGCCACGGCTGCGGCTCTGCACTACCATGACCCGGTGCGGGTTGAGGCTCCTACGGCTTTGACCGCTGCTTACGATAACGGCTCATCCGGTGTTGGCGCTACCCTGACTAACTCAGGCACCCAAGCTGCGCTGGTTATTGATGGGATTACCCTTTCTACAAACGACCGAGTTTTAGTGTATGAGCAGGCTAACGCCGCCCATAACGGCGTTTACACGGTTACGAATGTAGGATCGCCGTCTACTAACTGGGTGCTTACCCGTGCATCCGATGCCGACACCTACAACCCAAGCGACCCGGATGCTATGGGTCAGGGCGATGCGTTTTTTGTGCTTGAGGGTGATACCGGAGCCGGTGAGTCGTACGTACTGACCACGCAAGGCACCATTACGTTTGGCACCACCGCTATTACGTATGCTCAGTTTGCCGCAGCCCCACAGCCCGGGGACGGTACGCTGACGATGAATGTGTCTGGCACGGGCTTGTCAGGCTCCCAGACGTTTACTGCCAACCAGACTGGCAACGCGACTTTCACGGTTACGTCTAACGCAACCAATGCAAACACTGCTTCTACTATTGTTGCTCGTGATGCTTCTGGGAACTTTAATGCTGGCACTATTACCGCTAATTTGACGGGTAATGTAACCGGGAACTTGACCGGTGATGTGACTGGCAATGCTGATACGGCCACAAACGCAACTAATGTTGCTCTGACAAACACAAATACAAACGCCAATTTTTACTTCCCGCTTGCTAGTGGTAACTCGACTGGTAATTATGGGTTAAGTGTAGATTCAGCTCTATCATACAACCCCAGTACGAACTACCTTTCTTCATTTGGTATTAGTACCGCGTACATCAACGCTTCTGAGGTTAATTTATCATCTGGTTCCGTTAATTTTGGCTACCTTGCTCCAGCTAAAGCCTTCTACGACGGCATCAATAACACGATGGAGTTGGAGCTTGAGTCTGCTGCCAACAGCTTCGTCATTACTGACAACGGTACACACAGATTCACTTTCACTAAGTCCACGGGCAATTTAGCGGCAACCTCGTTTACTGGCGACCTAACAGGGGATGTAACAGGTAACGCTGACACCGCTACATCTGCAACGAGCGCCACCACTGCTGGCTCGGTGACCAATTCCGTCACGTTCAACAACGGCGGATCAGGCGATGCCTCTGGTACGGCTTATAACGGCGGCACAGCACGTACCATTAGCTACAACACTGTGGGCGCACCTAGCACCAGCGGAACCAACGCTACCGGCACGTGGGACATCAGCATTACCGGTAACGCCGCGACGGCTACCTCAGCTACCAGCGCAACGAGCGCTACAGACGCGACTAATGCAGACAATGTGGCAATTACTACGTCCACGTCAGCTAGCGCGTTTAAAGTTCCGTTTGCCAATACGACAGTTTCTACCACTGGCGACTACGGACTGTTACAGGACAGCACCGCTACGTTTACATACAACCCAAGCACCAATGTGCTTACGGTTGGCACGGTATCTGGCAATCTGAGTGGTAATGTCACGGGTAACGTCACTGGCTCTTCTGGTTCCACTACTGGAAACGCGGCAACTGCTACGGCCCTTCAAACTGCCCGCACGATTGGTGGTGTTAGCTTCGACGGCACGGCAAATATTGACTTGCCCGGAGTCAACACAACAGGCAATCAAGACACAAGCGGCAACGCAGCAACTGCCACCACGGCTACGACGGCTACGACGGCTACTACGGCTACAAACGCAACAAATGTTACCCTAACAAACACAAGCACAGCAGCCAGTTTTTTTATACCGTTTGCTAGTGGTAGTACAACTGGTAACTATGCACTAGGTGTTGATTCAGGCTTTTACTACAACCCCTCAGCCAATCAGGTAAGTGCTACTAGTTTTTACGCATCGTATTTATATGCAACAGGTTTTGTTCAATTAACTGGTGACGCTGATTACATAGTTTGGGGTTCGGGTAGTGACGCCAAAATGTTCTACGATGGTGTTAACAACACCTTTGAGATGGAGCTTGAGTCGGCGGCTAATAGTTTTATCATCACAGACAACGGCACTACACGCTTTACGTTTACCAAAGCTACAGGCGATTTAGCTGCCACCAGCTTTACGGGCAATTTGACCGGAGACGTGACCGGTAACGCAGACACTGCTACTACTGCAACAAGCGCTACCACGGCCACCACAGCCACTACTGCTAACGGGCTGAACACCAGCAACGACTATCAAGTCAACTCGCTGGGTGTGGGCACTGCCGGGTCTGGCACTGCTGGTGAGATTCGTGCGACAAACAACATCACAGCGTACTACTCAGATGATCGTCTAAAGACCAAATTGGGCGAAATTGAAAACGCGCTGGACAAGATTGACACGCTGTCTGGGTTCTACTACGAAGCCAACGAGACGGCCCAAGAGCTAGGCTATGAAGTCAAACGCGAAGTCGGTGTATCAGCTCAAGAAGTGCAAGCGGTCATGCCAGAAGTTGTGGCCCCCGCCCCGATTGACGAGAAATACCTCACCGTACGCTACGAGCGGCTAGTACCCTTGCTTATTGAAGCCATCAAAGAACTCCGCGCCGAGGTCAAAGCACTCAAGGGTGAATAATGGCTGTAGCACAGTACCCGTTTTCAGCAGCGCCGTTTGGATCGTCTCTACTTGAGTCGCCAAATGCAGTTATTGCTGCGACGGGTATTGCCGCAACCGGTCAGACTGGCACCGTATCGTTTATTACTGATCAGATACTGAGTGTTACCGGAGTAAGCGGCACTGGCACAGTAGGAAATGCTACAACAAAACTGGATGTTGCTCCGACTATAACTGGTCTTTTTGGAACAGGTCAGACGGGTTCAGTAATTGTTGTTGGGGACGGAAATGTAACCCTGACTGGTATAGAGGCCACATCAGCGGTAGGTAGCGAGTCCATCAAGATTGATGTTTCTATATTAGAGACAGGATTGGCGGCGTCTGGGGCTGTTGGAGACGTAGCCATCATTGGCCATGCCAATGTATCGACGACTGGGCTAGAGGCAACCGCGTCTGTTGGAAACGCTTCTGCTGTGATTGATGTATCTGCCGCAGTGACCGGGCTTGAGGCAACTTCGGCAATTAATAGCGTGACAATTGTCGAAGGCTCTGGCGTTACTGTAGATGTAGATAATACAGATATTCTTGGCACTGGCGCAGTTGGCACTGTAACCGTTACAACCGAGCAGATTTTATTGGTTACTGGGGTTGAGGGCATTAGCCAAGTTGGCGACGTTTTGATGTGGGGTTTAGTAAACACATCTCAGACGGCAAACTGGCAGATCGCCAGAACATAAGGAATTCAAATGGCATCAGATTATTCAACAAGCCTGAAGATCGAGCTTATCGCTGATGGTGAGCAAGCTGGCAATTGGGGCACAACAACCAACACAAACTTAGGCACCGCGCTTGAAGAGGCTATTGTTGGGTACGGTAATCCTGACTTTACTTCGGATGCCGACTTGACGCTTACGCTATCAAACTCAAACGCTACCCAAGTGGCACGTAATTTGGTGCTTAATGTAACTTCAAGTGTATCCCTTACGACAACCCACAACTTGGTGGTGCCTACCATCGAGAAGCCTTATGTGGTGCAAAACAATACCACCGGCGGTCAAAGCATTATTGTCAAAACTTCTGGTGGGTCGGGCGTAACCATACCTAACGGTAAGTCTGCTGCTGTCTATGCTGATGGCACCGACGTAGTTTCGCAGATAGATCATATCCCTTCGTTGACATTAGGCGCTGCACTTCCTGTGGCGTCTGGTGGTACAGGCGCTGCTACTTTTACTTCAGGTGCCCTACTTAAAGGTAATGGTACATCAGCAGTTAGCTCTGCGTCTGCGGCAGATATTGTTAGCGCTTTAGGCACTACCCCAGTTAACGAAGCGGCTCAGTTGACAACTACCGGATATACGATTGAAGAGTCGGGTGGAGAGCTGCTTATAAAGTACGGCGCTACCAGTATTGGTAAGATTGATTCGAGTGGTAACTTAACAGTTATCGGTAATGTGACTGCTTACGGGACGTTGTAAAAATGGCACTACCAAATACAGGCGCTATATCTCTTAACGATGTAAACGTCGAACTTAACAATCCGGGCACATCACAAATAGGCATGAACGATGCCGCCGTTAGAACGTTATTCCAAGTGCCTAGTGGTGCTATCAGCATGTCTGATGGTTACGGCAAAGCAAGCGAAACAGCTTTGACTATTAGCTCGCCGCAAAATAATTTAGATTTATACACGTATGCGACGGGTGCTGGGTGGCCCGGATCGACTGCGCTCAAGGTAACAATTAACCCCGGTGTTTATATTAACGGCACTAGCACGGGTACTACAGCTCTTTCTATCCCATCATCAATTTCTCCAGCTTACGATCTTACGGTAATTAACAACGGAGTTATTGTTGGTCGTGGTGGCAGCGGGGGTACGGGCGGTAGTGGTTATATGAGTTATAACAACGTTTATACTTCAAACGGCGGCGGAGGTGGCGCTGGTGGTAGAGCGTTATCGGTTAGTAGGCCCGTGACGTTTACCAATAATGGAACTATTGCCGGTGGCGGTGGTGGTGGCGGTGGTGGTGGCGCTCCGGGAGCTAATGCTATCCCCGGTTGTAGCCCCTCACCTTCTTTTGCCAACCGAGGCGGCGGCGGTGGCGGAGGTCGATCCAGCAACACAAATGCTCCCGCTGGATCGCCCGGAAACTTTACTAAAAATCCAAATAATTTCAACCACACCTCTAACCTAACAGCTAATGCAAATGCTGGAACGGTCAACTCTTACGGTAATGGCGCAAATATTCAACTACGATACAACAACCTATACGGTGGCCCCGGGGGCAGAGGTGGAAACTGGGGCGCAGCGGGCATTGGCGGGGCTAATGGCTATACAATACCCAGCCCCGCAAGAAGGCAACAATCTGGAGGTGGGGGCGGAGCTGCCGGTGTAGCTGTTTCAGGCAACCCGTATATAACATGGCCTGTCACCGGAACACGTTATGGGCCTATTTCTTGATCTTGGAAGGTTAATACATGGGTATCGCTTATAAATATACCGTAGATTCTGTAGATTCTGCAGCCAAATGTATGGTTGTTAGGTACGAAGCTACGGGGCATGAAACTATGCTTGTTTCTATGCGGCTACCAAATGTTGGGGAAGAGTTAGAGGCGGTAGTAAAAGAACACTCCCCAGTGCTAATGTGGGAATGGAGAGCTGCCAATGTTTATTTGCCGGAAGTAGGTACTTCTAACACCGTAGAAGAAAGCAACGAAGCACAGCCTGACGATGAAACGCCTCAACAGTCTGATGTCCCAGTTTCAGATGTTTAAGCATGGCTGTACCAACCCTAGACTCGCAGACTAGCGTATTATCTAGCCAAAGAGTTTTTGGGTGGGTTATAGAGTACTGTTTTTTAAAAACGGGAAGTAAGTACAGAACTAACGTACCCAAAGGTGGTATACCTGTTAGCAGGCTACAAAAAGCCGCCTTAATGGTTAAGGGTCGAATTACTGGAGTGCGGGAAGACGGCTCCGCAACCCACGTAAAAACTCCGGGCTTTATGGTGCGCGGGGTAAAAAATTTAGTTGTGCCAGAAGGCGAGTCTATATTTACCGCAGAAGAAGATTCTTATTGGTGGTGCCTAAAATTAGATTCAAACCCTGACGGCATACCAGAGACAGACACGTTTTATATTACAGCGGGCGACGACAGAGAGCTGCCAATAGGGTCTCGGTTGATTTTATGTCTGGGTGAGCTTAGTATAGAAGATAAGATTTTTCAGGCTAAAGATGATCCCGAAACCCCGTTACCCGTTGGTATCAGGATAAAAACTGGGCCTAAGACAGTGAAAGCAATCACAGATTGCTTTGGGTACTTAGTAGATAGTGAAAAGGAGTAACCATGCGACACAGTGCTTGGATGGCAAACACGGCTTATTACGTCGGATTTGCGGCGTTTTTGTGGATGTTGTACGCCAATCCAAGTTGGTTTTGGGTCGCGTTTGCTCTGTATATTGCGGGCGGCTTAACAATTAGCGTAGGCTATCACAGGCTGTTTTGCCATAGCGCGTTTGAAACCAGCAGGTTCTGGCACTGGGCTTTTGCTTTATATGGCGTGTTGTTTATGTACAGCAGCCCGATACAGTGGGTGGTGACACATGCTACACACCACCGCCATTCTGACACAGATAAAGACCCGCATGAGGGGCCGCTACGCTGGGCATCTTTGTTGCGTAAAGGATACCGTGACGTACCGCTCCGCACCATTCGCGCTAAACGGATGCTGCGCCAAAAGCTGCATTACATAGTAGACGCTTTTTACGTGCCAATATGGGCGGCTATGGTTGCTGTTATGGCTCTGGTTTCGGTCGATTTTGTTTTGTACGCTTACCTTCCGGCTTTAGGGTTGGCTCATTTTGTTGCCGCCCTTCATCAGACGTTCAGCCATATTGGAGATAAACCAAACGATTATGGCTGGCTTGAGTTTGTATTCCCAAGTGCTGGTGAATGGCTGCATGCGCACCACCATAGGCATGTAAGGGACTGGAAATTTGCCAATAAATGGTGGCATTTGGACACGGGTGCTTTGCTGATTAAGGCGATAAAAAAGGCATGAATCACAAAGACTATGAGGCTTACAAGCGTTGGGCGGAGAATATCGGTCAAGATAACGATGCTTTGCTAGACGCTTTTTTAGCTGGCGTGAAGTTTGAGCGACGTTCCGTGGCTAAGTATGCTTTAAACGTGCAAGACCCTATGGCCAAAGAAATTGGCAGGCACATACGGGCTAGGTCAGAAGGCAAAACAAGAGGATGGTGGGATGATTAAAACTCACGTCGATGGTGTAAATCCTGACATCTACTGTTTTGATACAGGGCTCGACTTTGGGCGTGAGTTTGGAGAACACCTGCTTAACGAAGTTCTTACTAACATGGGCCAGTTTGAGCGCCGTATTAAGTACAACCGGGGTGAGAACTACAAAGAGTTTGCTCGGATGATCGGCGCTAAAAACGCCCGGGAACTAAACCGCAGAAAGTTGCAGTTTGAGCAGTACAACCCCGGGAAAACCCCTATACAGTTTCTACAGTGGTGGCTAACTCCGGAGCTGGATGAGCAGTTTTACGCCACAGTCCCCCAGTGGCTGTTTGATATTTGCCCGGGCGAGCCTAAAAGCACCCTACAAACAAGCGATAGGGGTGATTATTTACCCACGCACATGGGGCACAAGCGTCGTTCGTCCATGTTCATGCTTTTGCAAGGTCAGGAACAAGAAACTCGCTGGTACAGAAACACGGAAGATTTTGAAGTAATCGACCCCTACCGCATACCAGACCACGACAAAATTGAACATGTGGTGACGGCTGTTATGCAGCCATATCGTTGGTATGTGTTTAACCACTGGGCATGGCACAGCGTGCACAATTTTGCGCCGGGCGGTTTAAGAGTTAACATGGGGTTAGATTTTGATAGCGTTGATACTAATGTATTAGTAGATGCTGTAAGACACCATAGCTTGGAGTTGGCATGATTGACCCAATCACCGCCTTTACCGTCGCCACGACGGCGTTTAACACCATCAAAAAGGCGGTGGAAGTTGGGCGTGAGATTGAGGATGTCGCGGGCTATATAGGTAAGTTTTTTGGGGCTAAGGCCGACATAGCCAAGGCAGAAGAAAAAGCCAAAAACCCGCCGATATTTAAGAAGCTACTAAGCGCCGGGTCGGTAGAAGAAGAGGCACTACAGCTTGTGGTGCAGCGGCAAAAGCTGGGCGAGATGGAGCGCGAGCTACGCAGCATGATTATTCTGCGCTATGGGCAAGAGACGTACCTTGAGATGATGCGCCAGCGGGAAAAAATCGCAATGGAGCGCAAACGGATCGAGTTACTACAAAAGCACAAGCGGCAGGAGTTTTTTCTTGCTGTTTTTTACACCGGGCTTATTGCTGCGCTATTAGCCGCTTTGGCTTGGCTGGTGATGCTCGGCTTTGAGATGGTGGGGAAAGCATGATGGGGGTTTTATGTTGCAAGCGTTGATTGGCCCAGTAACGGGGCTGCTAGACAAGTTTATCGAGGACAAAGACCAAAAGGCAAAGTTGGCCCATGAAATAGCCACAATGTCAGAAAAACATGCCCAAGAGTTAGCCAAGGGCCAGATTGAAGTCAACAAGACCGAAGCCGCTCATAAGTCTACTTTTGTCTCAGGCTGGCGACCATTTATCGGCTGGACGTGCGGGGTTGCGCTGGCATGGCATTTTGTAGTACAACCTCTTTTAACCTTTACAACTGCGTACTTCGGAGTTACACTTCCACCACTGCCTGCGTTCGACATGGACAGCCTCATGACGGTGTTGTTGGGCATGCTTGGTTTGGGTGGCCTCCGTACCTACGAAAAGAAACAGGGGTTAACTAAATGAGTTTTGAGCTATCGCAGCGCAGCCTAGACCGACTTGAAGGGGTAGAAGATACCCTCGTCGTTGTCGTTAAACGCGCCATTGAACTGACCAAAGTAGATTTTGGTGTATCCGAGGGCGTACGTTCTATCGAACGGCAGAAAGAATTAGTCGAAAAAGGCGCTAGCAAAACCATGAAATCCAAGCACATTGACGGCTTGGCTGTGGACTTGGTAGCCTATATCGACGGGCGCGTTTCTTGGGAACTAAACCTTTACGATGACATCGCAGACGCAATGGCTGCTGCGGCTAAAGAATACCAAGTAACTATTCGCTGGGGCGGCGCTTGGCACATCGACGACATTGGCACGTGGCAGGGCAAAATGGAAGACGCCATGACCACATACATCGACCTGCGTAGGTCGCAAGGCAAACGTCCGTTTATTGAC
>Ga0208645_1003131_pt1 | contig 12491 bp, 17 predicted proteins | sample VirMetDEL_Sep_01_FD_184519 | JGI IMG/M metagenome (GOLD analysis project Ga0208645, IMG submission 184519) | Aqueous microbial communities from the Delaware River and Bay under freshwater to marine salinity gradient to study organic matter... | ecosystem: Environmental > Aquatic > Marine >...
TTACCCTTATCCGTCCTGTTCTTATGTCGTTCCTTGGTAGCGACAAAGTTAAGCGCCTTATCGTCGATATGCTGCGTAAACTTGCTGAGCAATCTGACAACACTGTTGACGACCAAGCTGTTGATTTCATCGAGCGTGGTCTCTTTGGCGGCTGATGGACTTGGGAGCACCACCGGTACTGCCGGTTCTAAGGCTCCCTGAGCCGCCTCTACTACCCCGTCCGGTACTGGAGGTCCCACGAGCTACTTTACCCACCTACAAACCGCTTGTAGTGCCTCCTAACGACCTTCGTCCACCTCCCGGTGTACGCGGTGTTAACAGTGAGGAGAAATCGAAGGAGAAACCAGCACCTAAACCTGTAACTCCTCCACCTCCTAAACCACCCCCAGTCCCGGCACAAGTCCGTTACGTCGATATTCCTGGTACTGATATTACTGTACCTTTACCGAGTAACGAGATCTTGGCTACGGCTACAACGACAGCTACTGTCTCCGTTGCAGCCACCCTAACAGCTACCGCTGTGTTTAAACGGACAGTGAGCGTCTTGAAACCTCTTATCAAGAAACTACTCACCCGTAAACAGAAACATGCAGACAACGAAGAACTTCATTCATGATTTCTTCAGTGAAATTGTAAAAGCTCTTGTGCTTGTATGGAGTGCAGGAGTTCTAACTGCATCATACATGGGAATGCTACAGAAGATGGATCCCACGTTCGTAGCTTCATTGCTGTCTGGAACGTTGGCATCATATGGAATCTCTCGCCCTAAAGATCAAAAGGACAAAAACCAACTATGAAATTCCTAATTCTGCTTCTGCTGTTCCCCGCTGGGGCGATGGCACAAACTGTGACCCCTCAGTTTACCCAAGGTAGTATGCAGGCTACCACAACCACCACTCAAACCATCACCGAAACTATCGCAACTGAAGTGTACGGTGGTGCATACTCATCATGGTCTGGAACAAACGTAACCCCAAGCGGGGATATAACCGATTCTTCGACTACTTGGTCCGTCACAACCACTGGCGAACAGTTTCAACTGGAGACCGTAAACCGAACAGCCGGAGTGATCGAAACAATCGACATCACCAGAGACATCAGCACTACCTCTACTACTACCTCGCTTTCTGTCTTCTCTCAGTAGGACCAGCATTTGCTGAATCTCCTACGGTTAGCAACAACGCTAATCCTATTGCAGCAGCTACAGGTAACGTAACAAACCAAGCAGTTCAGTTCCAGAACAACGGTGCACCCAGTAGACAGCAGTTTACCGGCGGTAACTCGTGTAATGGAACAACTATGACGGTATCTCCATTTTACATGGGTAACGATACGTTGCCTACTGGCTACACCCGTAATAACAACTACGGTATGCAGCTTAATTTCTCCGTACCGCTTGACGGTGGGATGATTGAGCAATGCAAACAGATAGCGAAGCGGCACGAGGAGAAACTACGTCTTGATTATGAGCTTGTGAGAGCTTTAAAATGTACCGAGATTATGAAGGCGGGATTTACGTTTCGTCCTGGGTCTCGTGTAGAGGTACTGTGTCACGACATCGTACCTATTGTGTCTTTGACAAATGAAGAAAAAAGCAACTGAGGATCAGTTTAACGAGCTTCACAACCTTGTTACATCTGAATTCCTCGCACGAATTAAATCTGGTGAAGCCACGACACAAGATCTCAAAGCAGCTTGTGACTGGCTAGCCAAAAATGATATCAGCGGTGTTGCCCTTGAGGGTAACCAACTTGATAAACTGGCAAGTGTATTGCCTACTATTGATCCAGAACTAGTACAGCGGAGGTTGTATGGCTCAAAAGTCTAGCCGCAGTGGTCCTAAATACGCTAATGGTAATTACAAATCTTACCAAAAAGCATATGATGGAACAGAAAAACAAAAGGCTAAACGTGCAGCGTTAAATAAAGAGAATCGTAAACGTGGCACCTACGGTAATGGAGACGGTAAAGATGTCTCCCACTCCAAAGGTGGTAAAACACGTCTTATGATCCAAGGTAAAAACCGTGCCGCTAATGGTCACGGTAAACGCTCACGTTATGCATGACACCGCTACTTCCCAGTCCTGATCACTACCTGCAAAATCTAATAACCATGACTAGCCCTGAAGCGAAACGTATGTGGCGTCAAGCCATCAAGGAACACTTCAACTGTCAATGTGTCTATTGTGGAGAACATTATGAACTACATGAACTTACTCTTGATCACGTTATACCTCGTTTTTATGGAGGAGAAACGACAACAAGAAACTTGGTACCATCCTGCAGGAAATGTAATCAGAACAAAGGAACGAATAACTGGCTCACGTGGATGAGGCAGACTTTTGGCATTACGCCTAGAGAAAAACTTATTTTATCGCACATTAAATGAACGATTATGAGATTGGTTTAGAAGATAGGGAAACAGGTAAGCGTTGGGCTGGTGAAAACTACGGCTGGCAATCTCAAAAAAGTTTTGAAGAGCTGTATGTCCAAGGTAAACTTAACCCAGCCCAACAACAAATTGAACGTATTACGTCTAGCGTAACACGAGCAGTTACCGCTGACCCTATTCTTGGACCTACTATTAAAGCAGTTGGAGGCGGTTTAAAAACAGTTTTCAGCGCGTTACCTCAACCGATCCAACAGACAGTCGCTAAAGGTGTAGAATTACAGCAAACAGCCGCTGAAAATATTGCTGCTGCTACTGGTTTACCTGTAAGCGTAACTGACCCATTTACTATTGCAGACATTGCAACAGGTGGTGCAGCAGTTTTAGGCAGTAAGAGTGTGCGCCAAGCAGTCAAAGGTGCTGCTAAAGATCTTATGCCGCCGCCAGGACCACCTATGCAGCCTGCTATGGCAATGGCTGGTGGAACCCCAAGTATTAGAAATAGAGGCGGTGGTGTAGGTTTAGATTTTACCTCCCCACAGGTTATGCCTATTACTGTTGAGCCACGTCTAAGAGCACCTGGAATGGTCCAAGATGTTGCACAACAACCTGAATTTAGAGGTGCACTAGATCGTAGAAAACAGGCTTTAGAAGAAGTTCAAGAGAACATTGCTAGGCGTGAGGCTCAAGGTAAAACAGCAGCTAAATATAAAAAAGAATTAGCTGGTAAAGGTTCAACCTTAGATTACGATCCTAACGATCCCATTGTATTTGAAAAGGCTAGGTATAAAGTATACGACCCGCTAGATCCAGAACGGACTGCACATCAACATCATTTGTTTGCCAAAGCACAATCTTATCCATTTGTCGAAAAAATGGAAGAGCTTATTGCATCTGGAATTGCTGATGAGGATGATTTGGTTAACATGTTTGCGTGGGCAGATATGCTTGACGTTACTATGGGTAACACCCGTAAAAACATGCTAGATGCCCCTGGACGTGCACACATTGCTGCAGCTCCAGGTTCTACTGATTTCGATAAGTCTAGGAATATCCATGCTTTATTGAAAGAGTTTGACTTAGAAATTCCTGCTAAAAAAGTCAAGGAAAAAGTTAAAGATGCTCAAAATGCTACTGAGCTGATGGACATCTTTAATGACTATATTGTAGAGTCTGTTAAACCTCAAAAACGAGTTGCTCAACGTATTGTTGAAGACTTTATTACCAGACATCGTGCTACTTTACCTAAAGATCAGCTGACTATGTTTGATGATTTGGCATCTAAACTTGGCGGTCGTTACAAACCTAATTAACCTATGAACACCCTAGACCTGCTTAAAGACGACTTTAAACTATTCTTGCAGGCTTTGTGGGCTCAACTTGATTTACCATCTCCTACTCGTGCTCAGTATGCTATTGCTGATTACTTACAGTACGGTCCTAAACGCCTACAGATCCAGGCTTTCCGAGGAGTTGGTAAATCTTGGATTACTGGCGCTTTTGTTCTTTGGACTTTATTTAAAGACAACGAAAAGAAGATCATGATTATCTCCGCTTCTAAAGAGCGAGCAGATAACATGAGTATCTTTCTTCAGAAGCTTATTATCGAGACTCCCTGGCTGAATCATATGCAACCTAGCGATGATTCAGCCCGGTGGTCTCGCATTTCTTTTGATATTAAGTGCCCACCCCACCAAGCCCCATCCGTTAAGTCTGTTGGTATTACTGGTCAGCTCACGGGTAGCCGTGCAGACCTGATGATTCTAGACGACATCGAAGTCCCTGGTAACTCCATGACAGAGTTGATGAGGGAGAAACTTCTACAACTTTGTACGGAAGCGGAGTCTATCCTTACTCCTAAGGAAGACAGCCGTATTATGTACTTAGGAACCCCACAAACCGTTTTTACTATCTACCGTAAACTTGCAGAACGTAACTACCGCCCCTTTGTTTGGCCTGCTCGTGTTCCTCGTAAATTATCTAACTACGAAGGACTCATCGCCCCTCAACTCCAGGAAGACATCGACAACGGTGCCGATCCTTGGAGTGTAACTGACCCAGATAGATTTGACCATGAAGACCTTATCGAACGTGAAGCGTCTATGGGACGCAGCAACTTTATGCTGCAGTTCATGCTTGACACGTCCCTTAGTGATGCTGAAAAGTTCCCCCTCAAGATGGCTGATCTTGTCATCACCAGTGTTAATCCTAAGTCCGCTCCTGATAGCGTCATCTGGTGCTCAGATCCTCAAAACGTCATCAAAGACTTACCCACTGTCGGGTTACCTGGAGACTATTTCTACTCTCCAATGCAGCTCCAAGGTGAATGGGGTCCTTACCAAGAAACAATCTGCAGTGTTGACCCGTCGGGTCGTGGGGCAGATGAGACAACAGCAGCTTATATCTCCCAACGAAACGGTTACTTGTACTTGCATGAAATGCGGGCTTACCGAGACGGATACTCAGACAATACGCTTTTGGACATTCTAAGAGGTTGTAAGAAGTTAGGAGTTACTAAATTAGTCGTTGAAACTAACTTTGGTGACGGTCTTGTTGCAGAACTGTTTAAAAAACATATCATACAGACACAACAAGCTATTGACGTAGAAGAGGTACGCGCTAATGTCCGCAAAGAAGACCGTATTATTGATGCCCTTGAGCCTATCCTTAATCAACATAGGCTTATTGTTAATCGTTCTGTGGTCGAATGGGACTACAAATCAAATCAAGACGAAGCTCCAGAAAAACGTCTCCTTTATATGCTCTTCTATCAGATGAGCCGGATGTGTCGGGAAAAAGGAGCAGTCCGACACGATGACAGATTAGACGCATTAGCACAAGGAGTACAGTACTTTACAGATGCTATGTCTATTTCCGCCTTGGAAGTAGTCAAAGAACGTAAACGTGAAGAGTGGAACGACATGCTCCAAGCCTTTATGGACGACCCCCAAAGTGAGACAAACCACCTTGTATTTGGTATGAGTTTAGACCAAAAAAGACAAGCAAGAGGTAATTCCAAAACCGGCGTCCCTACTTGGATCTAGGACATGTCCCCCGTATACAGGGGAAGGGAAGGGTGGACCCAACCCCTGGAGGGGTAATTCGAGACAAGCTCTCATTACCCCTTTATCTTCTACTGGATAGTAGACACTATATTCTACTTTCTTTAATCCACACCTTCTGAATATTAGGCACTGTATCCTACTGTCTGTCTTTAAAGAATTAAAGAATTAACACCCACCACCTATGCACAACGTAGAACTAGTTCATGTAACACCCGACGCTGAATCCTTAATAGCGTACATGGCTAGGGTATCCAACCCATCCAACCAATCTAACACAGAGACCTCTCCAAGGCTTATTAGGTATCTAATCAAGCATAAGCATTGGTCACCATTTGAAATGGTAAATATGTGTGTAGAAATAGAAACAACTAGAAGTATAGCAGCACAGATACTGCGTCACCGTAGCTTCTCCTTTCAGGAGTTTAGTCAGAGGTACGCAGAGGCTTCCCAACTGGGTAAACCCGTAGTCCCTGAACTCCGTTTACAAGATACGAAGAACCGACAGAATAGTATTGAGGTAGAAGAAGAAGATCTATTCCTTAAACAACGTGTTGATTACCTCTACAGACACGCTCAACAGGTCTATGAGGCTCTTCTAGAGGCTGGAGTAGCTAAAGAGTGCGCCAGAGACGTTCTACCGCTCTCAACGCCCACCAGGCTCTATATGAATGGTACTTTACGCTCTTGGTTGCACTATTGTGATCTTCGGTGTGCCAATGGGACGCAAAAAGAACATAAACAGATAGCAGATCAAGTAAAAGAACTGATTGCTATCCAATTTCCTACTATTTACGCTGCTATGTGGTCAGACATGTAGCATTTTTGTGCTATGTGTAACCTTTTTCTTAATATGTGCATCGTTGGACTGGTTCAAACCGGTCCTTCGACGTACTTTTTACAGACGTTAACCGATTCAGGCGCTATTAAAAGCTTTGTTGTCTATGAAAATGATTCTTGTCCTCCTTTTGGCTATGTTTGTGGTCGTAGAGGCGGCTCACTTGAATTATCACGCGCAAAACACGCCAAAATTTGACAAAAATTTCTGAACCCATATATCATATAAGCAACGCTAATCTTTCCCCCCGTGGGGGTATTAAAAGTGCCTATGGGTGCCGCTCGGCTACGCCTCGCTTCCTTTCCACTGTGCTATGCTGTGCAATCACGGTACGCATGGGGAGCGAGCGAAGCGAGCGGGAACGCAGTTGTGTCAATAGCTTTGGCTTATTGCAAATAATTCTCATTAAAGCGAAGCGATCTGTAGCGCCGTTGAACGCCACTTTAACAAGTGTCTACTACATGCTGACAACAGCTCGAAGCTGTGCCATACTATGTGAGTAGTCAAGACAGAGACAGATGACGCCACGACAAAAGCTGAAGGATGTAACCTTTACGATTCATGACAAGCCGATGCAGCAGCTGCTCTGGTGTGATAAGCTAGGCAAAGGCAAGCGGCACAAAGCAGCCAAGATCAACGGTGTGCTTGTGGGTGAACCTGAGGTGTTCCATGAGCTGTGACACCTAAGCTAGTGTCCACCATCTTCCCCAAACGCTCCCATCATGTGCCATACTAAGAGCATGAACAACGAACCCACCATCTCCGACGATTACCTGGATTGGCTGTTTGAGCAGTCACTCACCGAGTGGGAGGCTGAGATGAACGAAGAGCCACCCTTCAAACTGTCCACTACCGCTTGACTTTCCCTCGATTCTCTGCCATACTAACAGCATACGAGTTCACGAGTTCACTATGACACACACACGACAGCACCTCATCGACGCTCTAGTTCATGAGTACGAGTTCCTCTGCCACGACGACTTCGATCCTGACGTCGATCCCACACCTGCAGAGTATCGCGCCATGCTTGCATCATTCACCGATGCTGATTTGCTCGACGAGTCATCCGCTGATGACATAGACGATTACATCACTCATTGGCTGTAAGTTACACTAAGGGTTTATTACCCTCTCTGTAGCTCTCTTAGCTACTCACTAACACATTCACAATTCGCTTCATGTTCTTCCGCATCCTCAACCGTTCTTCTAGCGCTATCGACAACATCGCTGTGTCGCCTATTCTTGGTGTTGCACTTGTTGAATATAGCAACGGTTTGTCGTATGAGTACACCAACGTTAGCCGCCGTGCTATCTTTAACCTCATGACTCAACCTAACGTCTCGCTGGGTTTCTGGGTTAACGCTAACTGTGTTGACGCTAAGCGTACAGCTTGTCTCGCTCTCGCCTGAGCGACTCGCTGAGCTCGTCTGATAGTTACACTAAGCCACTTCGGTGGTTTTCTGTAGCTCTCATAAGCTACGTTCTTTACACTTAACACGAAACACAATGTTCTTCCAAGCTGACAACCTGCAGTCCTCCGCTATCCGTAGCCTGAAGCTCAACCCTGCTACTAACCAAGCACTCGTTGAGTATGTCACCAGCGCCAAGTCGTTCCTCTACGATAACATCGACGCTGATGCAATTGTTGACTTCTTCTTTGGTGAGATTGAGTCTGCTGGTAAGTTTGTCAATGCATACTGCAAGGGCAATCAGTACACCGTCGTTGGTTAATTCACTGTAGATTATACTAAACCTCTTCGGAGGTTTTCTATAGTCCTCAGCGACTATGTGTTGTTCACCCTTTCCACATTCACACATGACTGCTACTCTTTCCCCTGAATTCATCTCTGCTCGTGATGCTTTCGCTCTGTGGTACGATGCACTCGATACCGATAAGCAAGAGCTTGTCGATAGCATCGCAGAGCGTACCTATTACATCACCGAAGAGCAAGAGTATCTCGACTTCATTGCACTGCTCGACGAAGAGTTTGGTATTCAATGCGCGATGGACTTCGAAGACAAGTTCGAAGCCGAGTTTGCTGGCTACGGTGATGGTTTGCTCGCAGAATACGCTGCCAACATGGTAGAAGAGTCTGGTTATCTTGATCGCGTTCCTGACTTCCTCAAGAATCACATTGACTTCGAAGCTGTCTGGAACTGTGAGCTTCGTTACGATTACTCAGAGGTGCAATTCAACGAGAATACCTACCTCTTCCGCAATCACTAGTTAGGTATACATAGTGGCGCAACATCGTGTCACTACCTAACACAAACCCAACACATTCACACATTTCAAGGACGCACAACATGACTATCGTTGAGCGTAACCAACAACTTTACGAGTTACGCAAACAACTACACGATGCCCGTCTAAAAGTTATGGGCATTGAGGCTGCTATTGTGTACGTCCGCGAGGAGTACGATAGACAGCAATCACGCGACCTTTTTTCTGAACTATTCGATGCCTGAATCTAACATCATCCTCGCAATCATCGGCGTCGTAGGCTTGTTGTCTACGCTTGCTGTTTACTCCCGTGCAAACAATGCTAACTCCACCTATGAGAAGCGACTGCTACGACAGCGAAACGTTGTCGATGTGGCATCTTCGGATGAGTGATTGTCTTCGTGCAATGGATGCACCTTGGCAATCTACCATAAATAAATCTAATCATGGGTACGCCCATTGGTTTAGAATCTACCTACAATACGTTGAAGTACTAAATGACTAGAACTCGTGAGTGGCTGCTATACAATGCAGTCGAAGCTTGGCTCCATCACTACAGCAAACCCCCTTCAGAAACCGTCGAACAGTATAAGAAACTGCGCGATGAGTTCCATGACACATTCATGGCGAGCATACAAGTCAAGGACGCAGAACCTGAACCTGATCCACCAAAACGCACAACTCGCAAGCGTACCACCAATGCAAACAAGTCCACCAAAACTGTATGAAGTGACCCTACGTTCAGGCACTATGCATCTATTAGCGCCCGATTCTGAGTCAGCCGCATGGATGGCTCTAGAATTGTCCCGTGAACGTAACGATGAACTTATCAATGTGAGGCAAGCTGATGAGTGGTAAACCGTACTATCCTAACAACTGGGAGCACTACAAAGATGCACCTGATGAGATGTTCGAGCCTCATACATTTGAGGAGGTGATGTCTTGGAAGGTAGCAGGTTGGGAGCTTCCATCTTCTGTGTGCTGCATTATACGCGCTGAGACGAAAGGCAAAGTCAAAGAGTTCGTGTATCAGAAGCAACACGCAGCAGAGAATAAAGTCAAAAGTCTAATGGCAGAGGGTGCAGAGTTCACTGTCTGTACTGACGAAGCCATCCATTTTGTTTCACCCGATAACACCGATGTCATTGATTTCGATTGAACAGTATCACGAACTAGCTGAGGATTACCCTGAGCTAGCACAATGTATCCACATTCACGACCATTCCAAGGACGCAGAGGAGGACTTTATTGGCGACACCAGCGGAGATTGAAACCCAAGTCAAGTTTGAGCGTGAGGCAGTCTCTCAGGGTCTTAAAAAACTACATAAGAACACGCAAGATCTTGAGAGTAAATCGTATGCATCAGCCACTATTTATGGTGTATCGTCTATTGATACTGCCTTGCCTGGTGTTATCAAACACATCCAAGATACCACACACGATCGTTTGATTCGTGGTACAGGTCACAACTTCCAGCTTGTAAAAAAGTATGTATCTAAACTAGATATACAAGCTACAGCAACGATTGCTCTCAAGATTACCTTTGATAAGACATTCTCATGTAAACGTGGTTCAGATCTTCTCATCAACGTCATGGACTCTATTGGTCAGGCTGTTGAAGCAGAGTGTCAGATGCGGTTTTACGAACAAACTGCACCTGGATTACTTAATCACCTAAAAACCAAGTACTGGCACAAGTCTACTGGCACACAACAAAAGCGTACTAGCATACAAACCAAGTGGAACCAAAAAGATGTTGAGAAGTGGCAAGCTTGGGGTAGAGCTGATCGTGTCAAGCTTGGAGGCTGGTTACTTGACTGCATCATGCATAGCACCAAATGGTTCGAGAAAGACAATAGGCGAGAGGGACGAAAGACAGTACAATACTGTGTCCCAACTGCTGAGTTTCTTGAAATCAAAGATACATTGATGCGCGATGCTGAACTATTCAGCCCGCTTGCATGGCCGATGCTTATCGAACCAAATGATTGGACTAACGATCATGCGGGAGGTTACCTGCTGAATGAGGTTATGCGCGGTCATGATCTGGTGCGTCGTGGACAAAGCACCCGTATACAGGGGGATAAACCACTAGAATTTATCAACAAAATTCAGAAGGTATCCTACTGTTTAAATCCCTTTATTGTACAAGTAGCTGAAGAGTTAGAAGAAAGAAAAATACAAGTAGGAAAGTTTCTCCCTATTGTGTACTATGATCTTCCTCCTAAACCTTTCGACATTGAAGAGAATGAAGAAGCTAGGATGTCTTATAGAAGGCAAGCTACTGAAGTTCGAAACAAACAAGCTCAAGAGTTTAAGAGGTCATGTAGAACTCGCATGACTATGGAAGCAGTAAAGAGGTTTAAGGATAAAGATAAGTTCTACATTCCGTGGTCGTTTGATTATCGGGGTCGTGCTTATCCTATTCCCGCCTTCCTTACTCCACAAGATACAGACTTCGGAAAAAGTTTGTTGAGGAGTTATGAAGAAGCTCCTATGACAGCTGATGCTGAAGAGTGGTTAGCTTTCCAAGTTGCAACTACCTATGGTCTTGATAAAGAGACTCTAGCTAGACGCCTTGAGTGGGTGTCTGATAACATCACATTCATCAAGCGTGTTGCTGTTGATCCCATTGGATTCTTATCTGAGTGGGAAAGAGCTGATGAACCTTGGCAGTTCCTTGCAGCTTGTGAGGAATACTACAAGTGTGTCGTCACTAAAGAGCGCAAAACTACAGGACTATTTGTTGCCACAGATGCCACCTGTTCAGGGTTACAAATCCTCGCAGGATTGGCACGTGACAGGTCCACAGCGCAGCTTGTCAATGTCCTACCTAGTGAACGTCCTCAGGACGCATACAAGGTCGTTGCTGAACAATCTAAGCCGCAATGTCCCGCGTCTATCCGTCCTCACATGGACAGGAAGGTATGCAAACGGGTCGTCATGACTGTCCCTTACAATGCTAAACCTTTCTCCAACCGTGGATATATCAAGGACGCACTGAAGGAAAAGAAGGTAGAGATTGACAAGGATGATCTCACCAAGACTGTTAAGGCAGTGAGAGATGCTATGGAGGTTGTCGTTCCTGGTCCTATGGCTGTCATGGCTTGGATTGAACAGGAAGTCGGCAAAGCCATTGACCGTGGTGAAACTGAACTAACATGGGTTACACCATCTGGTTTTGTCGTTACCCAACGACTGATGAAGAAACTGTTCGTTGAGGTTAAACTCCATCTACTTGGTCGCTGTAAACTCAAGGTCGCAGTGGGTGACGATAAAGAGGTAGACAAAGCGCATCACAAGAACGCAACAGCGCCGAATCTAATCCATTCGCTAGATGCAAGCTTGCTGCATTTATCTGCCACTCGGTTCAATGCTCCCATTGCACTGATCCACGACTCTGTATTGTGTCGTGCTACAGACATGACTCTGCTAAGTACAATCGTGCGTGAAACTTACATGCATTTGTTTGCAGAGCATGATTACCTACTAGACTTCGCTCAACAAATAGGAGCGGAGACTGACCCACCGATCATCGGAGATCTGGAACCAGAGTCCGTGATTGAATCCACTTACTTCTTTTGTTAATGACCCGCACCATCCACAAAACTGAACAGCCTGTTGTCCTTGAGGGATACCAAGCTGTACTGAAGCCAAGCAAGTTTGGCTATTCGTTGTCTGCCCTTGTCGATTCCGATCTGGTTGAGAAGCTGGAAGAGGATCGCGTTGAGTCCCTGAAGTGGGCAGAAACTAAACTGAAGAACCCTAAGCGTTCTACCCTGAAGCCTGAGCCTTGGGAAGAAGTTGCCGAAGGTCAATACAAGATTAAGTTCTCCTGGAATGAAGACAGCAAGCCTCCCGTTGTTGATACTGAGGGTACTCACATCACCGACGAGTCTATTCCTATGTACTCTGGCAGTCGTGTGAAGCTCGCCTTCTACCAAAAGCCCTACATCCTCAAGGATGGTGTCACCTATG
>Ga0208645_1003136_pt1 | contig 12486 bp, 14 predicted proteins | sample VirMetDEL_Sep_01_FD_184519 | JGI IMG/M metagenome (GOLD analysis project Ga0208645, IMG submission 184519) | Aqueous microbial communities from the Delaware River and Bay under freshwater to marine salinity gradient to study organic matter... | ecosystem: Environmental > Aquatic > Marine >...
TCGGTCTTGGAGCAATGGGGTTCCACGGATACCTCCAAAGCAAAGGCATAGCGTGGGAGTCATGGCAAGCGGCGAGTGAGAACTATGCAATCTTCAAAGACATCAAAGCCCAGTCTGTTGAGGCCACCTACTCGCTCGCTGTGGAGCGTGGCGAATGTCCTGATGGAGTGGGTTATGGTGTTAGAAATATGCATCTGTTGGCTGTTGCTCCTAACGCTAATTCTAGTATCCTATGCGGGTGCTCTGCTAGCATTGAACCACGCATTAGCAACTGCTTTGTCCATCGTACTCGTGCCGGTAGTCATACTGTTCGTAATCCGTACTTGGAGGAACTTCTAGATGAGCGTAACCAGAACACCAAGAAGGTATGGCAAAGTATTCTTGAGAATGAAGGCTCTGTACAGCACTTGGAGTTCCTATCGGACGACGAGAAGGCTACATTTAAGACAGCATTTGAACTCGATCAGGGGTGGGTTGTCGAACACGCCGCCAAAAGACAAGAGTTCATTTGTCAAGGACAGTCTGTCAACGTGTTCTTCCCATCAGGTACTGACAAGGCTATTGTTAATCAAGTACACCTCAAGGCGTGGAAGGAAGGGCTTAAGGGATTATATTATCTACGCACGACTGCGGGTGTTACAGCGGAGAAGGTTGGGACTAAAGTAGACCGTAATGCACTGAAGGACTTTGAAGATGATGAAGTCTGTGTGAGTTGTCAGGGGTAGGAGAGAATATGCAAACTGGATTGATTGAAGTTAAACGCTTAGAAGAGAATGAAGATGGCTCTGCAAACCTAGAGATTGTGACAGACGTAGAAGCTACACGTTTGTTAGTTGAGGTTGGCCTCACACGTTTGCTAGAGATGGCATTAGATAAGGAGAATGATGACTACAAGATTGACAAAGACCTACTTAAAGCTCCTGAAGGCACACGCCAAGAGGAGACTGGACAAGGCACAGAAGCACTACGAGAAGGTGATGAAGATGACACTGGAGGAAGCCAGTGAAAGAAAAAACAGACCTACTACTCAAGAGACTAGAGTTGATTAAGGACTCTGACCCATTTAACAAACAAATACTAAATGACTGCTACGATCATTTTAACATTTTACAATCAGAGGTAGATAGGTTAATCTATCATAATAACAACTTGATGAATGTTATCTACCAGAACCACGGAGAATTAGAAAATGGTGTATGAAAAGCTCGACGCCGATCAACTAGACAAAATGGTTCAAACCATTTATGAGTTAGAGACTAGCCTCAAAGAGAATAGTTTTGATCCTGTTGCCAACCAAAAACAAGCGGTAATCAAAGATATGTTGGAATGCATGAGTGCATACCTACGTTACAAAACAGTATTATATTTAAAAGAAGCTGAAGAAAAAACAAGAGAGACACGATTAGTATGAGTTTATTAGAAGCGAACGTAACCTACAAACCCTTTAGCTACCCTTGGGCAGTTAAGTACGCAACAGAACACGAAAGGATACATTGGATTGAAGATGAATTGGAATTGCAGACAGATGTCAACCATTGGAAATCCGGGGCACTATCGGAGCAAGAGAAGCACCACATTACCCAGATCCTGCGGTTATTTACGCAAAGTGACGTTGCGGTCGGGACAAACTATCTGGAATATTATATACCCAAGTTTAAGAACAATGAGATCAGGGCAATGCTTACGGCCTTTGCAAGTCGTGAATTTATCCACCAAAGAGCCTACGCCCTCCTAAATGACACCCTAGGGTTACCTGAGGAGGAGTTCACAGCGTTCCTAGAGTATCAGCAAATGTCTGCAAAACTGGAGTTCATGTCCGGATTAGACGTAAATTCTATCAGCGGCACAGCCCTTGCAATTGCACGTTCAGTGTTGAATGAAGGTATGTCGTTGTTCAGTGCTTTTGCAATGCTCTTGAACTACCAGAGATACGGTAAGATGCCGGGAATGTGTACAGTCGTTGAGTGGTCTGTACGAGATGAGAGCCAACACGCTGAAGGAATGGCTAAGTTGTTTAGGGAGTTCTGTGATGAACATCCACGAATTGTTAATGATGCCTTTAAGAAAGATATCTACGAAATGTTCCGTACTGCAGTCAAACTGGAAGACAAGGTTATTGATCTTGCGTATGAGATGGGTGACTTGGAAGGTCTCACGGCGGCAGATGTCAAGCAGTACATTCGCTACCTCGCAGACAGACGTTTACTCCAACTTGGCCTCAAGACGAACTGGAAGGTTAAGGAGAATCCTCTGCCGTGGATGGAGGAGCTACTAGGTGGATCGTCAATGAGTAACTTCTTTGAGAAGCGAGTAACTGACTACAACGCACATGGTTTAGAAGGAGATGACTGGGGATGGTAAGACTGTATGAAGTCTATTGCGGCCAAAGATACATTGGTGTCTACAAGGCTTTGAGTGAGAAGTCAGCGATTGAACAGGCATACATGAAGTCAGGGAGTGCTTCAGCATACACAGGAAACGCACGGCATATGTATAAGGCGGTAGCAGTATGATAGCGGCAAGATTTCACCACGTATTCGGGCTGTCCATTGAAACAGTCCAGAGTCAGCCAGTGTTAGGTTGGAAAGAACAGGAGGAGATTGGGGATGCCCAAGTGTACTTCTTTGATGGGTTTGTAATTAACATCCCCTTTGTTAAAATTATGATCGGGGATGTGTTTGACGTTTTTGAGTAGGTCGTTCGCTCAACTTATGGCCCCGTAAGGGGCTTTTTTTTATAATGAGTACGGGTTGATCCCCATCAAATCAGCATCTGGATCTAATGATTGAAATGAAGCGTCAGAGCCAATAATATCAAAAGGAGATGCAGGGCCTTGTCCATCAGTCATAGCCCTAGCTGTTTGAGCCGCAGGAATCCCTACGTTCAGGGCCGCTTCTCTCCTGTCCTTAGCGGTCGGTTCTGCAGGAGTCATTAGCTCTTCTCTGATTTCTTTTAAAGCACCCGATTCGGGAGGTAAGTCCATAGGTTCTTTTACACCCGTTCTCATATTACGAGTCATAGGCGGCGTAATAACAATCGCCTTCTTAGCCCCCGGCATATTCACATCGGTGCCTGCAATGGCAATGTCGTTGACATCGTTAATCATAGCAGTCATGGTTCCGTCTGGCTTAACTCGATAGATAACATTAACAGCCCCTAACTCATAAGCATCACTGGTTTCAGAGGTGACAATAAACACGTCTCTGTTGTCAACCCCATCTTTGATTTTATCAGTCTGCTTCCTATTGCGTAGAATTGTGACTCCGTCAACTCCTTCAAAACGCTTCTCAAGTGTCTTAGCCAGAGTGTCGTTGTCTTTGAACGAGGCCTGATCTGTTTTGTACAGGGCTTTATTGACAAAGTCTGTTACAGAGAACTTGCTAACCCCTTTACCACGAACCTGCGATGGTGCTTGATCGACTGTTGCTTGAAGCTCTGCCTTGAACTCAGTAGGATCAGTGATTTCTGATAGCTTTTTATTATTGATGAATGCCCAACGGATTGCATTAGCCCTTCCTTCGTCCATGTCTGAGCCTGCTTTCTTATAAGCATTGATGAACTCAGGGCCATTAGCAAATGGCTTCGACAGAGGGAATAACGTAGGAAGTGCCTTAGGAACTTTACCTTTATTAAGAGCAAGATATTGTAGCTGTCCTGATTTGGATCTTTGTGTTGGTTGACGACCAATCATAACAAACTGGTCATTCCGCTTGACGCCTTGGTTTGCCAACATAGTACGCCACATAGCTTCTGCGTCTTCATCCGGAAGACCCTTCATGAATCCTTTGAACTCATCCAAACTCAATACAGACTTATGTGTGAAGAACTCATTATCAAGTTTCTTTAGAACTGGGCTTAAGTTACCCATCTGTGTGCCAATAAGGTTTTCATACCCTGCCTGACCAAAGACAATGTTGTCAGGTGCTTCTGCACGGACTAAGTCAGTCAGCGTTAAGCTCACTCCACGTTGATTAGCTTCAGCCCTGCCTTGGGCTGTAAAGCTCTGCCTAAGGGCATTCTTGACACCTTCGGCAAAGCCCATGCTTGTCGCTTTAAATTGAGAAACACCTGCTACGGCCTTTGATGAGAGATCAATCATTTTGTCTGACCACTCAGGATGTTTTATTCTTAGATCTTCTGCAACCAGTTTAGGGTTCTTATAGAAGTCAGCATCCACGCTTTTCTTCATGTTATTCGTCAAGTTCTGTGCAACGCTCTGAAGGAATCCACGGGCTCCCCCCATGGAACGAGCAAACGGGAACCAAAACTCAGAACCCTCTATGAAGTTGATAGCTGTTTGTCCTTCTTCTGAATCAAGCCAATCAACACCCTGCTGTGCCGCAGATGCCATAGAATCAATAATACCCTTACCAACGTCAGTTTGAGCAAACGTGTCTAAATTAAAAGCACTACTTAAGGATTTGCCTGTGTCAGTCGCAAGTTGTCTTAAGTATGCTTTTGCTTCTGGAGCCATGTAGACTTCCGGGGCAAGTCCAAATAAGGCATCACGAGGTGCTCTGTACATCTCAGACGCAATTAAGGCACCTCTTTTGGTTTGTACAGGACTTCCCACATCCATAACAAAAGGGTTAGCATTAAGATTGTTACTAAAAAGACCAATATCGGCCATCAGTTACTCTCCTCTTCCAAGGCCAGAGCTTCACGAATCTGGTCAGCAGTCACACCACCGACAGATGCAGTACCAATGTTAGGGTTCTGTGAGGCTTTCTTGACAGCTTCTACACCACCTGCTTTAGCAATCAACTTCTGTGCCGCCGCAATAGCCTTACGGTCAGCCATGTACTTAGCTCCGCCAGTGCCTACGAACAACAATGCTGTCCAAGGTGCGCTTGCAAGTGTAAACAGGTTGATTGCACCGGCCAGACCTTTCGCACTGAAGTCAAAGCGCCCTAAGGTGTTTAGTAGTCGTTGTGAAGCAGTGCCGTCAGCCATTGCCTGTAGAACTTGTTTTTCAGCATCAGTAAAATACTTCATCTGACGTTGGTTATTGAGCAGACTCTGGGCAACCTTACGGTACCCTTCAGTACGCTTGCCAACCTTGACATCAACCTTCTCAAACGCTTCTGAAATTGCTTCAGAGTTTTTGTACTTACGGTTAGCCTCACGAGCAATCTGTAGTTGTGGGATCTGACCTTTAGCCAATGAGTCTTCAATGACATCGTCAAACTCATTAATCATTTGGCGTACAATGTATCCGTCAGTCTTGTCTTCAGCGAGCTTAAACAAACGACGACGAACTTGCTCAGACTGACCTAAGGTCATTCCTTTGGTTGTCAGGTCTTGCAATAGCTTCTTGGCCTTGTCAACGGCTGTCGCTATACCGGGCATAGGTGTGTAGAATGCTTCATCAGCAACTTTAGAAGCCCTTTGGAAGATCTGTTGTGCTTCTCCGGGGCCGATAGCAAAGTTAGTCTGATCGACAGCTTCATAGGCGGCATCTTTGATTGCTTTAAGACGATCAAGATCAGGTGCCCGTGATTGCGCTTTGATCTGTTTGTTGAGCTTAGCGTTACCAAGAAGACTGACAGCTTTCTCCAAAGGAGCACCAATGATAACACCGGCTCCTGCACCAACAAGACCTTCTTCTGTTCGTTGAGCTAGATCACCTTCAGCACTTCCGAATCCGTACAGAAAACCACCAGTACCGCCTTTGATGCCACCACGAATTAACGGTGCGGCTCTTTCAATATATGCAGGTGCTTTCAAAAGACTTGCGGGAGTCAGGACGGCACCGACGAGTTCCTGAGACAATGCAGAACCGGGGTTAGCTTCAGCGTAGGCTTGCATCTCTTGACGAATCACGTCGAGATTCTCTTGATACCCTTTGTCACCAAAGGCTGAACGTAAGGCCGCCTCAGCCTCATCAGCAGTCCCAAAGGACATACCCTGCAAGACATTCCTGATCGTCGCTTTAGTGGCTTCTGGTGTGCTCTCAACGCCTGTTTCAGACACTGTGAGTGCATCAGCCATCTCAGGTTCTACATAAGGCTCTTGAGTATACTGGACTTGTGGCTTTGCAGGTTCTTGAGGTTGCTCAGGTGTAGGTTTTTGTTTTTGTAGAGCAAGCCTAGCTCGTGCAAGTGCTAATGCTTGTTCTTTTGTCACTTGTAAGCCTCCATCAGGGCATTCTTAGTTGCTTCATCTAATTTTTCCCACCCTGCTTGGACATCTTCAGGTAAGACACTAATGTCAAAAGTGTCATCTGCAGGCTCCAAAGGTGTGTATGATCCATCAGGGTTACGATTGGCAGTCCTGAATGGAATCAAGTCACCTAGACCTTCTGCAATCAATTGCTCGTCGGTCAAGTCATTAGCAACAGCTTCTACAGCCTTACGGTAGGTGTCTTTGACTTTGTTCAAACTAGCAACCAACTCTGTGTCTTTCATGTTGGGGTTCAACGGAGCAATCGAACTCTGAAGCGCATAGAGTTCCTGCAAGGCTACCTGACCAAGAGCACCACCAGTCGGTGATTCATCACGCATCCTCTGCAGTCTGTCGAAACCAATGTTTGCCCTAATGGTTGTCAATTGTTCTGTCAATGCAAGACGACTTGTCTCAGCACTAATGATACCACCTGAGAGTTTCCCAAGTTGCTCAATGAACGCACCTGATTTACCGGTGGCCCAGTTATCTGGATCTTCGGCAATCTCAATGGCAAGATCAATTGACGGAGCAACAACCTGAGTAAACTTTGTTGCCTTACCACGCTTACCGGCCCTAACCGCCTCTTGAGATTGCTGTAGTTCTCGTTCTTGAGGTGATCCCGGAATAGGTTGCATAGAGATCAAAGGACGATTGTTTGCATCCGTGTCAACAATTACTTGGTACCCTTGAGGGATTGTGCCAAGTTGTGGTAAATCAGCCCCTGCAATACGAGACACCTTACCATCACTACCACGTTGATATAGTCCCGGTGCAGTAATGCCTAGTTGATTCTTTTGAGCCTCTGTCAAGATTTCATATGTTGTGTTTGGCGTACGTTTACGAGCATCATAGATTTCATTAAACTTTTTTGTCTTAGGATCATAGTTTCCTAAGACATTTCCAACATTAATTGGTTCTTGTGCTTTACGAACAGCCTCAATACCATCCTTGACATCCATTGCTCCAGAAGCAACTAAGTTACCAAGATCAGGATTCGTCTGAGAGATAAAAGCTACTGCTTGTTCTCTTGCTTTAACTTGACGCTCTTTCTCACGCTGTGCTTCAGCACGAACATTGAAGGCTTCAGAAGCGGCTGTAATGTCACCTGAGAGACGCTGAAGTGTTTCCGCAGGGGCACCGGCTTGCTTAAGACGAGTATAGGTCTCAGCCATGTTCTGAATGTTTCCGGGCTGATAGTCTCTTTGAATCTCTTCTAATGCTTCAGCTTTTTGCATTTCCTCATCAGGGCCTGCGAACAGACTGGCTAAACCGTACCCGATACCAGTACCGATTGTCTGATATGGGTTGTCTGCTTTACCGAACATAGAAAGACGCTCTTTTAGACGCTTAGCGGCTACCTGTTGCGGAGTTTCTAATCCAAACAACGAATATACTGTATCGCCTTTAGCCATTAGTGTACTCCTTTCAACTCAGGATGTGAGTAATCAACCATCAAGTATCCACTATCGTGTACAACTACGGCTTCAGGAATTGTTTCCAACACTTCTTGAGCAAGAACACCAAAAGTAGGCTCTTGGATAGTAGCGTTATTCCATTCCCAAGTGTAGAGTTTTATACCATTAGGAAGTGTATCAACATGAGTGATGTTATCTTTTAGTCTCATGTCTGAAAACGCAGTAGCGGCCCCTTTAATAATTCCTGCACCCATAGCGGCTCTGTTTCCTGCTTTTGCCGCTTGTGCTTGTTGCATCATACCGTATGGTTGCATGACAACATTAGCCGCCGCAGTATTAGCCGCAGAACGAGCAGTTTCAGCATCGACACCAAGAGACAACAATTGTTGTTCAAGACCAGAAACACCCATGGCGGACGACATTAATCCAGTACCCATCTGAGCTAATTGGCCCATTTCATTATAGGCTTGTTGCGATGCTTGTGGAACCAATCCTGCAAGTGCTTGAGACTGGGCTACATTAAGCCCAAAGAAATCAGGATTGACCATTCCTGAGCCTTCTCCTGCACCGACACCTTCACCGGCTAAACGCAGTCCTAAACGACCACTCATAAATGATTGACCCGCTTGTTTAGCACGTTGCTGAGCAAACAATGGGTCTAACAGTGCGGCATTTTGCTCAACAATCTGCTGAGTACGTTGTCGTGGGTCAAACTGAGACAGTTGGCTTAAAAATCCTTGTGCACCGCCAGTTGCTTGAGTTAGATACTGCTGAAATGGGCTACTTAATTCAGACCTATAACCACCCGTTGCAGGATCATACGCTGTAGTTCCTGTGGATGTACGGACTGTCCACGGATTAAAACGAATGCCCGGAGCTAATTCATTAGCTTTTGCCATTGCTTCACGAGCAGTTCCTGTGCCTGTATCTCCTCCGCCCAAGAGATCCTTAAAGAAACCCATTATACTATCCTCAGTTTTGTCTTAATTTTGGAAGTCCACTTACGAACACCCATGTGAGTCCAAGTTCTATCTGCAAACCGTTCAAAGTAAATCGTGTATGCAGGTTGTATTGCTACTGGTGTTTTAATCAAATATCACCTGCAACTTGTATTGCTACTGATGTACCGCCATTGTGAGAAGTGTTTGCCCCGGTGACAGAATGTCCTTCATATAAGTTAACAGACTGACCTTCAGTAAATGTACCGTCAGAAGTAACCATACGATACCCACGAGCTAATACAACACGATACACAGTATCTTTTCCCGGCCCTTGTGTGTACGACTGACTTGTGAAGGCATCTGAAAAAATACCCTGTAAGCGGGGAACCCAAGTGTTTTCAAAATTAGACGAGTCAGGGGCTAATCCAAATGACGCAGAAATCCCATTAACAATTAAAGTACTGAACGAGTTATTAGGGCCATACACTTGCGTATCATTAAAGTACACACGCTCAACACGAGTGCCGTTAAAGTAGAAGTTGTCCTGCCACCCAATCAGACTACCGCCGTTGAAGCTAATCACAACTAGGCGTCCTGCGTGTAGATGTAAAGATCAGTACCATCTAAGTATGCTCTGACTGTTCCTGCGGTTGCTTCAGAGGCATAGCCAAGCGCAGGAATTGCATCAATTTCTTGCTTAACATATGCAGTCGTTGCAATCTTAGTTGAGTTATCAGCCGTTGTTTGTGTAGGTGCTGTTGGGTTACCTGTTAAATCAGGTGACGCTAAAGGTGCAAATGAGTTAGCAACAAAGGCTGTCGTTGCAATAGACGTATCCGCTGTACCTGCCGCTTTCGTAGGAGCCGTAGGTGTGCCTGAGAATGCAGGAGATGCAACGTCTGCTTTTGAGTTGATCGCTGTTTGGATATTGTTAAACTCATCGTCAATCTCTGTGCCTTTGATAACCTTAAGTGGTTCACCAGTCTGCAGAGTATCTTTACTTGCAAAGTTTGTTGATTTAGTATAGTTACTCATTATAGAATCCTGCCTTGTTTAACATAGATATCCATCTTCTGTATTGATAAAGCACCGCCATTGACATCTGCTTCAAACCCTAATTGCATGACGTTACCTGAACCTGATGCGGCAATACGAATGGTATCAACCAACACACCACCAGAGTATTCAGCGGCAAAGTCTACAGCTTTTACATACAGTGTTGTTTCTGTACGTGTACCCGGAGTAGTAACATTACCGCTTCCATCAAAGACTGTATCGTTTTGATGATAGTAATAACCATCTGCATCTAAGTACACAATTAGAGGTACATTGTACACCGCATCTTGTGTTAGCTGAAAGTCAACCGTGTAGTGTTCATCCGGTGTTGTATCTTCGTTGGTAATCGTTGTTGATGTCTGACTAACTGATGGCGTTGCTGTAGTTAAACCATACTTACCAATTGTCTCAGACGGGGCATTAGAACCATACTCATAGATTGTACCTTGACGTACATCCAACGAGTAAGACTGGTAGATATCGCTATAATCAAATCCAGACTTGACAACAAAGTTCTGACCAATTGCACCAATCACTGTGATACTTAAACGCTTGAGTATTTTACTAACAGACGCATCACCAAGATCAAAGTAGTTTGTAAAGTAAGTCATACGATACTGGCTACCATTGTCTTGGTGTCCAAAATACTGAGCAAGACCATCTTCATGAGTCATGTATACTGTGCCATCAAACGCAAGCCATGATGTAAAGTTCATGTTATCCCAAACAGTCACACGGGCACTACCATCTTGTAATGGCCCACGCATATCAAAGCAGTACACTTTGTTTGTTGATGGGAATGCAAGCAGATAGAATGCATAACGCTCTGAGTACACTGCTTTAATGTCTGCTTTGGTTTCACCTTCTAAGAACTGTACAAGATCATCACGCACGTTCTTAGATAACTCACGCATTGGTGTAGACTTCTCTTGAATGACTCGTCCAAGGCTACGCAAACCTGACTCTGACAAGAAAAGAATATCACCGCCTGTGTTTACAATAGAGTCACGGGCAATACAACCTACACCGGAGATAACTTCTACAAGCTGTAAGGTCGTTGGATCAAGATAAGTTTGTGATGTGTCACTGTCACCAAAGATAATAACGTTTTGTTTACAGAAGACAATCAAGAAACCATTGTGTGCGCCTAAGCCTATAATCTCATCGTTGCCGTACACAAGGATACTTGAGATGTCTAAACTACCTGCTGTTCCTCCATTCCAGTCTGTGCCGTCAAGTAAGTTAGACCAATATAGTGTTGTTTTGTTAGTAGCTGTTGATGCCGCCCAAATGCGACCATAAGCTGACAATGCTACGTTTGCTTCAGGGGGTGTATCATGATACCAAGCGGCTGTAATTGTACCTGTAGCAGGGTTGTTAGAATTAGAATTTGGCATTGTATAAGTATAGGTATTTGTCCCAGTCACCGTAACAGTAAACGTACCATTAAAGACAGCTTCATTAGCACCACTGATTGTAACAGGATTGCCTGATGTAAACCCATGACTTGTATGTGTAACCGTTGCAGTCGTTGAGTTTGAAGTAATTGTAACTGTAGCGGTACTTAATGCATCGCTTATATCTTTGACTTCGCCTGAAACAGTGTCAAAGAATAATGGTTCGTATCCTGCTTGGAACAAGTATGCCGCATCATTTAGTGTCACAGCCTGCCAGTTACCTTCAGTAATCGACTGTGACCCTGAGTATGTAACAGGCGTTAGTGTGCCTGCAGAGTAAATGTAAAAGTTTGTATTTGACCAAGCACCAAAGTATTCAGTGGCATCAATGTCAACAAACCGATGCATACCCTTAAGGTCTACGCCTGTAGACTCAGCAAGAAACTGCCAACCCTTACGAGCACCTAAACGTCCAAACTTATCAATAACGCAATTGGTGGCCTGTAGTGCAAAACCAGAATCCAAAGTAATGCCAGACTCTTGAGTGTTAAGACCAAAGAATCCCGGTGCGGCAATACTTGAAGACTGTAATGGTTTTGTCATGGTGTTTCCCAAATTAATTCTTCAGGGTGCTTAGCTTGGTCAAACGAAATAGCATCATTTAACGAACGGTTAGCTGTGTTGTATGCTGATACTCCTGCAGTACCGCCGTCTTCACCACGTTCTTCGACAGCTTTAGCATAAGCTAAATGAATTACAGGACGCTCTGGTGCATAAACAATATCAGTGTCTCCAGTTAATGCACCCGGTCTAACAACTAAGTTAAACCGTAGTTGGTACACACCACTAGGCTTAGGATATACTTCTGCAATTGTGTCGCCGTTAATATCAACACCATTAAAACTGTAGTAGCGAGGAGATCCAGAAGCAGGATTCGCTAAATAATCTTTTGTCATTCTATCTGCAGAACGATACGTCATTTCGTAGTTATCAGTGTCGTTATAAACATTCAACACCTGCATACGAGTACCAGAGTCTGTTAAGATATACGCAAAGATATCTGCAGTGGTAGTTGCAGTAATTGTTGTGCGCAAATGCGACCATGACCAAGCATTCTCAATCTCTTCTTTCGCATCGTTAACAAAATCACCAATGAGTTTGCTGTATGCTGTCTCGTCTACTGTAGAAACCTCTCGTTCCCTTAAGCGTCTAAGAACATTATTTACAATTTCTAAGTATGTCATTTGTTTACCTATGTGTACATAAGACTATTATAGCACATATTGAGCTAAATGTCAAGTTTTACCACTTCTTACATGACCAATAACGAGCAGTTAGCTTACTTGGTGGATTAGTGTCACACTTGTGACGAGCCCTAAAGCTCTTACGACGAGCAGGTTGGTCTTTCTTGATCGTCATATTAGGATCACCAAAACGAATAGTCTTGGTCTTGTCGCCTTCTTTGGCAACCACTACGAACTTCTTAGAGCCACCCGGAGTGCGCTTAGGTTT
>Ga0208645_1003139_pt1 | contig 12478 bp, 9 predicted proteins | sample VirMetDEL_Sep_01_FD_184519 | JGI IMG/M metagenome (GOLD analysis project Ga0208645, IMG submission 184519) | Aqueous microbial communities from the Delaware River and Bay under freshwater to marine salinity gradient to study organic matter... | ecosystem: Environmental > Aquatic > Marine >...
AAGTTCCAGTCATAGCTCCACGAGTAGAAGCATCGTTTAAGTATTTCCAGTCAGTCTTATAGAAGTCATAAGAACCTCTTCTGAATCCAGAGAAACCTAAGTTCAATGCCATTTCTTCAGAGTTTTCGAATAATCCATAAGCAGTACCACCTTGAGCACCTCCAGAGATTGCAGCTAACATATCATCAAAATCTAAAGACGTTTGTCTTTGTAAGAATAACATGTTCTCTTCAATAGCTCCTTGAGTATCTAAGTTTTTCAAGATGTCATCAAAAGTATCAAGACCTGCAGAAGCAGTGAATCCTACGTTTACATTACCTCTATCTTCGATAGCAGCAAATAAACCTTGAGTACCTTTATATCCAGCATTAGCAGCAGATCCAGCTCCAGTTCCTGTAGCTTTTTCTCCTTCTACTACAGACATTTCTAAGTAATCTTCAAAACGTAGTCTAGTCTCAGACTCAGCTTTTAAGTACCATAAATATCCAGATGTTCCGTCTTCAGTAGCAACTTCTACCCAACCGATTTGAGCCATATCAGATCCGTTTACAACGTATTTGTTTCTGATGATGATTGGTGAGTTAGAGAATTGAGTGAAAGAAGGATCTACAGACACATACCCATCAGCAGCTCCAGCGCTTACGGTAGAGTTAGGAGTAGTTGAACCTTTTCCATATTCAGACCCAAATACAAATATCTTTACACCTGTAGCAGCTAAACCTGCGATAGTTGCAGCAGTATAAGGACTTACTACTAAAGCTCCAGTTGTTAAGTTAGATGAAATTACAACAGCTTTAATTTCAAAACCAGTTGAATCCATAGCAACGATAGTAGCTCCAGGAGATACAACGTTTGCAACATAATCTTTAGGATCAGCTGGTGTTAAATTTACTGGAATAGTAATTGTACTTGTTGTTCCTGATACACCACTAGTACATCCTTCATAAGAAATATGTAATCTATTTTGCTCAGACCAAATTACCTGATCAGAAGTCATTGGCATTTCAGCTCCTACCATTCTTAAGAATCCAGATAAAGTTCTGTTTCCGTAACGCTCTACTTCTTGTTCGTAGATCTCTGGTAAGTATTGTTGTGCGAAAGTGTCTGTTCCAGCAGCACCGTCGTTAAATTTTAAATAATTGCTATCTAAAATCTCTTGTTTTTGAGATGGTTTCAATGAACCAAATTGTGGAGTTAAACTCATTTTTGTTTAATTTTGTTAGTTAAATTTTCTAGTTTTTATCTTTAATTTTGAAGAATCAGCACCAGAAATAGCCTTAACTTTTAAACCATTTATAAACACTTCACCACTACTAGTTTTTCTAGGTTCAGTTGAAATGTTTTTTGATTTAACCATAACATCTCTAACAGCGTCGGCCTTGCCTTGCTCGTAAAAATGTTGTGCTATCGTATCAGCGTTTCTAGCAGCGTATAAAGCTTTGTGGTAACCTTTAGTATCTTTAACCTCTCCTTTTTCATTTAGGAACGTCCCAATGAAGTTAGAGATGTCAGATTGTGCTTCTGCTACCTTTCGTGGATTTTTTACGCTGTACCTAAACTTGCTTTCACCAACATTGAAATCAAAACCTTTGAAATCATCAGTTAATAGCTCGTTAGTACGTTTTATAAAATCCGAGTGTTTTTCTTTACCAGCTTTCTGCTCTTCGTTATATCTGTTAAAAAAGTCCATAGCTTTTTGTTGGTCCTGAGTTACGCCTGGTCTCAACTTGATCTCATCGTAATATTTACTCTTAGTTTCCTCTAAAAAGTTTCTAGCTTTTGCAACTTCTTCTTTGTATGCAAGTTTCTTCTTACGTATATCTCTTTGCTCATCAATATCTTCATCATAAGAAAAATCTTCTAGCAATAGATCTAAATCATCACCTTCTAAATAAGGTTTTGTTTGTTTGTAATACTCTTTAAGTAATGTATCATTATCTATGTTTGAATAATCTGCATTCAATCTAACATAGTCGTTTATATCTCCACCGGTTTCCTCCATAAAAGTAACAAGCTTCTCGATATTTTCAGGTAAAGGCTTACCTAGTACTTTTTCGTCTCTTACAGCCTCTTTGTACTCAGTAGTTATTTTTTTAGCCTCTTCTTCATCTTCATCGTCATTCACTAGTTGTATTGGTGAATCTATTGTTTCTTCGGGCTTCCGTACTTCTTTAACCACTGCCTCGCTGTCTGCACTGTCTTCGGGTTTTTTGATAACAGCATCGCTATCATCTGTCGCTTGTGTTTGAATGGCATTGTCTTCTTTTTTAATTACAACTTTTGTAATTTCTGGCTCTGTTTCAATAAGAGGTTCTTTGATATTAACCTTAGTAACATTGTCCGTTGGTGTTGATAATTTCTTTGGAGTGGTTTTCTTTTTTAATTTAAACTCACCCTCTTGTTTTACTGTTTGTTCTGACATAATATAATAATATAAAATTAATAAAGTTTTATTTATCTAGGCTCGAATTGTTCTAATCCAAATCCACCTAGTGAGTCAAAACCTGATGACTCAAAATTCTTAGGTAATTCATCGTTTTTACGCTGCGCTATAAGCTCTGATTGTTGTGTAGCTTGTATTCTAGTTCTTTCGTCTTTACGATCTTCTATATCTTTTTCTTTCATTTTCTCAGCATCAGCTCTTGCTTTAGCTAACTGAATATTGTAATTAAATTCTTCAGCCATAAGCTCTTTTTTGATTTGAGCTTCGGTCTGCATTCTTTGCATTTCAAATTGAGACTTCCCTTGTTCGATCTGAAGTGTTGTTTGAGCAAGTGCTTGTTGTTTTTGAACCTCAGCCATTGCAGCTTTTTCAGCACCCTCAGCGTTTGCTTGAGCTTGAGCTTGTATGTTCTGCATTTGAGCTTGTCTGTCAGCTTCTATTTTTTGCTTACGTTTTATTTTAAGCATTTGGTTAGCTAACTTAATATTAGATATTTCTCTCAAATCTATAACATCTTCAAGATCTATACCTCCAGTTTGTAATGCTATTTGTATATTTCTCTCTAGCATTTGCTTTTCCTCTTCATCAGGCTCTAATTCTAAGAATATACCAAACTCATGCATGTTTAGTTTTTCTATTTGTTCTAATGTATCTACATTGAAACTACTAATAGAATTCATTAAGGCATTTTTAGTTAAAGGGAAGTTTAACATATCTGCCGCTCTTAAACTTATATTCTCACACACTCTTACAGTTACATACATTAAAGACTGTAATATATGTTTTGTAGCTGTATTTGAAGCAGCAGCTGCTAATTTCTGTAGACCAACTAGAGAATCTTTAGCTGGTTGACTACCATCTCTAGCTTCATTAAGTCCAGTTACGTCTCTTATCATTTGTAAGTAATACTGATAAGTTTGTATAAGCGCTTGTATCTTGCTCATACCTGACGATGTTTGTAATTCTTGAATTGGCACTCTAGCTCTGTTAGGATCACCATCCTGCGTTAACGATCTACCAACTATACTACCAGTTTGAAAATACATATTAAGTGCTTCCTGTGGATTATAGTTTGTTCCATTACCAAGATCAACCTCAGCTAAACCGTCTACATCAACAAATACACCGTCTGGTACCATACGTGCTAATACTTGCTGTATCTTTAAGTGAGTTAATTGTATCATATCAGCAAACCCAATAGTTTTACTAACAATACTTTCAACTCTACCTTTGTACATTCTAGGAGCAGATATAACATAGTTCATATTAACCTTAGTTTGATCACTAAAAGGTCTTGTCATATTCTCTGCTAACTCCCATTTAAGCATTTTTTCATAACCTAAAATCTTAGCACCGCTATATAATACTTCTATAGATCTACTAACTCTATTAAAGTTATCACTCTCAGGTGGATCAAATGTATCATCTTTTTCTAATGCTTTTTCTAATCCTTGATCTGTTTGTTTTATTTTAAATACTTGATTAGTATAAGTCTTGTACTCGAAATAAAGAACTTGAACATTATCATAGTTACTATCTTGACCATTAAAGTTTCTAGTGTAATTAGAGTCACCTGGAAATTGTTGTATTTCTTTAAGGTCATCGTCAGTTAATTGTGGGAATTGCTTTTTAAGTTCTTCTAATGGAACGCTCTTAACCTCACCGACATAATATATATCTTCAAAATTAGGGTCTTCAGTATAAGAATATACTAAATTTACTGGATCTACATAATCAACAGTAACACCGTTAGCTAAATTAAAATCTGTCTTACTAGCACCAACACCTATAGTGACTAAATCGTAAGCCACTCTCTTTTTAACTTCTTCGTATTTATTATAATCTAATACATTGTTTATAAGCTCTTCTTCAGCTATTTCAATAGCTTGCTTATAACTAAGTTGCATATGTAGCTCTAATTCCTCTTTACTTTTAGGTAATTGATCTTTAGGTACGTTAGTTCTACTTAAATCAATACCAAAGTTTTGCTGAGCTTCTTGTATAAGGTTTTGTGAGAAAGCATCTTCAGCCAAATCAGTGGCGTGTTGTGTTCTTTCTTTTACAGCAAATGGATCTGACGCAAATGATTTTATTTCATATCCTTTATCTGTCATACCGTTAACAACAATATCAACAAACTTAGATAATACAGCTACAGGTTTCCAGTCTAGGTTTAAGTAGCTTAAGTCACCATTTATAGATAACTCATCTTTATACTTTTGAACAGACTGCTCTCCTCTTGCGTAAAGTCTTAATCTGTGAAAGTACTGCCAATTACTTGCAAATCTTCCACCAAGATTAGTACCTCTGTCGCCTTTGAACCACTCATTCTCAATGGCTCTACCTACAGCGTGACCATACTCTAAACTTTCCTTTTCTGAATCTGGTACTACCTGACTTGGGAAAGAGCTATTTGTACTAGTATAAATCATTTATTTTATTATTTTTGAAATATTTCCATTATTGTCATATCTGTTAAAAGATAATTGCACTTTTCTTTTCTGCACTTTATACACTGGTGAATACTTGTTTTTATTACAAGCCATAGCAGCTAGTCCAGAGCTTATAGTTGCATCGTGTTTTGTTCTATTGTTTATGTTAAATCTTGCCCAGTCCTCTAATGTTCTTTGAAAATACATTTGTCCATAGCCTTCTCCAGTATAACCAACATGATCTTCTATATATGTTTCAATAGAAGCAGCGTGAGCTTGTTTAATATCTTCACTAGAGTTTGGTATTCCACCAATTTCTTTCTCAGTTACAGATAATTTATTATATGCTTTATCAGGTCTATTTATAGAGAAGTTTCTATAACCTCTTCTTCTTAAATAATACAGTAATCTAGGTTTATTATTCTCTGCTAGTATTGGCATACCATAAAAATGCAACGCCATTAAAACATCTTCAAAGAATATTTCTGCTGTTTGTGGTCTAGCTATATATTCTAAAAAAAACATATTAGATGGAGCATTATCCATATTAAATTTAGTTAAACCATGCAGAGATCCATTAGAACCTCTTTTATCAACTGTACCTGATATATCGTAGCTATCACACCCAAAAGCACCAATGTGCTCATTGCCTGGGTATTTTAAGCCATTTTTTATAATAACATTGTTTTGTAAGTTCATCGATGGAATCCAAGATATATAAAACCTACCGTTATTGTTTGGCTTAAATTCAACTACAGTATCTTTAACATCACCTCTCCACTGAAAACTACCTCTTGTAACTAAGCTTTTGTTCTTAACATCTTCGTTAAAATCTATTTGCTCATATATTTTAGTTAAATTATATAGAGATAATTTTGCTTCATCTCTAAAAGCGTGTTTCTCTGTTCTTGGAAATTGTCTGTAGTATTCGTTTAATCCATCTTGATCACTCTTTAAACCATCAACTTCATTTTCCCAATGCTCTATTACTCCTGTTGTAATTATATCACCAGTAGGATCTAATATTTTTCCTTTCGGTGTATCGAATACAGGTAAGCCATAAGCGTCGATGAATCCTTCGTAATTCCATTCCATAGGTATGAACAGACTATATAATCCTGAGCTAGTCTGCCCGTTGCGGTTTCTCTCCCTGACGTCTGAAGCATAATATAATTTTTTAAAATTAGCACCACCCTTGTCTAAAGCGTTTGAGGTACTACCCATCATACATTTACCTACTATTTTTTTACCTAAACGTAAACAAGTTTTTGTAACTCTCCAGTTATTTAATATATTATCTGGTCTCTCCCATTTACCACTCTCGTCGTGTACTAATATCTTTAGTTTTTCACCATCGTACGAGTTGTCCCCGGTGTTCTTCCAGTCGATTGTCGTGTCGAGACCCTGTTTCTCCTCTGAGGCGATACCCTCATCAAGTTTCTTTCTTGTAAGTTTCGATGCTGGTACTCTGTACGCGAGTTCTGTCTTCGGCCTGTCCATACCGTCCTGGATCGGTTTGAAGAAGAAGGGGTAATTAACCGATATGGGTACGACCTTATCAGTAAACATCTTCTTGGCATCTTGCCCGGACTTTGATAGAATGCCAAATCTTGAATCTGTGGATATTGTAGCAAGGTTAACCGTCTCACTTGATGCCATGAAAGAGAAACCTGATCGTCTGTTCTTAAGATAACACATTCCGTAACACCGTACATCTGCTTTACAAGCTTCCCAGAAGATAAAGAATAATCTATTCGACTCCCTATAGTCTGCTGCCCCAACATCAATTTTGGACCACTGCAAGAACATATAGTGAGTACCAGTAATATAATTGCCATTACCATTGTTTTTGAACCAAAAACCCTGCTCCCTTCTTTTAAACTCTTCGTCAATATAATCATACCATTTTTCTTTAAATGTATTAGGGTACTTTTCCCAGTCAAATACACTTTTTATTTTTGAAAGCTCTTTAGGGTACTCTAATTTCTCCCACTTCTGCTCTTCTTTTTTTCTTGAACGCTTGTATATATTTTCAGGTTCTAAAGGTAGACCTATGACTAGATTTTGTATCTGTATTATTTCACCTAACGTACCATCTTTACTTATTACAACTATATCATGCTCAGCATCATAGCCATAATTCCATTTCTTATACCTGTTATTTTTTTTTATAATACCAGGTTTAATGTAATCATCAAGTGTTTTTACTAATGTTTGTTCGTACATCATTTAGACCTCCCCTCTGCAAAACCTTTAAAAGATTTTTCTTTAGTATTCTCACCTTCATTTAACATACTTTTTTCTTCTTCAATACGTGTTAGTATTTCAAAAGCGTCAAATATAGCTAGTTTCTTTGTGGCTGCAGCATTCTTTAATCTATCAGCGGTTATATCATCTCCTGAATCAACAATAGGCTCTTTAGCTACTTTTATTAATTCCTCAACTGCTCTTTGCCCAGCTTGGATTATACTGAGCTTGGTCTTTTTCGTGCTCATATTTAATTACAATATCTTTTGATTTCATACAATATAATAATTCATCGTTAACGACAAATTCAAATTCGCTGTTAGGTGTAAAGCCCACAACGTCTCCTTTGTTTATTTTAAGAGCTTCTAAAGAACTATTACCATATTTTAGTATTCCAATATGGTTTTTTTCTTTCTTTAGCTCTAACTCATCCTTATTAATTATAGGTGCTACAAAGCATCTATTGTTAAAAGGTTTCCACGAGTTATCTTTACCATATAAATATATTTGATCTAATTGACAAAAATATTTATTTTCTTTAAAGTACTTACTGCTATTTACCTCTTTACCTTTTTGGTTGTAGTATCTTCTAAATACATTATGGTGAATAATAACCTGATCACCCACTTTTATAGGGGTTTTAAAGGCTATTGGCACAGATATTACTTTAGCTTTATTATTTATAAATTTGTGACTTTCTATCTTAGAATTTAAAACTAATTTCTTATCACCTATTTTTAACTCGTTATCGTATCTTTCTCCTACTGGTTCTACAATAAAGTCATATACACTTCTCATCAATACTGAAGATCATACTCAATAGATATAGCCATGTTAGAATTAAACTTCTTCCATGGCAATACCTCATTGTTCTTTTTTATATGTATGTTATAAGAATTATCTTCTTCGTCTAGTAATATATAAGCTATCTTGTGACCACCATAAACTTCTTGACCTATAGAATAATGCATAGCATCATTTTTATAGTCAGAGCCTATACTAATCTTTCTTATAATATTACTCATCTTCTTCTATTTCAGTATACTCACCAGTTGATAAGTCTATAGATATTTTACCGTACTCTTCTTCTAGTTCAGCTTTATACTCTTCTATCTTGATGTTCATATCAGCTATAGCGTGAAGTAAACTATGTTTTTGAGATTCTAACGCACCTATTTGACCCAACACACTAGCTAGTTCGTTTTGTTGCTTTACTACTTTCTTTAACTGATCTTCTTTAATTTTTCCCATTTTTGATTAAATTTAATTATTATTTTGTATATAGTTACACTATTTATTCTGAAATTACTTCTTCTTCTACAGGTGGTGGTGGAACCTCAGCATTTCTTGGATAACCATAAAATTGATGAGCTGATGCATCACCTGGATAAACTTCATTACTTCCAAAGTCTAAGTCATCTGTACTCATTATATCGTAAGCAACACCAGGGTAATAAATTGGTGGAGTTATCTCGTGACCATCTGGGCCATAAGTACCAGGTGTTTTTACTACCTTACCAATATAAACAACTGCTTTTGTTCCATTAATATACTGCATCGAAGTAACACCTTCTTCTGTTACTTCTTGCCAAACGTCTTTTTGTATTAAAACGTCTTTACCTTGTTGTTCTGTATCAAATACTGTTTTGTAAATATTCATAATTATATCGTTGTTAAATCTTCTAATTGTACGTCTGCTAATGCTTTTGGGTAATATTTTAAACCTTTTGTGTTACCGAAGAAAGGATTTGCTCCATTAGTGTCAAAGCTTAAATTATTTAAATTTGACAAAGATATTGGAGATGTTGATGTAAAAATTTTACTACCATTAACCCAGAAAGTAATATCGTTATTCTTGTATTTTAATGCAACTTTAGAATAATCAGTCGAGTCTGTCAAGGTATAAGTGTTACCTACATCAGGATTAATACCATCTTTTATTAAATATTGTATTTGATTTGTATCACTTCTATATCTTATTATAACAACTACATTAGAAGTACCATCATTTAAAGATATTGACCTTGTGCTACCTCCATCAACTAAAGCTGCTATCTCTGCATACAATGTTCCTTCTGTGCTATTAATAACTGGTGTTGCATCTAAACATAATTCTTGATTTCTAGTTGCTGATGCCCCATCTGTTGGGATGTATGAAGTTGCGTAGGATAGAGCTTCTGATTGAGCTCCCCAAATATATATGTCAGTTATAAATGTATCCCCTTGATTTACAATACCTAATTGACTACCAGTACCAATATAATCAAATCTCTGCCATTCACTTGTTGCGGTTTTTAAAGAAGATGTGATGCTTCCATCAAAAAGATTAAAATCATTATTTGTTGCAGCAGATTTAGCATAAATACTTAAGGCTAGTGGGTTTTGACCAGTAAAACTATTACTTAATAAAAAAGTGCTTGATTGTGCGGGTAAAGTTAATCTATAAACCCCTAAACTTCCATCAGGTGCAACTATGTCGCTTTCGTATGATAATGTTGCGTTACTACCTAGAGTCCACTGACTAAAATCCTCACTATAAGTTATCAAGTTCGTACTCTGTGGTTCAAGTAAAAATGCTTTTGCACCAGTTGAGTAATCTATTCTAGGAGTGTTAGTTGCAGATATTACTTCTTTTACTGAAACGTTGTCTATTGAGCCTACAAAAAGCCCACTTGAAATAAAATATAAAGTACCATTAGTTGAAGCGTTAGGGGTAAATTTTGTTGTGTATGTTCCACTTTCTGTTATACTTAATATAGTTTCATAACTTCCATAGAATGCTCTAGCAATAAGCCCACTACCACTAACCTTTGTTGCTGTAAAAGTAACTTGATATGTTTTGTTGGCTTCAAAAACGTTTGATTGAAGAATTTGACCATTTGAACTTCCGTCAGAATTAGCTTTACCGTCACTTATAGTCCAGTTAGGTCCTTTACTCCAATTACTATCTGTAGCAAAATCTCCATTAGTTACCAATTCTGGACCTAGCTGATTTGTACTTTCAATTAACCCTTGTTCATTAACAAACGTAGCTTCTGAACCTCTTGTAAAAGTAAACTGCTCTGCAATAGTATCAAAGTCTAAATCAAATGTTGTTGCAACTGGATTTGGATATGTAAGGCATCTTAGATTTGCATCTGTTTTTGCTTCTTTGTAAACTGCAAGTGCTTTGCATTTACCGTAGAAATTACCACCTGATAATTCAAAACCTAAATCATTTAATCCAATAGGAGCAGAGCCACTTGTATCTGTTGCCCTTTCTACACCATCAATCCATAAGGCAAAATCATTAACTTTATATTTGACTGCTACTTTATGAAAATCTGTAACATCAGTTACATTATAATATAAATCTGCATATTTAGTACCACCACTAGAAACTATTGCTCTTATTCTATTTGCAGTACCATCATTTAAGATAACGACCCTATTGTTTGAGCTGCCATCATTTAATCCTAAATATCTAACAGTATTACTATTAGCCAAAGCAGCTATCTCTGCATATAACACACCCTCTGTACTATTTATTAAACTAGCGTTACCACTATTGGTTGCAATATCTTGTAGCCTTGTGTTTGAAGCTCCGTTAGTTGGAATGTATGATGTTGCGTAGGATTGGTTTTCTACTTGTGCTCCCCAAATTTCAATATCTCTAGCGGTTGCGCCTCCATAAGTACTTATGCTTATTGCAAAGCTATAAGGACTCACACTTCTTGTTATTGATAACCTTTGCCAAGTACCGTCAAGTGTAAAGTTATTTTCTTGAAATGAAGTACCAAACCTTATTGTCTCACCACTTACTCCTTTGACGTATATTGATGCAGTTGTTTCTGCGGAGTTACTGAAACTTAATTGTATATTTTGGTCTGCTCCAGTGAATAAACATCTGGAAGCATTTTGTTCACCACTTGGACTAACACTGTAATTTTGCGTCGTGTATGTAGCGCCATTTGCCCACAAACTAAAATCCTCACTATAAGTTACCAAATTCGTACTCTGTGGCTCTAGCAACCAGCTTCCACAACCATCTGTGTAGTCTATTCTTGGTAAGTCTGTATCGTCTGTTATTTCTTTAACTGATATGTTTGTTACTTCGACATCAGCACTTGCAGTTACATATAAATTAGCATTTGTAGTAGCTACAAAATTATAAGTATATGTTCCACTTGAAAAATTAAATTGAGGCGATAATCCTCCAAGTTCAGCTCTAATATAACCTCCAGATAAATTGTTAGCAGTATATTTTAATTCATACCTTTTACCAACAACAACAGAAAGACTTGTACATTCCATAGCAGTAGCACCAGCAGAACTATCGTGTACTGCCTTACTATTAGCTTGGTCTACACTCCAACCTGCTCCTAACGTCCAATCTTGCCCTACTTCTTTAACTGAGATGTTTGTGATAGAGTATGTTGCAGTATTTGTGCTTAAAGTTGTTGTATATAAATTTATTCCATCAGCTTGCCAATATGTTGTATAATTGCCATTTGCATTAACTTCTATTTTTGCACCACCCGTAGCCATCCATATCCTTGCGTCTAAACTACCAACTACATCAGATATTGTAAAGTTTATTTTATAAAACTTACCAATAGTAAAAAGGTTAGGTTGTAGTAGACTTTGATTAATAGTACCATCGCTAATAGCCTTATCCTCTCCAATACTCCACCCCGTTCCTAAAGTCCAATTTTGTCCGACTTCTTTTACTGAAACGTTGTCTATTGAGCCAGTATATGCACTTTGTACAGAAAATAAAATATTATTTGCAGTTGTTGAAGCAACAAAATAAAATTCTTGTACACCATCTTCTGATGCTATATTTTGATAAGAAGCACCACCGACTTTAAATCTAATTAAGCCACTTGTGTAATTACTAATCTCTAAAACTACTTTATATGTTTTTCCTACTACAACCCCTATATTATTTTGAAATACAATTCCAGTTGATGCAGAACCATTTAAAGTCCCACCACTTATGTTCCAATCATTTATTGTCCAATCACTATCAGTTGCAAAATCTCCATTTGTAACAAGTTCACTTCCTTCTTGTGAAAAGTTTCCGTTTAAAACTTCTTCTGCACCTATCTGTGAAAAGTCTCCATTTGAAACTAACTCTGAACTTATTATCTGTACGTTTTCTACTAAACCTTGTGCATTAACTCTAGTTGCAGCAGAACTTCTTGAAAAGTCAAAATCTCCATCTCCGTTCTCTGGCTTTATACTTAACATACTACCATCGTTGTATGCAGTTGGCGTAAGTAATATTGATGCTTTATCTAATAAATTGGACATACTATGTTATTATTTCAAGTTCAGTTAATGTTGCTTTTGTACAAGTTACATTCTCATAATA